>Ga0181599_1000097_pt1 | contig 78217 bp, 50 predicted proteins | sample 041ome_3_FD_148658 | JGI IMG/M metagenome (GOLD analysis project Ga0181599, IMG submission 148658) | Coastal salt marsh microbial communities from the Groves Creek Marsh, Skidaway Island, Georgia - 041405US metaG (spades assembly) | ecosystem: Environmental > Aquatic > Marine > Intertidal zone >...
AATGCACGCGACGTCTTCATCTTCGTCAAGAATTAACGCAACCACGGCGTGTTGAAATCGCGCGTCCAGCGCGGCGGCGCACTGCACGTAACACATCGCGTATATGGGTTGCGCCAACGCCGCGCGGGCGAGCCTGCGGGCGCACGTGGGGAGAATGTCGGCGCGGGATGCGAGCGCCGACGACATGTCCCGCGCCGCGCGGTCGACGGCGTCTGGCGTGACCTTGTTCAACGCCGCCGTAAACGCCGCGAGCGCGTTTGCTGCGGCACCGTTTGCTGCGGCACCGCGAGCTCCAGATGATGATGGTTGGTGTTGACGCGCGTCAACGTGCGTTGGCGCACTCGTTCGACGCCATTGGGTGTAGTCACGCGAATCGTCGTCATCCGCGCCCCATCGACTCGACGAAGGAACGACGACGACGCGCTTCTCACCGCGACGCTTCGCCACGCCGTTCGCCGACGGATCCTTGACGCGCTCAAACGCGAGTAATGTACACGCCTCAAAGCTCGCCACGACGGATTCTTTCGCCGTTTTGATGCGAAGCGGCAGGGACAGGGCGTGGTAGGCGTCGCCCGTCGCTCGAAGTAAAATTTCCTTGGCTCCGCGTCGTCGATGCGCGGATAACACGCATAATCGATCGACGTTCGCAGACGTAAACGCGCTGTCGATGGATGAAAATGGAAAACGCCCCTCGATGTCGTTTTCGGCGCGTTGGAGCGCGCTGCACGCGATGTAGGCGATATCCGCGCCGGTTTCGGCGTCGCGGAGCTCAAAGTATGCGCCGTGCGGCTGCGGATTCGCGGTGACATAATGCTCGGCGGCGTAGCCGCCTTCCGTCCATCGCTCGGGTGACGATTGAACGATGATGGTTTTGGTGCCATCGCGAAGCGTCGTCGTCTTCGTCTTAGTCTTCGTCTTAGTCGTCGCAAAGACGCGGGCGTAGACGCGCGCGCTCACGTCAGCCATTTGCTCCGTCACCGTAAACGCGACTTTATAGAAACCATCGACGCCATCCGGAAACACCATCGATGTCCCTAAAGACGTCGCGCTACACGCGTCGTCGTCTATAACTACCTCGCACCCAGCGGCGCGTAACGCTCTCGCGTGTTCCGCACACCACATTTCAGAAGCGCGTTTTATCGTCGTCGCCTCGTCCTCGTCCTCGCGACCCATCGCGCTGAGGCGCCGTTCGACACGCGTCGGCCACACACGCCGCGCCGGTACGCGTGCATGCACTAAATTAAAAGCCATATTCGCGCTCGACGCGCGCGACGGCGCCTCAGCGCGCATCGTATACACAATTCCAACCTCCACGTCGTCGTCCAGTGTCCCAGCAAACGCTCGAGCAAACGCAAAAAACAAGTGCAACGCGCGCGTCAACGTCGTCCCGCGCACACATTCCACGTCCGTCGCCAAGACGAGAACACGCGCACCACGATGCGACGCGGTCACCAGCGCATCTCGCGTCTCGCGCGTCACGGCGTCGCGTAGCCGCTCGAGCGTTTTCCCGCTCTTCAAGTCGCCTCGCCAGACGTACGCGTCATCACTCGCGCGTTCCGTCCCCCCGATCGCCACCACGCGCACGTCGTCGTCATCGCTATCATTCACACCACCTCCACCGCGCCAACGCACGCGCGCCAACGCCTCGCGCGCGTCCTCTGCCGCACCGTCCCCAAACCGAATGCAATACGCCAACCGCCGCTCACCCATCCCAATCGCCTTCACCGTCGCTTTTCGCATCCAACGGCGCGTTAAAACACGCCGCCAAGCGCTCGAGCCCGGCGCGACGGCACTCCTGCGCCCACGCGTCGCGCAACGCCGCGCGTTCCGCGGGCGAGAGCGGCTTTAACGGCGTTGTTTTGCGCGACTGGCGCTCGCGCGAAAATTCGCGCGGAAGCTTTAACGCGGCGTCGACCGCGTCCTCGTCCGTGGGTTTCGCGCGCGCGATGCGCGGCGTGAGGCGACGCGATCGGTGCGTCGCCGCGGTGGCGGGCGATGCGCGCGTCGTCGTCGTCGTCGTCGTCGTCGTCGCGGCGTGCATGCGTCAGCGTCTGATGCTGATGCTTCAATCGTCATTCGTCATTCGTCGACGTCGTCGTCGCCGTCGTCGTCGCGCGCGCCGCGTGAGTCGCTCGATCCGCGCCGCGCCGCGCCGCACGTACGCACGCACGCGCGATGCCGTCGCGCGACGACGACGCGCTGGCGTCCTTTGCCGAATCGTGCGCGCGAATGCGAGCGCTGGCGCTCGATGCGCTTCCACACTGCGCCGAACGCGACGCGCGCCTCGCGGCGTTGACCGCGCTGGAGCGTCGTGCACGCGCGCACGGGGTGATTGGCGTGACGGACTGTACGGCGCGCGCGCGGTACGGCGCGTGCGATGGCGGAGGAGGCGTGGTTGATGGGATTGATGATGATGATGACGACGACGCGTGGGATGGTGTTGAAGCGCTCATGTCGCTGGGACACCGCGAGACGCGCGATTGCGACGTGGTATTCGAACGGAAGAGCGACCGGGACTCGAGGACGGGGACAAAGTTGTGGGTGAACGCACACGCGGTGTGTTTCGTGACGTGTTGCAAGGTGAATGGCGCGAGCGAGACGACGCGTTTGGCATCCGCGGCTGACGAGGCGCGAACGATACGCGACGCTTTGTCGTCGGAAACGTCGGAAACGTCGTCAAAAACGGCATCGACGCAGTGTCCTGAAGTATCTGTGTCGACGACGGCGGTTGACGCGGACGACGCGTGGATGGCGTCGGCGCACCAACCGAGCGTTCGGGCGTTGCGACAGCTTCGTATCCTTCATCAAATACCGGAAATCAAACGCGCGGTGAAGACTTTTGGGCGCGACAACGTGCTCGTGGTGTGTGAATATGTCGATGGACACGGTGCGCAGGCGCGAGCGAGGAAGATTCGGGAGGCGTTAAGTACGCTCGCTGGCGTGGATGGGGCGCGCGTCGCGTGCGCGCCCGGGACGCTCGTCGACGCGTTGAAGGAGGTTGCTGCTGACGCTGCTGCTGACGCTGCCGCCGATGATGATGATACGCACGAAACCACGTCCTCAGGGGATGGTGGTGGGTGGTTTGGTGGCGGTGGCGGTGACAAAAAGAACGTTGCGCGGAAGAAGAAGACACAGGACGCGTCGCCCGGGCGCGAATTTCTCTCGCTCGTACAGGCGTGGAACGCTTCGTGGCGACAATCGCGCGCGGATAAGTACCAAAACGATAGTGATTACGACGCTATTTGTCACGAAGTACAATTCTGGGCTATGTTCTTGCGTAGAGATGACGAATGGATCGCAAAGGAGGATGCTGAGCGGCGCGAACGAGACGAAAAAGACGCCGCTCCCGCTGGAGCTGCCAGCGACGCGCCCGCGCCGCAAGATAAAAGCGCGCTCGCACGCGCGCATGAAACCGCATCGCTGATGATGGTGCACAAGTTTTTGAAAACTGCCATCGAGGGCGTGCCCGTGGCGGCTATTGCCGGCGCGCCTGAAATGGCGCGGAAGCACTATCAAAAGTATCCCAATCCCGAACGCGCGCCGTTGATGAACGCCGTGTCTTCTCATTCCGTGATTCAGTACGCCGCCGCGTTGATGTTCGCCTGGCTCACGCCCGGGCCAATGGGTGCGCACGCCACGCACTTCATGAACCGATTTCGAATTTGCATATTTTTTGCATGCTTATCTGGGGCGTCCCCGCTTGATCCCGCGGTCGTTTCCACGGCGATAGGGCTCGCCGCCGGTACAGATAAGGAAAATTTGGAAATGTCACCCGTAATTCGGTTCATGGCGGGCGTTGAAAACGACGATGACGACGAAAGTTTGAGCGACGATGACGTCGCTACGGCTTCGCCGTCGACGATGGACATTGACGGCGAAACGCCGGCGGCGGCGTCTGATGAATCCGGGACAAACGAAGGATGGATGACCATGTCATCGCCCTTCGCCGACTTATCAACGCTCATGCAAAGCGCACTCGATCGAGTGGTTGCAGAAGGCACAGATTTGAAGCGCCGCGCGTCGAAGACCTTGGCTAATTTCTTAAACTCGGGCAACCGCGCGACGTTGAAGAGCCGAAGACGAGCGATGAAAATCGCGTGCGACGCCAAAGCGGATGCCATTTCAAACAAGAAGCTCTCGTATGAAGACGCCGAAGCGCACGGCAAGCGCGTGTTCGACCGAGAATTTGCTCGAGACATGGCGTGTACGGTATCTGCGCTCATTTGCGGGCCAAAGTTTATCGCCGCCGTCGCCGCGGATATTACTCAAGTCATCAATTCGACGTTCACCACATACGTGGCCATGTCCTCGATTGATATCTTTTTACCGATGGTGGAAGAGTATGAAGCTGAAGTTCGCGCGCTTGAAGCACAAGCGGCGCTTGAATCTGAAGCCGCGGCAGCTTTAGCAGCGCGCGCTGCTGTCGCCGCGCTCACGACGAAGAATGCGTACGTGAAATTGACGGTAACGGTGTGTTCGCTAGACGACAATGGCGGCGAAGAGTACATCACGTGCACGTGCACGCCAACGCCTAAACCAGGCATGGTGGAGCAATTATTTTACACGTCGAAACTCATCAGCGAAAAAACAGCGGCACTGACGACAAGTACGGCGGAAGTTGCGAAATCAAGCGCCGAAGCCGTGACCGAATGGGCGACGAAAACCACCGACTCAGTCCGCGAAACGGTGACGAAGACTACCGATAACGTGCGCAAAGAAACCAATCGCAGTTTTGAGCTCGCATCCGAGAATGCCAAAGCATCAATTGAGAGCGCGAGGAGTGGATTGGAGTCGGCGAGCGCATTCCTAGCGCGAACGACGCATTCACTCAAGGAAACGGCGGTGACGAGCGCGTCGTCCATCACCACGGCGCTCAGCGCATTGAAGACGATCGATAGCCCTGGTTCGGTTTCCATTGACGTTCGTTCACTTCCACCGCAGCGCGTCATCGCCGCATTAGAAAGCGAACACGTTGATCGCGTCATTGTTGAGCATAATTTATTGCTTAAAATGCCCGTGGACGTCGTGCTGTCAAAGGCGCTCAAGGACATTGTCGCCGAACTCAGGGACGACTCTTCCAAGTTTATCGAGTACAGAGACGACGAAATGGTCACTCGAGCTATTCAGCGCTTACTCGAACTCGTTGTCGAGAGCGGAGACGCAGAAGCTATCGCTGAACTCACAAAACTTGGTGTCGTCCCGCGCCCGAAATCCAAAGCGCAGGAAAAGCTCGAAGCGCTGCGCGACCAATTTCGTCGAAACGACCCCGCAGCGGACTCAAACACCGCAGAAAATAACGAAAATGCCGACAGTGCCACGAAATCTCCACCACCACCGGTGCAATCTATGTTTTCATCGCGGATTCTCGCCGCTGTGGATCCGCGGACGTGGTCGTTTACGCTGTCGCCGATGAAATCCGACGCGCCCGCGCGCGCGGACGACGACATGGCGGCATCCAACTCCGAAACAGACGCCGCCGCGTAACGTCCGGCGCATGCATTGCTTGCCCATATATATGTAGCCATCCCGTACCATCATGTATCCATATCGCGTGCATCGAATTGTAATACTCACGTCCCAAAAATGTTGAGGGTTTGGAGCTGCACCCCAGTCGCGAGACAAACCCCAGAACCCCGCACGCGGCGAGATCGCGAATCATGCCCACGGTACGTCACCCCGGCGCACAGACGAACGCACGCGTGCGAGCTAGAGCGCGTGTATTCGCCGCAATCGACGATGCGACGATGTATAGCGCGTCAGGAGCGCACTAAAAAGTGATCCAAGCTGAGCACCTCTCGAGAGACTAACACACGATGGTTTTATGCCGTTTTCGCGCACCGCAGGTGAACCTCAACCGCGATGAATTGTTCGCCAGACTCGGGAAGACGTATACCGAGCATGAATTCGACGAGCTGTGCTTTGAGTTTGGTATCGAGTTGGATGAGGTGACGAGCGAACGCGCGATGGAGAGCAAGTTTTTAGGCAACGAAGCCGCCGCTGGCGCGACGACGACGGATGCGTCGAGCGATGATGTGATTTATAAGATTGATATCCCGGCGAATAGATACGATTTGCTCTGTATGGAAGGGATTTCGCGGGCGTTAAATGTGTTCAAGGGAACGGTACCGACGCCGACGTTCCGAGCGGTGGAGCCAGCGAGCGGGACGCGGGAGAAGATGGTGGTGAAGTCGAGCGCCATGTTGGTGCGACCGTTCGTCGTGTGCGCGGTGCTGCGTGGGGTGACGTTTACGAAAGCGAGGTACGAGTCGTTTATTGATTTGCAAGACAAACTGCATCAGAATATCTGTCGACGACGTTCATTGGTGGCTATCGGGACACACGACTTGTCAAAAATTAAAGGACCGTTCACGTACGAGGCGCAGTTACCGGAAGAGATTGAGTTTGTGCCGCTCAAGCAGGATAAAAAGTTTAACGCCAAAGAGTTGATGGAGTTTTACAAGCAAGATCAAAAGTTGAAGCACTTTTTACACATCATCGAAGGCAGCGCAGTGTTCCCGGTTGTGCGAGACGCGGATGGTACAGTGTTGTCCTTGCCGCCGATTATCAACGGTGCGCAATCAGCAATCTCTCTGGACACGAAGGACGTATTCATTGAGTGCACGGCTACGGATTTGAACAAGGCAAAGATTGTTTTGAACACGATGGTGACGATGTTTAGTGAGTATTGCGCGACGCCGTTCACCGTCGAGCCAGTGGACGTCGTGGATTGCACAGGCAAGGAGACCACGTATCCTGATTTCATGACACGATTTGTTGATGCTGATGTGGATTACATCAACAAACGTATCGGTACGGACATTGACCGCAAGACCATGGCGGCGCTGCTATGCCGTATGCAACTCCCGACAAAGCTCGGTGCAGATGAAAAATCGTTGCGCGTTGAGGTTCCGCCGACGCGTTCGGATATTTTACATCCGTGTGATATCGCCGAAGACGTCGCCATTTCCCACGGTTATAACAATATCGCGCGAACGGTGCCAAACACGTACACGATTTCATCTCAGCAACCGATAAACAAGTTTTCTGACGCGCTCCGCGACGAAGTCGCTCGTAGCGGCTTTAGCGAGGTGTTGACGTGGATCTTGTGCTCGCACGATGACAACTTTGCCAACGTGAAACGCGAAGATGATGGTAATAGCGCTGCAATTGTGGCCAACCCGTCGAGTTTAGACGTGCAAGTGGCGCGTAATAGCCTGTTACCGGGTGTCTTGAAGGCGCGCGCGGCGAACACCGACGCCCCAATGCCCTTGAAACTCTTTGAGGTTGGCGACGTCGTGGTTTTGGACCCCGAGTCCGATGTCGGTGCCAAAAACTCTCGCCGACTGTTGGTGCTCTACAGCAACGTCAGCAGTGGTTTTGAGGTTGTGCAAGGGATTTTGGATAGAGTCATGCAAGTCGCGGGCGCGGCGACGTTTGATGGCAAACAACCAGGGTATGAAGTCGTCGAGTCAAATGAACCGACGTATTTTCCAGGTAGGCAAGCGTACGTCATGCGCGATGGCGCAAAGATTGGTGTCATGGGCATCGTGCACCCCGACGTGTGCGCAAACTTCGGTATCACCACGCCAACGTCCGTACTTGAACTCGAAATTGAAAATTTGATGCCGAAAAAATAGCTCCGCGAATGTGATAATGATTCAACTCTAATTTGCTCTTATATGTTGCAAAGTCTCTACTAAGTACTATGTTGGAAGCAGCACACGTGTATGTTTACTTCCTCCTTCCTGCTTTTCTCTTTGTTGCCGTCGTACGTTTCACCGCCGGGGCGTTGTTTCGCCCACCAATGTTGTAACTTCCGGGCGCCAGGGTGGGAGATTTACTCGCCGACGCCGCCGGCATTCCACCACCAATTCCACCGAGCTGCATGGCTACCCCACCTGCAGCGGGAGAATAGCTACCCATGAGTTGTAACTGTTGAAGTTCATTACCCGCAGCTTTCTTCTTCGAAGGCGTCTTACCAGATCCTCGCGCAGACGCAGACGCGGGCATGCCGCCAGACGGAATGGACCCGCGCGGCGGCATCATCGGAAGCATCGTCCCGAGCCGCTGCGCACCAGGAGATATACTCACCGGAGCAGGCACGTTATTCCCAGCAGGCGCCATCATCAACGCTTGATCTGCCAACTCAACTGGGCTCAACACTCCGCCGCAAATCGCCTGTACGTCGCGCCATGAACGATGCGGCGCCGCATGAAGAGATTTATCCATACCGACGCGTTCGAGCTTGGCCGCTTTGCGAATTTTCATGTGCTTTGCCATCACCGCGCAAGATCGATCAAAGTGAATGCGCACCGTTTCGTCCTCTACAGGAAGCGCACGAGCCATCAAATTGCGAGCGCTGCCCTTGTTAAGGTTAAGCGCGGCAATTGCGTTTTCATCATGCTCCGTCTCCGCCAGTTGCGTGAGGTGGCTAAAACGCCAGCGGCAGTGTTCGATGCGATGATATACCCCCTTGATGGGCGTGCTCGCGGCGAACGTGTCCGTGATGAGTGCCCAATTTGAGCCAAATTCGTGTACAATCGCACACAAGAGCTGATCCTCCATGGGCGACCAAGGACGCATGGCGCCAGCCTTGCGCCTCTTCTTGTCCTTGAGGCGCTTGCCATCCAAGCCGACGCCAGAGCGCTTGGGTATGGGCACGCCAAAGTCCATATCCGCCTCGTGCCCAGGAGCACCGAATTGAATCCACTCTCCGCGCTTGTTCTTTTTGCGCTTGCCTTTGGCGTCGACCATGTACCCTTCCTCGTCGAAATAAAACCCTCGCGCGGCGGCAGCGGCCAAAAACGTGCGTCGCTGCTCCATGATTTCCCGATGCGCCTCCTCTTCGGCTTGGTACCGAGCCGCCTCGACGAGCGCCCGCGAGCGCTTTCGCTCGTTTTCTTCCCACCCTCGTAAGCTTCGTTCGTACTCGGCAAACTTGTGCGCTTCTATTTGCATGGTGTCTCGATAGACGCGCTCGTTGAGCAAAGGCACGGCGTCGTAGATGATGGGCATGAATTCCTCAATGAGCGGCGGCGTCGGCGGCGCGAGCAAACCCATGTCCATATCCATTCCATCAATCTCCAAGGCTTCGGCGATTGCTACTCGAGAATGTTTGTCAGACTTATTGGGAGAATCATCGTCATCTTCGTCGTCTTCCTCCGCCTCCTCGGGCTCATCCTTCTTCTTACCGCCCCGTCCGCGCGTCGGCTTGGCGGCAGCCTTTGTCTTCTTTGTCGTCTTCTTTGTCGCCTTTTGTCGCTCTTTGGCGTCCTTGGCTTCTTTGATCTCAATCGCATCTCGCACTAAATCACGCTTCATTTCAACCATGGCCAAGTATAGTTTGTTCGACGCCCAGGAGCTGATGATTTTCATCCCTGGGGGCGGCGGCGGCGTCGTGGCGAGCCCCGGCAGAGGTTTGGCGACCTCCGTCGCAACCTTTGGAGCCGGCGTGGACTTGTCGTCATCTGCATCACCCATATCCGTGTCGGCATCATCATTGTCGTTATCATCATCGCCTTCGTCTTCGTTATCTTCCTCGAGTTCAATCAACTCGTCCGCGTGTGGAAGCGGCTTCTCCTTGGCGCGCTCCCACGCGTTGGCCCAAAACGTGGCAATTTCAGCCGCCACCATCGCGCATCGAACCTTCCTACGGTTCACCTCGGCGTCTTCAGCACTCACGGGTGCGCCATCACAAGATGCCGCGAGGTGCGACACCTGCCTTGATGTTTCTTGCTTCCAGTCTCGCTCGCTCGCAAAGTCACGCGCTAACCACGTCATCTCCGTCAACACGTACTCCCAGTGACTCTTTCTTCGACTCTCATCATGAGTCTTGACATTCGCTCGAGCATCTAACGCACGGATCTTCTCCCGAATCGCCTTTGCGCGGGCGACAATCATATCCTCATCCTTTCTTCGTCGCAAACGTTCCTCGTCTGTTTCCTTTACGTCGCTTGAAGTCGACGCCTCGGGCTCCACCGTCGATGATCTATCGCCCCGCGCCATCGTGTACGACGTCCAAACACCTAGTCAGTAATGCAAATATGCACTTCGTAACGGTTCTGTGTATAAATGTCGATTAAGACTCGGTTAGTATCGACTTATTTTGCTCGCCGCTTGCGCACTCGAGGTATGAAATTGTAACACATTTGCGACAATTCTCACGTGTGCCCTCACGCGACGTCGTTTTCGCACGTTTAACCACAGCGTACGACGATACGATTTATCCCGCATCTATTCCACGCGTGAAACCCGGGTACATCTCCGTCGACGTCGTCGCATTGCGGGTAATGCGACATTCGCGCGATCGACGCAATTCAAACCAATTCACCTCAACAACGCGCTCAAACCTACCTCAATTCACGTTAAATCGATGACTACGTGTATCTTTCTTCGTGTCGTGGCGTTTGAACGCACGGCGTGGCGTCGCCGCGCGAGCGACTGACGATTGTTCGCGTTGGACAACGACCAAACCTACAAAACCCGTGCTCGAGTCCCACCCTCTTGGTTCAGCATTGGTCAACTAAACCCTTTACCCTAAGCTTGAAAAAATCTAGGGGTTTCCAGCATCAACATTCGCGCGCCAGTCGCCGCCCGCATGCGCGCGTCCTCCGCCGTCGCCGATGGCGACGGCGCGCGTGTGGGCGCACCCGCACCCGCACCATCCCTTTCCACCGTCCTGAGCGCGCTCGACCGCACGCTCGAGTCATTCTCGCACGCATTCGCCACTAATGTCGAGCGCGCGCATGGCGCGCTCGCTGAATCCGAATCCGCCACGCTCGCGAGCACGCGCTCGTGCGCCGCGCACGCCGAGGCGCTGCGCATCGAATGCGACCGCGTGGCGCGTGTGAGTGCACGCGCGCGCGATGACGTGCGCGCGATCGCGGGGACGTTGGAGGCGTTGGAGCAGAGGCTCGAGGAGGCGAAACGCGCGCGCGCGAGCGCGGCGGTGCTCGAGTCCGTCGTGGATGCGTATGTCGCGCGGCGCACTTGAGAGACGTGATGGACGCGTGATGGTAGTATAGAGTGTTGTTGTCGTCGTCGTCGATGCGCGCGTGAGGCGTCGATGAGTAGTCGTAGAAGTTGAATTAGAATGAATAGTGTCCTCATAAAGTGACTCTCTCACTGGCGGTGTCGTCTGTATCGACGACGATGTCGTCATCGTCGTCGTTGTCGTCACGTATGCGTTGCGATGTATCGTTTTTGTCGCCAGCGTCGTCGAGTTCGCGGGTGCGCCCGACGCTGCGCGCGCGTAAACCTCCATCGGCGAGCGTCGCGCGCGACCCTCTCTCGGCGTCAAGCTCACCGTCGCTCACGTCGTCGCTGTCCGACGCAATCGTCGATCTCGCGGGTGGAATCGACGCCGTGCTTGATATCGCAGAGACGCACGCGCGCGAACGCACGTCAGCTTCGCTCGGCGTGGCGGTATCCCTCGCGAGACACGCCGAGCGGGCGCGGCAGCCGTCGGCGCCGTCTGCGTCGACCTTGTCCTCCTCACGTCGTCGCATCGATGACATTGAGCGCGACTACGCGCAAGTCACGATGGAAGATTCATTTTACACTGAAATCTCGCGCGCAGCGCGGGCGATTCGGCGACGAGACAAGGCGAAACCAAAAGTACGCGCGCGGGACCGAGCGTGTAACCAGCCCAAGGCGAGGCAGGGGTTACGTAAAAGCGACGTTCGGGATATTCACGCGCGCTCGTGCGTGGCGTGCGAGCGATTGGCGGCACAGGGAGAATTTTTCAGAGTCGTTCGCGTCAAGTTGCGTGCGGATGATGCGGATGAGGATGAAATGGTGGTGAAGGATGGCGAGCGATACGTGAGCCGAATGAGCGAGTCGGGGACGAACGGTCGAAGCGCGTACGTGTGTAAAACGCGCGCATGCGTCGATCGCGCGGTGCGGGTGAATGCGATTGCGAGGATTTTGCGAGTGAATATACCGCAATCGCTGTGCGCGACGTTGAAGGCGGAAGCGACGGCGTTCGAGGAGGCGAATGGGGTGGATACAAGGCCGCTCCTATATTTGCGTCCAGAAGGCGCGAGCGCGCGGTGGACAGCGCCTGGCGAATGGGTCGCTCGTGAAGACATACGCGCGCGAGGGATAAAATGGTAGCATTTGTATGATATATATGTATGGACGCACGCAACGTGCGGTACTGTAGTAATAGCTAATAGCAATACAACGTCGAAAGTTATTCAATACACTAGCAAGAAATCATCGGCTGCGACCACTTGCGCTCGTACGCGTTCTTCGCGTGCTTGTACACCGCCGTCGGACGTTTCATACGGAAACGCAACTCATTCATCATCCGTTCATCTTCGATGTACGCCTGGAAACGCGCCTTGAGTACATCTGACAAAGCAGGTGACTCGTTCTTCCTCGCGTGCTCATTGAGCGCTTCAATGTTCAAGTCTTCAAAGTCTGGCATCGTATCCACCATCTTTTGCAACCCGTCGTCAAATTTCTCAGTCAAAATGTACCGGAAGCACGATTTGTTGAGATTCTTAATCGCCGTTTCTACTTGCAAGTCCTTATCGTCACCTGCACCCGGGGCGAGTAACTGCAACCATGCGTCGCCTCCCAAGTAATCGTACCACTCGAGCAAATCCAAATCGCACGACCCCTTGGTTTTCATGCGCTCATCCCACAAACGCTGATTTTCAGCTCCAGCTAAGCATGAATACTTGTAGTGGCTAAGGAATTGCGCCACTGGCTCGCGCAAGACGGTGAAATACGCACACGGAGCGTCGATGACATCGCATAAACCCATGCCATACGGACCCTTGGTGAACATGCGAACGCCCGAGTCGTACGCCTCACGTAATCGATCGACACCGAAATACTCCACCGGCTGTTGTCGCTCAAATCGCTCTCTAGTATCAAGGAATTTCTCCTTGGTGGTATCCACTAATGGATATGTCGCCCAACTGGTAAACGGCGCACCTTCGCGAGGAAACGCCCTCGCGCCCGTCTTTTGGCTCAACCGCCTGTCCACGGCCTTCAACACTTGATTGAAAAACGACCCACCAGTCTTGGGAATGTGAATGAAATCATACATCAACGCTGTATTCTTCACTTTTTGACGAACAGACTTCTGACGCGTGGTGGGAATCTCGTAGAAGCCATCGCCAAAGAGGTTGAGAAACGCCGAGCTCGCCTTGGATTCGGCTTCTCGTTCCGGATTCGTTTCCGCGTTCATCATCGTCCTGGGAGCGATCTTCACTCCGACAAAAACCAACGCAGAGACGACTAAGCCAATGATGACGGCGTTCCTCGTTCGCCGGCTCGTCTTGGAGCCGGAGTCGGCGTTGAGGTCGGTGTGATCGTCATCGCCGATGGCGTTTGGTGTTGCGCGTTGGGTTTCACCCAAGAGGCCGATTTCTTCGGGAGACTTGCCTTTCTTCATCGTCCGAACGCGTGCGTGACGTCGAGCGTTGTTAGCGCGAGATCGTTCGCGGTGCGCGCGAGATGAACACTGGTGGCGGCGAGTTCTGAGGATGAGCTTCACATCTTGAAGAGGTTCTCGCGAGAGGTGCACGCGCTTTCAAAGTCAGTCTACAAACAAATGAATCAATTATAACAACGAAAACAAAGCAATAGTCCGCTACGAGTAATTTTAGTAACTGTTTTGCACCGTACTCACCGTGGATTCTGCCTGGGCGCGCCGTAAAGCCTTCGATCCCGTTCTATCGCGCATTCGAGGCGCGCGCAACGCCCGCGACTCGGCTTCGAGTTGGTCGTCAATCATCCCATCGAAGCAATCAGCGACGAGATGCGCGCGTGACTCTGGCTCAAGCGTCGACAACGCTTGCGCCACGCATTCAGCCGTCGACAAGCAATATTCCTTCGGCTGTTTACGTATGCGATAATTGGATCGACGGCGTGGATTTATGACGTATTTAGGCACCCGTGCCAGCCACGGAATCGCGTAATACATCGCCTTTGCCCGCGACCACGTGGTATCGAGCACGATCAAACAATCCAGCGGTGCTCTATTTTCCACTGGCATTGCACAATAATCGTCCAAGTCAATCGCGCTCTCGTCCGGCCACAATACGCCCAATCCTTCCAACGTTCCGCCAGGAATCGGCACCTCGGCGCCACCGCCGTCCCGAACGTCGTGCCACTTCACCTCGCACTTCTCCAACGCCAACGCGCAGCACACCGCGGAGCCTAGCGCGCGACGAAATTCATGCCTATCTTGTAAAATGAATATCTTTGTCGAGTGGCGGATCGGGGCGCCGATTCCATCGGCGTCCAAGACGCGCGCGACGGCGGAGCACACGCACACCACTCGAGCTCTTCGGCATCGCTCGCACACCTGACGATACCCGTCATCCGCGTCGTCGTCGGCGTATAAAGAGTTCATCATCGCCATCGTCGTTGTCGCGCGCCGTGCGCCGAGCCGCGCGCATGGCTCCGCCGTCACTTCCGCCGGTGACCCACTGCACCCACTGACGCCTCCCTTTCGCGCGCTCCAACGCCCGCGCGCCGTCGTCCGCGACGCCGACGGGCGAAGCGATGACGCGCAACACCGCGCGGCGCGCGCCCGCATCGCCGCACGCGGTCGCTGGGTGTGCGGCGACCGCCAAAGCGCGTCGGAGTGCGGTTCGGACGCGTCAGTGCTCGCCTCGGGCGCCGCCACCGCCGCCATGCCATCGTTCGCGACATCGACGTGGAACATCGCGGCGATTAACAATAATCCTTTCGAGTACTACGCTTCGAGTTCGGCCGCGCTCGATGCGTGCGCGGCGTCAGAGGGAGAGGATGGAGATGCGAGCTACTCAAACTTTATGCGAGGCGTGGAGCGCGCGCTCAGAGACGACACAGACGAGCGCGCACCGTTGCTCGACGACGTCTTGCGCGCAGATATGCTTGATGTGCTCGTGGACAAGCTGAATCGCGCCGGATTGTGCGATGTGCGCGCGGAGCGGTGCCGGGAGTATTATGTGAGCTACGCGCGCGGACGGTCGACGCGGGCGTATCTGCGCGACGTCGATGTCGGCGCCAAGCGGTTATGTTCGATGCCTGATCGCGTGACGAATACGGTGAATGTGGAAATGCGTGGCGATGATAGTTCTGGGATCGTGAATAGGCGCACAGTGTGCCGGCCGACGGTGATAAATTGTTACGACGGGCGGTTTGCGGATGAAGGCGCGTGGTGGGACGCGTGGGTGGCGTACATGTTTGATACTCGTGTCGTCGTAGGTGGACGCGAACGAGCGATGGTGGAGATGTTGACACCTATTAAAAAGGCCAAGTATCCTGCGGTGAGCGAAGAAGAAGAAGAATTGGGCGTTGGATTGCAGGTTTTTTTCTTGGCGGCGTTTGACGCGGCGTTGGTTCGCATCGCAACACTCGCGGCTGGTAGCTTTGACGTTTGGCAGAATATTCGCGCTGAATTGTACGAAAATTTGGTGAAACACAAAACGTCCCGAACGTTGGATGTGGTGGCGACGAGCTTGTTGCGCGACGTGCACGATGGTGACGCTACGCGAGTGTGCTTTTTACAAGAAGTTGGCTCAGCGTTTGCGGACGCGTTGCGCGCACGTGAAGACATCGGCGCTGCGTATGACGTATGCTGCCCAAGTGATATGGATCCAAAGCGCGACCAAAATTCCATCGTGCTGATGTCAAAGTCGTTCACGAATGGTAATGCAACACTCCGAGAAGTAACGAGCGACATATTGCGGCTCATGGGCGAACGCTCGGCATCGCTTTCCAAGGGTGACTTTTGTGCTTTTGTCGCCACCGATGCGTCAGATGGTAAGAACTATGTGTTTGCTTCGTTCCACGGCGATACCGATGGGCTTCAAACGAAACACATTACGTCTGCGGTGGATGCATTTTGTGCGGATGCGAGCAACGCTGTGGACGTGTGCGTCTTTGGTATGGATGCCAACACACACTCTTTCCACAAGGATGGCAAGAAACAAGGTGTTGTAGACTTCATTGACTACTTGAAAGCCTCTACTTCGTTCGAGGCGTGCTGGACACTCGCAAACATTGATGCTGAAAGCGCGCACACCACGTTTAGCGCGCGAACTTTCCTCCAAGCCCAGCTCAACAAAGCCGTCCCACTTGCAGACGCTGAAACGCACATCTTGACCGATCGACACCCCAAAGACCATATTTTGATCCGGACGTCTACGCCAATAGTCGTTCGCGCCCTCGAGCGCATCAACTCAGTAGATTTTACATCCTTTACGACGTCGTACGACGCCGGCTCCATGTTCCCAAACGCTCGCTTCCCGAGCGACCACGCCGCCGTGGTCTTTGCATTCGACCTCAACTAGCTCATCATCGCGCCTGTACATATTATTTCTTCACCAGTCCCCTTTTCATTTGCGCACGCACGCGCGCATGGCGACGTCAGGGCATCATTACTGAGACGTGCGCGCGTTTTGTCCGCATTCGACAGAGGGGAACATATGACAGACTTGCACTGGCGCCTCACTCTCACGCTCGTTACGCGCGCGCGCCAGTCGCCCTTACCGCACAGCGCGCGCACAGGCGTAAAACAATGCAAATTCCGGGTCTTCGACGCTCGAACGACGCCGCTGACGCATCGTCGGCGTTACCGCTGACGAATGTCAGGCAAATTGGTCCCGTAAAACTGACGCTGCCGAGTTGGGTGGCCGATCGACTCCCACCCGATGCGAACGCGAATAGAGCGCGCGTGCGAGGAAAGAATGGGAGTAAGCAACCGTTGTCTATCGCAGATCAGCTCAAGGCGCGGACAGGGAAGATTACCGGGGCGATTAAGGGTGTTGGGAAGTTTCAGGAGACGCTCATGACAAACATGGCTGTGAAAGTCATCGCTGGCGTGAGTGGGACGCTGAGTGGTTTATTACTCGCTGGTTTGGCGTATAAGGTTGTTGGAGGGTATCAAGATGAGATGAAGGAGGCGAGGCGCGAGGTGCAGAAACAGGCGGCGGATAGAAAGGCAAGACTGGCGAACGTGCGACGGTTGTTGAGCGGGCCATTGCGCGCTGCGGCGAAGGATTTGAGGGATAGAATTGAGGATATATTGAAGACGCCACCGCGAAGGAAACTTGGCGAACCACCGTCTATTCGTGCGAATTATTTTGCGGCGCATTACCCCGATAATCCGAGCGAGGCGGTGAATTCAACACTGTTCAGGTTGTGTAGATATTTACATTGGGTGGAGCAGTTCCAACGTGGCGTGCAGTTGGAAGGCGTGAGCGAGCAAGATACGTGGCAGTACGCTTTAGATATCGAACTCGACCGTGTAGCAAAAGCGCTGTCGTCGAGCGACGACCGATACGATGCTACGGTGCCGACGGAACGGTTGACGGAAATTTTTGCGACTGCACACGCGCTCGAGCGTCAGAGACGAATTGACGAGGAATCCGACGAAGAATTTACTCCGTCAATTTTCCAGCGCGTAGATTCTACATTTACGCGTAAGAAGCAAAAAGAACTTGAGCAGCAAATCAAAGCGGCAAAGATGGCGAAGAGAGCGGTTGCAAGTCGTGAATTTGCGGAGCCAAGGCAACGGATAAGTCGATTCCCGATGCGAGTGTTTCGGGATTCTCAAGTCGCTGTTGCCGAAGTTTTCGGTAAGCTAAACATCGCGCAGGTGGAAGGGACGTCAGTTGATGGTAAAGTCATACCGCACATGCTTTACACGGAATTCGTCACGAAGCTTGAGGATGCGCAGTTGTTGCTTGAAAGCGCCGAGCAAGACAAGGACGACCCCGAAGCAGAGCTCTCTGCCCAACAGGAAGCCGTGCCTACTGATCCTTGGTTTAGATGGATGCTTCCGCTTCAACTTCAAATTCGACGAATTGCGATGCTTCAATCGCAGACGTCCAAGTTGTTAACACGAAAAGAGGCGAGGGAGTTGCTCGCGGCGCGTGCTCGTATGCGCGGAATTCTTGAAGGTCTCAATGGCTTGCTCCGCGTCCTCGAGCGCCGTTTAGATGATCCCATGTTCAACAAGCCTAAGAAAAATATTGGTTCTTTGTTGGCAAATGCACAAGAGCGTCAGCGAGCGAAGGTGTTGGAGACCAGACGCAAAACTGCCATCGCGGGCTGGTCAAAGATTCGCCAAAGCGTCCCCTACGTCGCGAAATTCCACCGTCTCCCGCCACCACCTTTGAAGAAAAGGTACCTCGGTCTCATGACTACGGATGATATTCGTTCGTTCATTAGAAATTATAAACGACAAGCTATTGCGAGTGTCGCCACCGCATTGACGACGCACGTGGTGAGTACAGTCATTGCCGCGGTTGGCGCGCGACAAAACAACAAGCGTCGCGCCAAAAACAATGCTCTAGCTGCGCCGCCGCTGCCGACGGTTGTCGGTGCAGATGCTCCATCCGAAAGTGATAAGTCACCAATCACGTTGAACGTATCGACGGAGGTGGAAAACACGCAAGCCGGCACGCAAGCCGGCAATGCAACGAACACACAGCTAAAAGGTAAAACGAGTCAAACGAAAAAGGAACAGGCATCGAAGAAAGAACGCCTGTCTTTGAAGAAGTAAATTTTTTGTTTGTAACATAAGTAATATTGCATGCGCGCGCTAATACAAAGCACACTTTTTTTTATGCCGCGTAGTCGGCGTCAACGACGGCAAAACGCTCTACTTGGAGGTGCTGCTCTGTTTTACGAGTACCTTTTCGATAGCTTTAGCGGCGTAATACCATTCAGCCCATTGAATGACTCCATCGTCGTTTAGATCTGCCGCTCTTGAAATTTCGCGGACAGCGGTCAGTTTTGAGCTATACTTGGACATACCCGGGACGATTTCCGCGATGAGTTGATCGGTGGTGTTTTTGAACTGTTCAGCGTTGAGGTACGGGAATGGGAATTTATCGTCTGGCTTGGTCGAGTTGTTCTCAAACAGACGATAGATTTCCTTGTCAAAGTCCACTTCCATGGATGCACGGTTCTCGGCGTTCCCACCAACGTTGATATCTGACGCGGCGCTGACTGTGATGATTTCTGAGGCGAGCGTTTCGATAGCTTTCACGAGTAAATCGTTCAACGCATCTGCCTTAGCCGCAGTCGGTAAGATAGTCGCATCAGCGTTGGTGCTCATAATTGTTCTTAAACGATGACCGACGACGACGATTTCAAAGTCAGCCGCCGTCTGCGCCATAAAAGCGAGAACAAACGCATACACGTTGCACATGATTTCTTGTACCGCCTCGATTTGGCTGAATTCTTTGGTGAACTCGCGTAAAACGCGGTCATCTGGTCTAAAGCGACGGAGTGAACGCACCGAACGTGCCGGGGCTTCACGCACATTCATGCGAATACGCCTTCCAAGCATATCGAGCTCAAAATCCGAGAGCACTGTGGCGATGATGTCAGCCACGAGCTCGAAACAGTTAATATACAGAGCGCGCTCGATGTTGTCTGGAATCGCCTTGACGTTGTACATGGGATCCGCGAGCAAGTAGTCCACAAACTCCTCAATAGCTTTGCGGTTAACCTTGGACTTGTACGCTTTTTGCTTACCAAACGTAGTGTTGTCTATGCCGAGTATTTCTCGGCCGGTCATTGCTAGCTTGTCCCACTCGCCGCTGCGGATTTCATCACTGATTTCCTTGAAGAGCTCACCCACCCCGCGCTTTTGTTTTGAGGATGCTTGTGCCGCCATAGTCGCCTCTACTCCTACTCCCGTGCTAGTTTCGTTCGCAGATTTGGGTCGACGTTGCATGCGCATGCCAATGTTGAAACCCAATACGTTTGCAATCGGACCCTTGCCAATGTCGCCAAAAAGGCCGGTTAACAAGTTTACATACGTCTCGCGTTCAATTTTGCTTGGCAAAAACACGGGAGAAATAGCCACGCGAGATTTCATAAAGTCGTCGATAGATTCGTTGATAAATTCTTTCATCACCCGACGCGTTTCAGCATAGTCTGCATCGTCAAATGAAACATTTTCAAAAGCCTTCTTGTTGTCTTCGTCATCGTCACTCGCAGGTGCCAAGGCAAACTCCATGACAAAGTCCTTTACTTTCACCTCCATCGTACACGCCTCGGCTAACATACCGACTGCTACTTTTGACACGTTTTCTTCGAGTTTGGGAAGTACGCGAGTTGCTCTTGGAAGCTCGAGTTGAACTTCAGCAATCTCACGCAATTGTTTACTACTGAGCTTGGGGATGATTTCCATTTCTCCGACACCCGAAGATTTTGGCTTTGCTCGCCGGTCATCCGTTGCTTCCTTGTCTTCGTCGTCTATGGTGAACACAAACTCCGTGTCAAACAGGCGCATCTTAAAATTTTCCAACGAGTCCTCCATCACTGTCCAGCCCGTGAGCACAGCGTTTGTGTAAATTTTCTTTTCCAGCGCCTGCGGAAGCAATAGTGGCACCGCGCGCGAGTTCCCGACAACTTCGTCCACAAACTCGTACAACTCATCCTCTTTGATGCCGCTCTTCTTAGGGACGTGATTTGGCACGAGGGTATCCGACACCACGAGTGGATGCCCAAGAATTGCCGCGCCGTTGAGGTTGAGATCAAAGTTTGTGTATGCTTGTTCGTACGCCGACTTGCACACCTCTCTATACAACGCGCTTTCCATCGCTTCAGGAATAAACGGAATATCGTACGCGTCGTGTATGAGCTTTGCATAGCGCCCAATCACAACGTCGAAATCCGTACCACCGCGCGATTGAGGCTTGGCGCGCGCGCCGTCGTTCTTGTTTCCGAGTGTGCGACTCGCGACGACGGCGCCCGCCAGCGCAATCGCGCTCGCGCCCACCCCACTCGGTGTAATCATCACCCCAGGTAATGCTTCCCTGACCTTCACCATAGCATCATGCGCAACACCTACGTGCGTGTGCTGCTGCCCTTGCGCGCCCTTTTGTGACTTGGGCGGCCCGAGCGCGTCTCGAGCTGAAATCGCACCAACCACCTCGCGCGTCGTCCCATCGCCGCCACGCGCCCCACGCGTCGCGCCGGCACGCACGCCAATCGCCCTCACACGACGCGTAAAATTCGTCTGCGTGCGCACATCTGTAGAACGTTCGCACATCGACGTCGGCGCCATTCCACGCGAATGCATAGTTTCCATTTAATCAGCTCCGAGCTCAATCACCAATACCGCGCGTCACGTCGTGCGACACCGCCCGAGACGCCGATCGCGCACCACCGATCGCGCACAATGACGCGCACGAGCGCTTCGGCGCGTCGGCGCGCGTGACGTCGATGTCGTGCGTGGCGTCTGATTTTAACGCGCATGCACTGGCTGCGTGACGTTCCCCCCATTTCAAGACGCGCGACTCGCGCACGCACACAGGTAGGGGCGCGCGCGAAGGGACACGACATCGGTGGAACAAACAACGCCTCGCACCGCGAGCTCGCGCGCGATCACTCTGGTCAGGCGACGGCGTCGTCGTCGTTCGGGACGTGGAGGAGCGCGAGCGAAAGGTTTTTAAGCGGTCGATGGCACACACGAACACCGGGGAAGATCCCCGGGCGCTGAGGCAGAGAGTGCCGGGTCGATGAGACCAGGACCTCGATTTGGATCGTTCGCGATTCGGTCGAGTAGCTCGCCGCGGTACAGTCATGTGTCCGACGCGGATGCAACGCGCGAACGCAACGGGGTCTACTTTCTCGCGCTGACGCCCCACCCCCCCATTTTATTTCAAACAGGTTTGCGCCCAAGCGAGTGCGTGATGGGTGTGAATTACGGATGAAACGCGGCGTGTGTACGCGCCTTTACAGTACTTTTAGATTGTATGATGCGTGCTTTGGATGGCTTATTGGCGTTTTACTTTGGGCGACGGCGCGCGTCATGTCTATATGTCGCGTGCAAGCGACTTCTATGTGAGCTACTGGTGTTTATCATTCCTCCTGTGTATCGACGATGATGTCGTGCCTGGCGAGGATATTCGTGGCGCACGACGTCCACATTGACGCTCTGTCGGCGTCTGGGACGAGATTGAAAACCGCCTCGTCGATGAGCTCGTACTCCTCTTCGCTCGCCTTGGCGTACGATAGCGCGCCGGCAAAGATACTATCAACTGTGCCTTTGTTCTCGCCGACGCCAGCATCAATCGCGGCGACGATTAATCGATCTAAAACTCTCGCACAGAGCTTGGAGAATTCGCTCTTGAGCGTCTTTTCCACGCGCTCGCGATGCGCTTCAAACAACTCCCGCGCCCGAAGCTCACCCCCACGTAACGCATCGACGTTATTCCTACCTAAAGCATCATACTGCAAATCCCTCGTCCACGCTTCATCGTACGAACGCGCGTACGTCTTGACCTTTTCCGCGCACAACGCCTCAAACGCGCGTTCGGCTTCCGCTTCGAGCGTCTCCGCCTTGCGCTTCTTCGCCACATACTCCGCCTGCTCTCGCGCTCTATTCGCCTCAATTTCTCGCGCACGCAACGCCGCCTGTTCACGCTCATATTTCGTCTTCTTCCGAGCCCCCTCCTCGCCGCCGCCATCGCCGCCAGAGCCAGAGCGCTTCTTCAACCCGTCCCGCGCCTTGGCTTTCCACCCCTCAAACGCCCCTCGTCGCTCATTATGCGTCGCCAACGCCGTCTTAAACCGCCCATCGCGCTGTAACTTTGTTATCGCACGTTGCCACGTCGCGTTCGCCGCCACCGCACCCGTCCCGATCACCTCGTCGCACATGTCTTCAAACGCCCGAACGCCTCGCCTCTTGCCATCCAGCGCCTCGACCACGACATCCTCCACGACGTCCTCCACCTCGGTCGATTCGCGCGCATCGACGCCGTCGTCGTACGCATCGGGGTCGAAATCCACGTCGTCGTCATCCATCGTCGTCGTCGTCGTCGTCGTCGTCGTCGTCGTCGCGGACGCGTCTCGCGGCGCGCGTCGTCCGTGGACCTGTCCCCAGTCCCCGTCCCGTGGCCTCCACAACTCGTGGAACGCCAACGACCAATGCCGACCCCAAGCCACTTGACCCACACGTGTGTCCGTTACATATATACCACACAAAACACCCATCCCTGTCAAAAACCTAAACCCTAACCACCGTATTTATGGACGACCGTCACATAGGGATACCCAGTCACACGATACGACCATACGGTCACGCACGCGCGTTTTTATTATGTGCGTGCGTGCAGGTCAACCGCGGGCGCCAGTGCTCGGCGCGCGCGAGATGTCCACCACGGGCGCGCGGTTACGCATCGCCACCGCGCTCACGGGCGCGGGGGCGATGGATTACGGGTGCGTGCGTCGAGATCGCGCGCGAGATCGCACGCGAGCGCGACGCGAACTGCGCCAATTGTGGACACACACACACACACACAGAGCGCGTCTTTCGGTGGTGTGCTCGCGCGCGTTCGCGTTCGCATTCGCGTTGGCGCGGTAGACTGACGGTGCGATGCCGCGATTCGCGGTGTGTATGTGCGCGTACGCAGGTTGACGCAAGCCGGGCACGAGATTGTGTTGCAGTGCGAAGCGGAGCCGGCGGCGCGCGACGTGTTGAGCGCGCGGTTTCAAGGCGTTCGACGCGCGCGAGAGCTGTGTGAGATTGAGTCTCTGGCGAAGAATGTCGACGTGCTCGTGATTGGTGGGATGACGCGGGAGTATGATGGGTCTTGGCGTGAGTCGTGGTCGAAGACGAGTTGCGCGGGGGCGTTGAAGCACGCGTTGCGGTTGGCGGCGGAGTCGCGCGTGCCGTGGCTGGTGATCGAAGCGCGGGGGCGGATATTAGAAAGGAATGCAGATACGAATGAGGCACCTTTGATGCATGAGTTTGCATCGGAGTTGGAGCGGTTGGGGTATAAGTGGGCGCATCGGACGGTGGCGGCGGCGGCGTTTGGGGTGCCAGATGTTTCGGCGCGCGTCGTCATCGTCGCTTCGCGTATCGGTGATCCTCGTGATGTTTTATTGACGGAAGATGCCGGTCCTTTGCACGTGGAGCGCCGAACGAATGATGATGAACATACATTTGTGTTTAATAGACATCCAGAGCACGGGTTGCGCGTGTACGCCGATGTGTGTGAAGGATTCCATCCCGAAGGTCGCGCGTGCGTGTTGACCGCCGCTGGTGGATTGATGCCCTTTGCGATCCATGACGCCGAGCGCATGCAAGGATTACCTCCAGGCTGGACGATGACGACGCGTCCAAGTCTCCACGGGAGTCAAGGCGCGGAATTAGCGGCGCGTTGGGATGCTCTCGCCGTGACTTATGGATGCGTGCCGTGTTCGTATTGGATTGGCACTCGCTTAGCAGATCCGTATTCTGTAAAGTATAGCGGCGAAGGCGTGCCTTTTGACACGGCGGTACCACCTAGCTGGCCGGGTGCGGCGTATAATATCGGCCACGGACGCGTCAGCGCGCTGTGCTCGCCATTCGTACGGACGATTACGCACTTGCCATGCCTTGGAAATTTCCTCACGACGGCGTTTTTCGAGGGCGGACCCTTGGTGTCTCGAGAAGTCGCCATAGAATGCGCTCGAGTGATGCGAATGTCTGGATGGGAGCCACCGTCTCAGCTGGTGGCGTTAGAAACCGTTGACGGCGGCATTAAGCGAGATCTAAGCGAAGAGCCCGCGGTGCGAACACCCGCGATGGGATCGCGTCCGACATCTGACGCCGCGCTAAACGTCACTGATGTCTCGGCACAAGGCGATGCAAGACTCGATAATAATTCTTTCGTCGCGCGCACATTACCGCTCATTAAAACCAAGAGTGGGAATTTCATCGCGGAAACTGGAGAAGTTAAGCGCATGAGTGGCCCGGAGCTTCTCGCTGGCGACGCCAAGCGACCGCGGATGGGCACGCCGCCCACGGGCGATCCCGAAAGCGGCGGTACGCCCGGTTCTGGCAACCGCATGTCATTCATCGCTGGTATTGGATTAGCGCAGCGACGTAAGAATCAGCTCGTGTGGGCCAAGCTTCCTGGTCATCCATTCTGGCCGGGCATGCGTGTCAACGAAGAGAAGGATTTCATTCCAGACGACGCGCGCGCCATGGCGCGAGAAGGCGAAGTTTTAATCGTCTTTTTCGGCGAAAGCTCTTTCGGTTGGGTGCGGGACGATCAATGCTTGGATTTTGAAGAGCATTATGCCGCGAAGAGTCGCGATCCTGGACGTAACAAGGCTCGTTTTCAAGCTGCATTGAAGCAAGCGAATGATGAATTGCACATTCGAGAGACGCAAGCCGAACGCGATAAATTGCGCAAGCTCGCCGCGCAAGTTTCAACGGCTCACAAGTTTCCCGTCCGCGAAAAGCGCGTGGCGTTAGCGCAAGTCAAAGGGTGCACGTGTCGCGCGTGTACGACCGCTCCACTCGCTGGCACTGTTGCGCAGCAGTGCATACGCAGTGAGGCGGCGGAAAAAGCCACGTCGGGGCACGTCGGCGCCAAACTCACGATTCAAGGCAAAGGCGTCATCGGTAAGAACATTTTAATATTTTGGCCGCTCGACAAGGCTTCGTATCCGGCGAAAATCGTAAATTACGATCCACATGAGCTCCGACATCAAGTTCAATACGTTCAAGACGATGTGCAAGAGTTTTTATCCCTGTGGAAAGAAGACGTGTCGCTCCCCGAAGGCGAAACGTTGGGCGGCAACATTCCGGATGCCGACCACGCTGGCGCCGACTTATTACTTGGTCTCATGACTGCAGGCTAAAAATGCCATCATCATAGAAAACATTTTTGTTGACATACACTAGTAGCTCGAACGAAGTAGAAATGTACACTGTAAAATGAATTCATCATCACATTCACATATTAATACATTACAAGTCGTCTCCGTCCTGGGCGGAATGGAGCGAGCGTAGGGAATCGTGACTGCCTTCGTGCGCCGTCTTCATTTGCGAAAAGTCATCAGAATCAGCAGAACCAAACATTTCGTCTGGAACAGAGCCTTCGTTACGCTGATCGAATGCATACAGCGGCGGCACCGCGCCGCCGAGACTTCCGCTGTCTTCGCTGAGTTCTAAAGAATCGAGCCGTGCGAGGAAAGACGGCGACATCACCTGAGCATCTACCGATGGTGATGACGCAGACGACGCCATCCACGTATGTGCCGACGCATGCGTTAGGTCATCGTGTACTTTTCGTACGCGATCCATAACGTCAATCATGACTTGCGCGATTTGGCGTCCCTCCTTTGTGGACACATCGACGCCGTTGAAATCCTTCATATTTTTATCCGTCAAGACGACCGAGCGTAACACCTCGGCGACTTCGTCGCGAAGCAGCTTGACTTCGTTTTCATACATACTCGCGAGATTCACCCGCGCGTTGCGCTCACTCGTGAGCAAATCGTTCAGTTCTCTAATTTTGATGGCGTTGGCGCGATGGGTCGTTGTAGACGCAGAGTTTGCCGTCATCATCGCAATCTGTCGCTCTCGCGCCTCTAATCGTTGCTTGGTTTTCTCCAACTCCCAACGCACCTCTGTTAAGGTTTCCCAATCATCTATAGATAAAGACTTCCGCTGCGCTTGCTTGCCGGCGTTGGCGAGCGCATCGCGTTGACCGCTGACGCCGCCATTGACCGCAGTCGTCTTTGACGCGTCAGCGCTCTGACGCATCGGCACAAACGCATCTATCCCCACCGCGTCGCGCACACCACCGCTACTAGAATATTCTCGATCGCCATCACCACCAATCGGTGTCGCATTCGCACTTCGTGTCCGTCTCAACGACCGGCGGAGCTCGCGCTCCCTCGCTCTCGCTCTCGTCTCCGCGCTCCGACAATACGCCTCAACTCCACCATCAAGCTTCATCGAAAACTCCACCGCAAAGTGATCAACTTTACGAACATTAGCAATCCAAAATAACACCGCGAGCGTGTTAAACGTCGCATTAAACTCACCCTTGGCGATTTTATCAAACGCGCGCGCGCCCTCCGGGACGCCTTCGCGGGCAAACACCGCTCGCAACACTTCAAACGGTTGCTTCACGACCACCGCCGTCCCACCCCGCCCCGCATGCACCGGCGGCGGCGTACACGCATCGTATGATTCCGGAAACGCGCGCTTGGTGCACGCCAAGATGGCGACGCCATCGCGAAAATCGCTCCACGTCGTCGTCCTCGCAAACGCCGCGAGCTCGCGCTTGCCCACGCGCTTCGTCATCGACACCGTCGTCGGCGATGCGTTCTCCGCAGCCGACGGCGAGGACGGCGACGACGCAGACGTCGATACGCGCGATACGCTCATCAACCGCTCCAACACCATCGTCGCGCGTCGTCCGTGTACGCAGATGACTCAAAAGTTTGACAAAAAGATTGATTGATTTCTCGCCTTCTTTCCTTCTTTTGTGCGCGCAACGCCGCCGCGACGAGGTCCACCAGCGCGTACGCGCACGAACACACCCACACGCGCGCGTCCGCGCCGCGTCTACGACGGCTGCCGCGTCCGTCGCGCTGTGTCGCGTGCAAATCTTAGACTGAACACGTCTTATGAGTCCCCCCTCCCTAGTCATGATTGGTCAATTGGTTCAAAATTTTGAACACTTGCACTTCTTATCTGTCCATCGTCGCACCATCGCGTGCCCAGAGCGCGCCGCGCGACGCCCCGTTCGCGCCTCGCACGCCTCGCCCACGCGCGACGTATTATTCCAACTGCATCGTCGCTCCACCATGCGCACCGTGGACATCATCGACGCCACCGAGGCGAAAAGATTACTCCTCGGCGGCGGCACGCGATTTCTGTGCGCATCGAGCGACGCGGCGTTCGGCGACGCCGTCGAGCGCGCGCGAGACGGTGCGTCGGACGGCAGCGATGTGAACGGATCGAGCGCAAAAGATGCGTTCGATGACGCGCGCGTGCCCGGGGCGGTGTTCTATGACCACGATGCGGTGTGCGATTTATCGTCGCCGCTGCCGCGCGCGTTTCCCACGCGGACGACGTTTGCGCGCACGTGCGGGGCGGTGCTGGGCGTGCGCGCGAGCGATGACGTGGTGATTTACGCGAGAGATGCGAAGGATTACGCGGCGCATTACGCGGCGCACGTGTTCGTGGAGTACGCCCATCGTGGGCGCGTGTGCGTGCTTGAAGGTGGATTTGAGGGCTGGGTGGCAAGCGGCGGCGAGCTCGAGCTCGGGACGGAAAACGTGCGCGAGTACGCGAGCGTGAAGTATGACGACGGTGAATCGATGCGCGGTGGGTATGATAATGATGTGAAGAGCGGTATTATCGATGCCATGGATGCGTTAGTGAACTTGTCGACGCAGAGATTACAGATTTTGGATTGTCGTCGACGCGAGGTGTTTGAAGGCATGGCTCGGGATTCGACGCGATTACGGATTCAAGGGCGCGTGATATCGTTCGATGGGTTTCGAGAAGGGCATATTCCTGGGGCGAAAAATGTGCCGTACGACGCGCTGTTCGATGTGCGCGATGGAGATTTGGAAAAGGTGTTTGTTGACGCGGGATTGGATTTGTCGATGCCCGTCGCCGTCGTGGGGACAGGCGGCGTTGATGCGTCGCCGATGGTGGCTTTTGCGTTACGACGCGCCGGCTGCACGGCACTGGTCGTGCGCAACGGGATGGCTGCGTGGTGCACGGCGCAAGGGGGATCGTATCCAATGTCGGTGGCGAATTCCTCCCCACACGCGTCGCACAACGAAAAGCGTCTCATCGTGTGGGCTGTGACGCGCTCGCGATCTACCGCGCTCGAGCGATCGGTATCGATGCACTCTGAAGGTATGGTGATGCATGAGTTGCTCACAGAGCCGTATTTAAAGGAGAACAACCAGCCCAACTATAAGAAGATTGTCGACGGCCAACACGAGAACAACGTCGCGAGCAGCGGATGTTCGTATGCAACGATGCTCGAAGTCATGACGGCGGATTACAGCGCGCAAGGCCGACCATTCTTTTTTACGAAGGAGCTCACGTGCTATTTCGATTTGGCGCAAATCCAATCGTCTTGGCTGCACCGATTCACGCACGTTGTGTTGATTCGCGATCCGCTTGCGGCGTTGCAATCCTTCTACCGCGTCGCCATCGAAGGCGCCGAGTCGAGCAGTTACTTCGATCCCAACGAAGCTGGTTTCGTCGAAGCGTTTGGCATCGTCAACGCGTTGAAGCGCATCAACGCCAAGGTGTTGGTCATCGATGCTGATAAAGACGTCGTGGAAAATTCTGAAAAGACCATGAAGGCCATTTGCGCGCACGCCTCCGTAAAGTTCGAAGGCTCCATGATGTCGTGGAAAGCTAAAGAGCTCACGACATGGGAGAAGTTTCGTGGTTGGCACCATGACGCGTCGAAATCTACCGGTTTCAAAGCGGTGGATAAGCCTCCAATTGAATTGCCTCAATTAGTGTACGACGAGGCGAAGAAGAATAAGCCGTATTACGAAGCATGCGCTTGGGAGTCCAAGCGCATCGCCGAGCAATGGCCCATTCTCCGCCAAGTCGCTCAAAGTGACTTACGATTCTCCGTCATTGTCTGCGCGTCCGAAGATGGTGCGAACGACATGTTCTCTCGCCTCGCCGCCGCTCGCATGGACAACGTCGCCATATACGAGTTCAAGCCTCTCGAGCTTAATGAAGCATTAAGCAAGTGTCCATACATGTTTGACGAACCTGTCGTACTCATCGGCACGCGCACCGCCACTATTTATATGGCTGAGGCTTTGCGCGATCGTCAAAAGTCTGGCAAGTGCGCAGTACTCCGCGTGTTGTGCGTCGACAGCGTGCACCACCAAGTGCATCCTTCAGGCTTCAAGCACACGTGGGTGCCAGAAGAGAATCTTAAGGATCAATCATTTATGAACGAAGTGTTGCACACATTGGTAGACGACATGAAGACTGCGCAAGGAGAAAGCGCGCGAGCGATGGAAGTGATGAATGCTACCGCAGCGTCCACTTCTGACATCGAGATGCACTGGCGTTCTGGTTTATTACACAAGCTTCAAGAGTTGCCATCGAACGCACCGTGTGTGACTGATGGTTCAAATTCATACACCTTACGTCAAATTTATTCGCGTGCTTTGCACGTGGCGAAGCAGCTCGAGAGTTTCGGAGCTGTGAATAGCCGAGTCGGTTTGTTTGTCCTCGCCGACGCCTCGAGCGTGTGGGCTGCGATGGGTTCGCTCTTGTGTGAATCTGTGTTTTGTGAAATCCCTGCGTGGTATCGAGGTAACGATCTCGAACGCGTGTTGCGATTGAACGAGTCCAAGGCTATCATCGTGTCTCGCGGCTTGCTTGAATTTGTTCCCGAGCAATTCAAAAAGTTGGTCATCGTGCTCGAAGACATTCCAGTGTCGCCAGACATTAGCAACGAGATTCATCCCGCGCTCATGCGTCCAGATACCCCGAACGCGCCTGGATTTTCTGTGCTCACCAGTGGTACTACCGGTGTGAGTAAAATTTTGATTTGCCCGCAAAGCGCCCTCACGGATTCCGTGGGCGTCATTGGGCCAAACATGCGCGGCGGCGACATCATGGGCTCGTTTTGGATTTACTATTACTTTTTCATCCCGCTTTTGGCTGGGCGAACGTTGAGTATTATTCCCAACGAATTCTTCCTCAAGCCGCGCGATTTGGTGCATTATATCAAAGGCCAGAAGATGACAATGTTGTATTTCAGCCCGTCAATCTTGGAAAGTTGTTTGTTACACGTACCGCCTGAAGAATTTTCAGAGGCGATGCGCGACGTGCACACAATATTGACAACGGGCGAGCGCGTGAGGAAAGAAACTCGAGTACTTTTGACTGAGCGTTTACCGCGCACTAGATGGACGAATGTGTACAGTACGAATGAAACTGGCGACCTCGCACTCTCTGAGATTGATTCGTTTTATTTACGCCAAGGCACGCAGATGCGAGTGTTGAATGACGCTGGCGAATACGTCGCCCGAGGTGCCGTGGGCCAGCTTCACGTCAAAAAGAGTGGTTTACTGAATGGATATTACACGGATTCCGGACACGTGGCGATTGATGGTGACTTTTACCCCACGGGTGACCTCGTGCGTTGGCTTGGATCAAACCAGATTACGTTTGAGAGCCGACAGTCCTCTGCATACGTCAAAATCCGCGGTTTCAAGGTTTCGCCCACGATGGTGCAAGAAGTCTTGCTCAAACTTCGCGGAATCAAGTCGGCAATCATTAGCACGGTGGGCGAATCTGACATTGATCAACAACTCGTTGCTGGCGTCGCCTTTGAATCCGGCACGAGCTTGAAGGAAGCTGAATTGCGTGCACACATGGCTGCGCACACGCCGAGATACATGATCCCGAGTGCGTTCTATGAATTAGACTCGAAAGTCACCACGGCCTCGAGCGGTAAAGTTGTCAAGCTCAAAGTTGACAACTTGCGTAGAATTTCTGACACCGAAGTCAGTGAGCTCACGGAGAAGGAAGAGGAAGTCGCCAGTGTGTGGCGCCAAGTATTGGCCGAACCATCGAAAAACTTCTCACCATCCCAAAGCTTCTTTGATTTTGGTGGTAGTTTGAAGTTTGTTGAACTCGCTGGCGCACTTTCCAAGCAGTGGGGCGTGACCGTCACCGTTGCCGAAGTGATCGCGAAACCGACACTGAAAGAAATGGCAATCTTGTCCACGGAAACTGAGCAAGCGCAATTCGATCCAACGGCGGAGGCGGCAAAGTATGACTTCTCCAAGTTTACGAAAGTCACTTCGAAGGCTCGATCTGGTAAGGCGAAGGTTTTGCTCACCGGGGCGACGGGATATCTTGGTGCGTACCTCTTGAAGGAGCTCGCTGAAAACGAAAGCGTTGAAACTGTTTACGCAGTCGTGCGCGCCAAAGATGAATCCCGCGCTATGCAGCGCGTGGTGGATGTATACACCAAGCGTGGACTTGAGTTTAGCGACAACGTTAAGTCGAAGACGGTGTTTGTATGCGGTGATATGTCTCAACAGGCGTACGGTATTCCGGAAGCCAAGCTCAGCGAATTCTTACCGAACATTGATATCGTCATCAGCGGAGGTGCAGAGGTGAATATGGTGAAATCGTACTCGGCATTAGAGGAAGTTAACGTTGGAGGTACGTTCAACGGGCTTGAACTCGCGGCGAAGGCGAACGCCAAGCACGTATTGATCTCCACTCAGTTGCCGCTTCCGGGCGAGACGCCTACGGGATACCGTCGAAGCAAGGAGGTGGCTGAATTGTTGTGTGCGCGCGCGCAAACTGAAGTTGGTATTGAATCTGCGGTGTTGTTGTTTGGTGATATCAACATTTCCCGTACTCCGGGCTCTTTGGCGCCCGACGACGACTACATCGTCATTTTCCTTCGCGCCTGCCTCACCACTGGTTTCTTCCCCAAGACGGATTGGGCGGTGAGTATTTTATGCATCGACGATTGTGTCAAGATGATTTCTTCGCTTTCCTTGGATGGCGCGCTCGATCGCTACGCGTTCGATGGCGTCGCGCGTGAAGTGAAGGGTAAGTTGATCGATTTCTCCAAGCTTTGCGACTGGCTCTCCGTCGAGCAACCGCTCACGATGTGCTCCTACGAAGGTTGGATGAATGTAATCAAGGCTGGTGCCGCTGAGGGTAAGGAGAAGCTTCAGCGAGTATTGCTTACGATTGATGCCATGGAAGTCGAGCTTAAGGCTGAGGGTGAGCACTTCCGCAGCGGTGCGCCGGATGACACCTTGTACGGCGTCGACGATGTGTGGGCGCAATCCTTAGTCAGCGCCTTGATTGGCGAAACCGTGGATAGTGTGGAAATCGATGAACGCGACATGACTGTTGGTTACGCCGCATTAGCGCAAGGTGAGGATTTGACGCCATTCAAGTACAAGTTGCCCGACATGACGCCGACGTCTGTCGAAGTCAAGGTTGAATTCTGCGGCTTGTGTGGCTCTGATGATCACTTGATTGTTGGTGACTATGGCGAGTACGCTGTGTGGCCGCAAGTGTGTGGGCACGAGGTTGTGGGTACTGTCACCGCTGTTGGCAATGCCGTATCGACATTGAAGCCTGGGCAACGCGTCGGCGTCGGCTGGCAAAGCGCCTCGTGCCACGACTGCGAATGGTGCGCTCGCGGAGATGAGCAATTATGCTCGCAAGTCGGATGCACGTGCTGCGAAGGTAACAAAGGTGGTTTCGCCGATAGAATGCGCATCAGCGATTCAGCGTTCTGCTACAAGATCCCCGACGGCTTGGCTTCCGCTGAAGTCGCCCCGTTGTTATGCGGCGGGCAAACCGTTTGGACTCCGTTGAGCGAGCAAACCAAATCCAGCGACCGCATCGGCGTGCTCGGCTTGGGCGGCCTCGGTCACATGGCGATTAAATTCGCCAAGGCTCTCGGTCGAGAAGTCACTGCGATTTCATCGTCTCCGTCCAAGAAGCAAGATGCGCTTTCGCACGGCGCATCAAAGTTTTTGGTGCACACCAACGACGATGAAATGGCGGCGGCGGCGCAATCGCTCGATTTCATCTTGGTCACTATCGCTACGAACAAAGAAGTTGACTTCTCCAAGTTTTTCCCACTTTTGCGTCCACGTGGTACGATTTGCTTTGTTGGCATGTGCCCTCCGATTACCGCCGACGTCTTCACCTTGGGCTTCACAATGAATAACATCACGACGAGTAACACGGGTGGTAAGAAAGACATGGTGAACATGCTCGAGTTTTGCGCTCGTCACAACATTGGCGCCAGCGTCGCGGTGACGCCTTTGAGTAAAATTAATGATGCCGTTACGGCGTTGCGCTCTGGTGAGTCCCACTTCAGACACGTCTTGTCGAATGACTTTGGGCAAGTGCCGCTCTCGAGCGGTTTCTTGAATCGCAACGGCGCTTAAAATAAAATGTCACATCACATAACATAACACACGTAGTAGCACACACATACACATAACACGAGTTGAATAAATACTTTAGCGTTGTGATTATTACAGATGAACCATCGCGAGATCGTCGTTTATTGCTTTTGTACACTTTTGCTTTTCTCCGGAGACGCCTTGAATGCAAAATCATTTGATAACGACCCCGAGCGTGAATGATTTCCGACCCGTTCCGGATTCTTTTTGAATTTCACCTTGCGACGACGTCTGTCACGATGACTCGTAATAGTGGCCATGAAATTCTTGTGCTGCATGCGTTCAAGAATGCCAATGCCGAGGGGATTATAAATGTGATAAATGGGTGCTGGCGCATCCCACCATGTGGCGAGCGCCGTTCGGCACGCCTCGGGAAATTGTTTCTCACCCGTGGAGACGATGATTTCTGACTTTGAAGAAACCACGAGCACGGGCTCATGTGGTTCCATCGCGTGCGTCAACGCTAGCGCTCGCGCGTGAATGATCACTGTGCGTGGCACTTCATCGTCGTAATCTGGCTCTTCGTTGTCATCCACCTTTAAAATTTCATCCGAGTCGCGAGCAATGTACTCGCGTAAAATTGTCGTCAGATTCGCGATGGCGTCAAAATGCATCCCATCAACTAACGCATCGATGATGAGCACTTGTGGCCGTTGCAACAACGCCCGCACGAGTCCAATCTTGAAATACTCGGCTTCATCACACACCGGCGTCAACGAATCCATCGCCACGGTTGCCCAATTGTGTTTGTACTCGCGGCCGATGATGCTCGGACGAATGCCCACGTACTCGCATAAACACCACACGTACTCTTGCGTGAGACTTTGAATTCGCTTCCGTATAGCCATACCGGCTTTGGAGTGTTGTGGATAACTTGTCCCGGAGAACATCAAACCAACCGTGAGATTCACCCACAGCGATTCATTCAAAATAATGTCGCTAAATTCACCCGACACGCGCACGACGGTACGAAACGCTGGATTAATCCCCGCAACACCGTGTCGAGACACATCCGTACCCATGATGACATTTACCAGCGTCCCCGACATTCCTCCGTGCGTCTTTCGAATGCCTATAAATCCGCCCGAGGGAAGTTTATCGATAATTTCTCCGGTGCCTTCGCGAATCATATTCATGCGCTCGATGATGTACTTGGCTTTGCGATTGACGTCGACGAACACCACCGACGCGTCTCTGATTTGAAACACAAACGTGTGTGGATTTCGAGCACCATCGTAAGTGACGATTCGCGCATCGTGTTTACGATGCGCCGGCGCATCGTGCGGCTCGATTAAATATATCGACTCCAGACGCTTTGCGTGACTCGACTTGTAATTGAGCAAAAACGACAAGTGCGCGATTTTCGCCGCGCTGGCGAGCATGACGGCAAAATCTCGAGCCATCATGATGATGGCGCTTCCGAGTTGCAACACTGACGTGACGAGTGCGACGTATCCGCCGACGCTGATGCCGTACGCGGGAATAATGACGGGCGCCAAGCAATACGCGATGGCCACCATGACGCACAAGAGCGAACGGAGAAACCACGTTTGAAAAAAGTCTTGGTACCATCTGAGGAAAATGCCACCGTCGACAAACAACCAAGTTTTTGCGTACTGGTTATCAGAAACGTGCTGCGCCATGCGAGATTCTCGAATCAAACGGTTGTTTCGATAGATATGGTGATTGCCCATGAAGACCATTTCCTCCAACTTTTCTTCGGTGAAGCCGGCGCGCAAAATGCGCGTCGCCCGGGACGCGCAAAACATCGCCGTGAAGAGGAGTGACGCGACAATCAGCGCTCCCATGAGCTGAGCCATTTCTGGTTGTTCCTTGAAAGTGTACAAAATGAATATAGCCGAGCCAATGACGCGATAGAGCGAACTGGTTTGGTCTTGAAATGTAAACCATAAATCTGTGCGCACGACGCGAACGTCAGACGTCGCGGAGACGCGAAAGAGCGACTCCGCGCTTCCTAAGCTGTCGATATCGCACGCGGTCATAGAAGAATACTTTTTCGTCAATAATGACTCAAAGTGCGTCGACAGATCAAATCCACCGCTCCAAAAGTGCAGCACGGTGTGAAAACGAAACAATTCAATGCCGACAAAGACGAGCGCGCACAACAACGCCCAATCAATGCGCTGATTGATAAACCCGTAGTTGACCAAGTACGTAAACGTAATCGACCACACAAAAGTCTCCAGTGCAGCTCTTATAAATAGCACAGCTTGAAATCGCCAGATAAGAGACTTTACCGTGGGCACGCGTAGGCACTCCAGCAGAAACGCCTTCATGAGCCGAGCGATTTTTTTAAAGCTTGAAAACTCATGTAATTTCCCCTCAAAGCCGTTCGGAAACGACGTCATGGATTGAATGTACACCACACACACTTCAATGGGAAATACTCGCGCTGGAAACAGGGCATCAGCAACCTCGACGATGCACATTACGAATTTTCGTTCTGGCGCAAAGTGCGGATCAAACGTGAGCCCGAGTCGAAACGTCATCGAACGCTCGCCCGCGAGCACGCGTACTCGAATTTTTGTCGACGATATCGTCGCCACGCGCGCTTCGGGCGTTGCAAACCCATACTGCGTGTCGTACATCGGCGCATCGGGAAGTGTAAAGTGCGTCAATAACTTGGCGTCGCGACTGAAAAATTCAATATCTGCGTGCGCTTCGTCGTTGTTATTCCCGCTTCGAATGACAGTGATGTCAACAAAGCTTTCGTCGTCGCCGACTCGTAAGACATTCGTGGTGAATGAAACCTTTGGCGTCTTTAAAGGAATTTCCGCGCGTTTATTAACCATGAGCACGGCTGTTTTTAGTTCCCGCAGCACTTCGTCGTGGCAAAAGACGGGCTGATGATCCAAGCGGTCAAGCGTCTCTCTGACTTTATTCGCTTGAGAAATGTTGTACGAGCCTGGAGCAAATGCGCGCTGACGATGTACGTACACGTACACGAGCGCAATGCCGAGTGTGCATATGGCTCCAATTAATACAGAGTACACCATCGTCACAGGATTCACGTACGGCTCCCATGCATCGCGATTGAGTTTTAGCCAGGCGCACGCGACGTCGTACTCGTCTAAACTTGCGTCTTCGGCAAGCATCGAATTCATCAGCCTTAAATCGCTCGATTGAAACGTCCAACTCTCAAGCATGGTGTATGCATCGAGGAAACGCCCGCGATTTTGTGTGTACCCGCCGATTTCGATAGTTTCGAATGGAAAATCACACGCCGCTGCGGCGTTGCCGGATTGAAACGAAAAAGCATCGCTGCCGCTAGCGTAGGATGAAAATCCATCGCAATAATTTGCGTCTTGCATGGATACGCGCATGTACGACGCAAACGACACCAATCCAGCGGGTTCGCTGCTTTGAAATAATACAGGCGTGCCCGCGGCGAGCGCGGTGCTGATGAGCGTCGCGACGTCGCCGTAGACGATTTCGATTGGCAAACCCGACAGCGTCACGCGTGCCTCATTCGCCCCATGCAAATCCTCTGCATTCGCCACCAATAATGCTATACAATTCGGTACCGCTCCTGCACCGACGCACCTAGTTGTATCACCTAGTCTATACGCTAATCTTGAACAGCATTGCGCGACGGGAGATTGCCACGCGCCCGTCGCGCAATCGAGCACGCCTCCGAAACGCTCGACGCTCGACGCTCCCGCGCACGGCGTCGTCAATTCTAAATTCGTCGATGGCAACTCACTGGCGAGCATCAACCTCGCCGTCGGTGCTGCCGTCGCATCAAACGCCCCCGACGCGCTCAACGACGTCAACGTCGACCACGCCGACGACGCCGCGCTCGCGTCCACAAACCATCCCTGCCTCGACACCACGCCAGTTTTCCCCAATATATCCAACGCCCTCGCACCCGCCTTTGTGCTTTGTGCCATCGCCCACGTGCGTCCAACGCTTCCATCTTCCGGTCGCAGCATGACATCAAACGTGCTCTCGCCCGAGGCGACGCTCGCGTATCGCCGACTGCTCGCGCCGTCAAACGCCGACGTCCCAGTCCTCGTCCCGTCGTACGCGTACGTCTCCACCTCGTACCCAAGTTTCTCCTCGAGCAGTATCCGCACCGCCGTCGTCAATAATCGATGTGACGCATCATCCGTGGCGTTCTAGCGCCCCGAGCACACCCGCACACACAGCGCACGCACGCGCGTCAGTCGCCCCGCGAAAAAGCCCAGTCAGCGAAAAAGCACCACAACGACACAAACAACGCCGCAACACGCGCGCACGCACCTCCAACCGAATCGCCCGACGCATGAACGCAGGCACATTCTTCGCCTCGTACACCTCATCGCGCGCGAAACACGCCGCGGCGCACGCGCGCGCCGCAAACGCGCACGCGAGAACCGCCGCCAGGCGCACGACGCGCCCCCGCGTCATCGTTCGGCGCCGCGCCGCGCGCGTCTCGCGCACCGAACCGCGCGACGCGCGCGACGGCGACAAACCCACCACATCGTGCATCATCCGCACCGCGCGCGCGCACCGCGCGAGCGCACACCGCGCGCGACGCTCGCGCAACGTTCGCGCGACGCGTTTTGGCGCGCGGACCGACCGCGTGATATGAAAAGACACCCTCCGTCGGTCCATCGATCGATATGACGCGTCGATCGATGTGTGCTTTGATCGATCACGTCCATCGATCGAATTGGGCGAATGCGTGGCTTCGAATGTCCGAATATCCAACCGACGGCACCGAGGCGGTGACGGTCCATTCGATCGATATGACGCGTCGATCGATGTGTGCTTTGATCGATCACGTCCATCGATCGAATTGGGCGAATGCGTGGCTTCGAATGTCCGAATATCCAACCGACGGCACCGGATCGCGTTCGCCTGCATCGCCGCCACAGTCGCCGTCGCCGTGGATGTCATCCGATGACGCGCGCGCTCCGCCGTCGTCGCGCGTGGTCGTCTTCGATGTCCCCGTGCGCGCGCTGCAGCGCGGATTCTCCTTCGCGCGCGCCAACGCGGCGAAGCAGCTGGATGTCATTCGCGCCATTCCTGGGGATGTGAAGCGCGCGCGAAAGCGGTTGCGCGAGCGACGACGGACGCGCAAGGGCGCGGCGGCGTCGAGACGGATGCGGGCGATGGTGCATCGAGGGAACCGCATCGGTGCGCGCGAGGATGATGAGACGACGAATCATTTGGGGCTGTGTTTGCAGATTGGATTGGCGGTGGCGTGCGATGCGTCGGAGGACGCGGCGACGCGCGAGCTTATGGCGTCGTCTGTGGAGCACGGTGGGCGAGTGAGGTGTCGTAGGGTGGTGTGTGACGTGGTGTCGCAAAAATTGGCGGATGGGGGCGAGGCGACGCCGAGTTTTACGTTTATCGTTGACGCTCCGGAGGCGTTTGCGGCGGTTCGGGACGCGTGGGGGATGGATGACGACGTGTATAGGAAGGCTTTGGCGCTCGATGGGTTTGACGGTGGCGACAAGGCGTGGAAGATGTCGAAAAGGGGGGATTTGAAGGGCACGATCGTCGCCGCCGAAGATGAGACGCTGTCGACGTCAAAGACGACGCTTCGCGTGATTTCGCAAGGTTTAGCGAGCGGCAAGTCTCGGTCGTGGTTCTTTTGCAGCGAAGATGGTACGTTATTGATTAAAACGTGCGATGCGCGCGAGAAAAGAGAGCTACTAAAAATGCTTCCGAGGTATACGCGGTATGTCAAGGAGAATAGTACGACATCGCTGTTGCCGCAATTTTACGGCTTGTACACGTTGAAGTTTAGCGGTGCTAGCGAATTATCGTTTGTGGTGATGAATTACTGGTTCGCGTCGACGAAACACATCGGTAAGAGATACGATCTTAAGGGTAGCACTCATGGTCGCTCGGCGAGCGAGCGCGAAAGGCGCAAGGGCGACGCGGCGATTTACAAGGATAACGATTTCGACCAAGCCGACGCCGCGCAGACGCGTCACGCGGAGGATATTTGTGCAGTGCTGAAGAAAGATGCCGAGTTTCTGGCGTCTTGCAACTTGATTGATTATTCTCTAGTGTATGGTCATTACACCGCGCAAACGGACTTTGAACGTTTGGAAGCGACAGCGGCGTTCGACGAGCAAGAATCTCAAGCGTGGCATGCCGACTCACGCGTCTGCACGCCGCGCGCGAATAGAGGCGGCGCTGACGAGTCTCCGCCGTACACTCCGAGAAGCCCTCAAAACAAAGTCTTCGATGGCGTGCTAGAAGACGACGACGGGTCAGTTCCAGAAGACGAAGGGGAAGAAGTAGAAGAAGAAGAAGAACAAGAAGAGCAAGAACAAGAAGACAATAATGAGGAGGCTGACGAAGGCGAGGCGCTCTCAATGTCGCCTGTGGATGACGGTTCTCAGACCGCTACTCCATTGAAGCTTGTCGTTTTATCGAACAGAACGAATCCATTCTGCGCGTTTTTTGGCGACGTCGCGCGTGTGAACCAACTTCGCGTGGTAAACATGGAAAACGGCGCGGCGTTTGTCGGTCTCATCGACGTCTTGACCCCGTACGGCGTAAAGAAGAAGATTGAAAACTTTTTCACGGGTAAGCTATTGTGTGGGAGGGATGTATCGTGTCAGCCCCCGAAGCGGTACGCGGCGAGGTTCTATGCGTTCATGAAGGAACGCGTATTTATAGCTAAGTAACATCCGTCGTTAGCGTGTGTAATACAAACATGTGACGTGGAAAACCATCTTCATTGTCAGACGCACGGTGAAATAATGCAGACGTTTGACCGCCGCCAAGCGATTGTGGTATCTTTATCTTGTATCAGCGCGATGTTTCTTTCGTTTAGTGTCAGTGATTCTCACGCGGCGCGCATCTTACCGCTCGTTCCCGTACGAGCGCCGCTTTTGACTCCGTATTTCGCGCCGTGGACGCTTCGAGCATGGCAACCCATTGAGTTTTCTATCGCCAGCGCCCCTGAAGCCGCACCGGAGCCCGAAGAAGAAGAAGAAGAAGATATATCATATGATGACGTATCCTACGCTGTTGAAGACGCTGATAATGTCGCTGATGTCGATATGGTTGACTACGACGAGTCCTCCTCCTCTTCCGCGACGCCGTCCCACATTCGTGACGATTGGCGCGACGTGAAGATCGAACCACGTTCGGCGGCGGTATCATTCAAGCGCCAAGGATGGACTGGATTTGGCATTGAAAGTGCGTTCACCGCAACGGTGTCGCCGCCATAGAACTGTGTATATCCGAGGTTGGAATACAGTTGCTCGGGACGGCTATCGTCTTCGGCGTCGGCGTCACATCGCGCCTCGCCGCCATAGAACTGCGTACTTCTCTGTAACGCGCGATCGATACAGTTACACACACGTGCGCGCCTTCCGTGCCTGTATACACCATTCGCCGGCGCGCACATCATGGCTAAAGCTCGCAGACGTGCGCCGCGACCGCTCGACGTCGTAGACGCCCACCTGAGCAACCAAGACGACGCGTTTCTCGACACCGATGAACAAAAGCAAGTTATCGACGCGTTCGCACTCGAACTCGCGCGCCAGCGTCGGGCTTTGGGGGCGGGGTTCGGGGCGTTGAGCGCGCTCGGCGTCGGCGTCGCGTCGCGGCTCGCGGTTCGCGCGGCTCACGCGTCGTTCAACTCGCGCGATATCGGCGCCATTGACCGCGCCTGGGCGTTGGCGCCACACTTTTATGCGTACACAACGCATGAAGCGAGCGCGAGACGGTTGGCGCTCGTGGCTGGCGCAGATGTATTGGCGCTCGCGTGTTTCGCGAGCGGCGGCTACGCGAGCCGAGCGACGTTTTCATTCGAGGGACGAGGCGCGCGCCGCGCGGCATTCGTGACAGTGGCGTTCGCATTCGCAGCGTCTACGATGTGGTTTGCGTTGACGAAAACATTCGCGGTGTCGTGCGTCTTGGGGATGTATGCATTGATGCTTCGATTCGCGTTTGCGTCGTGCGACGAAGCGGCGGGGACGCTTTCGCGACTCGAGCGGTCGACGTACGAGCACAAGAAACTGTAGCAAAACGAGTAGTAGCAGTAGCCTTAGTAGCCGTAGTGCATGTTGTAGCAATAGTTGTACCGGTATCGTCAGGGGTAGTCGTAGAAGAAGATCACAATTTAATTAAAAGGCGCCACCGCTGAGTAATCGGTCGACGGCGGCGTGGACGTTGCCACCAGTCGCTCGCAACGCTCGAATGTTTTCTTGCGTGTCAAAGAATCCCATGTCATTCAACTGCGACAGCTGTGACGCATAAATTTCTTCAGGTGGACCTTGCGGTGCAGGCGGCGCCGCGAATTGGCTGCCAAACACGCTTCCCAATCCGGCGTCGCCGCCGAGCGTGCGCATCGCTTGTTGCATTTGCGCCATCGCGCGAAGGTTTTCTGGGTTCATCATCGCGCGCAACGCTTCTGGATTTTGTAGCATTTGTCGCATTTGCGGATTGGCATCCACCATCTGTCGCATTTGTGGGTTCATGTTAATCATGGCCTCCATCGCTTGCGGGTTTGAAAGCATCGACGACATCGCCTGTTGCATGTGCGGATTGTCAATCATGGCGGCGACGCGTTCCATTTCTGAACCGGATCCGCCGCCCATCATCATGTCGTCGCCGAAAGCACCCCCAAATGGGAAACCAGCACCCGATGATGGCGTCGTCGTCGATGTCGCCGCCGCCGCGGGCGCCGCGGGCGCGCCCCAGGGATTCGGCAACGGCCCATCCGCGGGCGCCGGTTGTCGCTGGTTATCAGTATTCGCGTTATCGCCACCACCCATGCCACCACCGCCTAAACTATCTATGCCCGCAGTCGACTCATACATCTGGCGCAACGCGTTAAACCCCCCAGGGTGGCTCGAGATGTTCGACAGCGCTCGGTCGTTCGACCGCATCGCCTCTTGCATCAACGACGGGTTCGTCGCCACGTTGAGCATCTGTCGCATCGTCTCCGGATCACGCAGCGCCGCACGTAGCTGGGGATTCGCCTCCATCGCCCCCGCGAGCGCTGGATTACTTGCAATCATCTCCTCCATCGCCTCTGGATCGCTAAACATCTGCTCGAGTTGACCTCGAACAAACGGGTTTGACATCATCTGTTGAAACATCTCCGGCGACGCCGCCGACTCATCAAACCCTTGTGACATCGGGAACCCGAAACCAGCACTCAACCCCGGCGCATGCGGAGCACCACCACCAAACGCCGTCGTCGCGGGTTGCGCCGTCGCCGTCGCCGCGGACGCCGTCGCCGTCGCCGTCGCCGCCGGAGCCGGAGCCGCCGCCGCGCGCACCACGTGAATCACGCAATCATTCACCACCCCATATTCACTCAACGCGCACTCATCCTTAAGCACGCGCCCTTTGTAAATCAACCTCAACGCACGTCCATCCTCCTCGTCGTCCTGCGCGGCGATGCGCGCCTTGAGCTCGCGCGTCGTCGTCGTCGACGCATCGATGGCGTCGAACGTCACGCGCGCGCCATCGGCGCGCTTACAGTGCACCGTAATCATCCCCCGAACGCGCGTACAGCACGCAGACAACGCGCGTGAAAGAACAAGAAAAAAAAAGGTTCGACGTCGGTGAATCCGACGCGCTCGACCGCGATCGATCGATCGATCGTCACGCGTCGCGTGCGGCCGATGACGTCGTCGAATGACGATGCCGAATGGAGGCGCCTCGGGACGACGCGAACACGCCGAATGTCCGATCCAAAAAACCCAAACCGCCCTTCCCTTCCCCATCTATGTCCCCTACCCCTCTTAAGTACGCGCGCGCACGCCCTCGCACGACCATAAACAATTTTACCCCGAACCACGCGCGAGCGCACGGCGTTCAAGTCAACGCCAGTATGGGCGGTTTGAGCGCGTGCGTTCGTGACGTCGTCGTCGTTTTTCGTCGGTCCGGTCGACCGCGCCGCACTGTGCGACGCGGATATCCAGGTCGCGCCACGATGATGGCTTTCTCGTCGACGATGTCCACGGTACGTGTCCACGCGACGCGACGCGCGCATGGATGGGCGTATTTTCGTTCGCGCGAGATGGGTTCGATCGCGCGCGCGCGGCGACGTCGGTGTCGCGCGTATGGATGGATGGATGGATGGATGGATGGATGGGATGGCGTTTGGGGTTTGAGGGTTTGACGATGCGGCGGCTGTGGATTCGCGCGCGCGTGGTGCGATGCGATGACGCGTTCGCGATGACTGACGCGTGATTGCGTGCGTGATTATTTGTGTGATGTAGCTTTCGCTCGCTGCGTCGAAGTCGGTCGCGATTCGCGGCGATGCGGTGCAAGTGAAGGCGGCCAAGCAGCCTCGTGTGGGTGGGGCTGGGTTTACGGCGACCGCGAACGCCGACGCCGATCGCTTGCGTTTGCACAACTTGAGCCCGCTTGAGGGGTCGCGACGCACGAAGAAGCGCGTCGGTCGCGGTTATGGCGCCGGTCAAGGGGGCTCTTGCGGTCTCGGCATGGTACGTGTCGCGGGCGCGCGTCGCGCGCGGATACCGTCGCGCGGAGCGATTCGCGCGATTGTTTGTTTCGTCGCGTTTGAGCTCGCGGAAGGCGCTCGTTTGGGGCTTGTGATTGCGTGTACTGACTAAGAAACGTGATGTGTCATTTTTTTTCGTAATACGCACAGAGAGGACAAAAGGCGAAGAAGGGACCTGGCACGCGCACGGGCTTTGAAGGGGGCCAAACGCCGATGTACCGACGCTTCCCGAAGCTCCGCGGTATCGCGGGCGGCAACTCTAACGGGGTCAACAAGCATGTCGTGGTTAACGTTGGTGATTTGGCTGAGGCTGTCGCGGCTAACAAGTTGGATGGTTCTGCGGAGATTACGCTCGAATCCTTGAAGTCTGCGGGCCTCATCAAGGCGACGGGTTTCTACAGAAACTTGCCCTTGAAGGTTTTAGGCGAAGGCGAGTTGGCCAGCGGGTTGAAGGTCAAGGCTGCGGCGTTCTCCGAGTCTGCGAAGGCGAAGCTTGAAGCTGCTGGTGGTAGCTGTGAAGTCATCCCGGCGCGACCGAAGTGGTCTCGCGAGGCGGCGGCGGCGGCGGCCAAGTAAACTGTGTGTTAGTTGCGCGGCGCTCTCAGAGCTTAACTCTTTGCATCGCTTTATAATACCTATTTTTTAAATCAACGCTCTACCTGGTGCTCCAATGGACCGCTACGCTATCATTATTCTACGACTTCACCCGCCGACGTGCCCATCCAACACGCTCGCGTCCACGCCGTCTAAAGTCATCTTATTCCTCACCGCTTGCGTGGGAACGCCCATTTTAATCATCTTGAAATACTTCCCATACACTGGATCGTTCGTCATCGCATTCGTCTCGGGCTGTTCGGGCGCCGCTCGCTCCTCGGTCTCGAGCGCCGGCGCGTCTTCGTCTCCTCGAAGACGAGGCGACGTCGATACGGCGACCTGCACCTCCTCTGCGACATCCAACGACGCGCCCTCCTCGTCGCGCTCACGCACGATGTGAGCATCCTCGACGTCGTTCTGCACCGTCACCGCGGTCGTCTCCGCGCGCGCCGCGCCCAACGTCGCTTCCAACAACCGCGCGCTCGTCTCTGCCTCCCTCAACCTCGCCTCCGCCTTGGCCAACTTCCCTTCCGCCGCGCTCGAGACCCGGTTTAACATCTTCACCGTCTGCGCCGCGAACGCGTTGAGCACCGTGGCGAGCTTCTGATCATTTATCGCCGGTAAAGTCGCCTCGAGTCGCTCGACTTCTTCATCCATGATGATGACTCGCACACGCGTCGTTGACGATGAACGCGCCCACTGACCGCGCCTTCGCGTCGCACACGTCGCCGTGTCGTTCGCCGCACACCGACACGTGCGTCTCCGCGCGCGTACCTCGCGCCTGTGTCGACGAATGACGAAAGACGAGTGACGAAATTTCAAAAATATAAAAACAGCTCCACACATCTTGCCGCGGTGTCCGTCGCTCGCGCGCCGCGTGCACCGAATCGCAAGCATGACCGACGACAACGAACGCCTGGTCCCCGTGCAAGTCGAGAGCAAGATCAAAGAGCGCGTGCTCGAGGTGCGCAAAGAGTTTGAGCACTTGGAGCTCGCGTTTGAAGCGGCGAACGAGGCTGGGGAAGCCGCGGAACGGCGCACGCCCGGGTCGTCCGCGCCGTTGCGCGCCAAGGTGCAGGCGCTGTGCGCGATACAGCACGAGAAGGAGCTGGAGATCTTGGCGTTGGAGGCGTTGAAGAGCGAGTACGAGTGTTGGTCTGCAAAGGAGTTTGATTTCGAGGCGTATTTGAAGACAAAGATGCGCGCGTTGGAGCGGGGAACGCCGGTGAACGACGCGCCGCTCAAGGCGTTCGATGCGGCGGTGCGCGGTGGATGTGAGACGCTTGATGATGATGCGGAATTTATGGTTGTCGGTGGCGGCGGCGACGGCGCCAAGGGCGTGAAGAACGCCAAATGTCCACTGTCGTTGAAAAAGGTTGAGGATTTAGACGAGCCGCTGGAAGATTTGAAAGGATATGTGTACGAAGCTGTGGCGATTTTGGATTATTTCGGGCGCAAGACATCGGTGCCGTGTCCGGTGGCGGGCACGGTGCATACGGTGAAACGCGCGGACTTGAAACCGTCCAAGGCGGTGCAGCGGCTCAAGGCGCGACACTTGGCGGCGTCGCGCGCGAATGACAATGAACGCGATTCCCAGTACATATCGCCTTAGATGATGATGATGATGATTGTATTATTATTATAAAAAAAAGCAAGGAAACAAAGAAATACTTTTTAAATATTTAGTAAAGTCCGATAGCCTTCCACCAAAGACCGCCAAAGATGGCCCAAATGAGCACGTTGACGACGCCGCAAATGCCTCCGAGGCGAAAGTAATCCTTGAGCTCGACGAATCCGGCGCCGTAATAGCACGCAGATTGACCGCTGGCGTAGTGCGTGATGCCACCAAACAAGTTGGTGTGGAACGCCATGGATAATCCAACCAAGATGGGGGGTGCGCCAGCCGCCATCATCATCGCCATGAACGCCGTGGACAACGCCGCGACTTGCGCGGTTTGCGACGCAAAGAGATAATGAATCGCGAAATAAAATCCGTGAAGCAAAATCATCACTTGTGGCCAGGCTAAGTTCGCTGCGGTCAACGCCCCAGCGACTGTGGAGCTGAGATAGTTGATGAAACCCAACTCGTTGAGCTGGGCGGACATGCCGATGAGCACGGCGAACCACAACAACGTGTCCCACGCACCCTTTTCGTTCAAGCACTCAGCCCAGGAGATGACGCCAGAGACGAGTTGGAGGCTCATACCGAACATCGCCGCGACAACCGGGGCAATACCGAACGGTTGGAAAACCCACATGAACACCGTGATGCTCATCGTTATAACCACCATGAGTTCGTCTTGCGTGAGCGGGCCGAGTTCCTTCAACTTGGCCGCGGCTTGCGCCGGGGCGTCCGGGGTCGATTGCACCTCGGGCGGGTACAATTTGTACACCAAGAGCGGGGTGACGAGTAAACCAATGATGGCGGGCACGCACGCCGCCTTGAACCAGGTCAACCACGGCGAGACGACGACAATGCCGAGAGACGCGGCGAGCTTGAGCGACAATAAATTTTGCGCCGCCGCCGTCATGCACATCGCGCTCGAGTGCCCGCTCGATTGCAATTGCGATTGCACCAAGAACGCACCGAGCTTTTTCGACGTCGGGCCTGGTTCAGAGCCAGCTTGCTTGGCCAGGCTCGTAATGATCGGCAAGTACACGCCGCCGGCGCGCGCCGTCGTGCTCGGCATCGCCGGCGCCAAGAGAGCCTCTGAAAGCGTCAACCCATACGATAACCCGAGCGTCGACTTCCCGAGCGCACGCACGAACAACGTCGCCACACGATCACCCAAACCAGTGCGAACAAACCCTCTGGCAAAGAAAAACGCGAGCACAATGAGCCAAATCACATCATTCGTCATCGCGCTAAACGCCGCTTGAAACGTCAAGGTTTTCGTCACCACCGCCGTCGTCATTCCAATAAACGCCCACGCCCCCACGGGCAACGGGCTCAGCACCAACCCACTAATGGTACTAAGAAAAATAGACAACAACGCCCACGCTTGCGGAACCACCGCATCGGGGCGAGGAATCAAGAAATTCACAATCAACCCGACGCTCACGCTCGCGACGAGCGGCGCCACCGCCGCGCCCTTCCACACAAACTTTGTCGACGCCGACGGCGCCGACGCCGCCGAACTCATCGCCACCGCGGACGACGCATGCGCGACAGTCATCACGCGCCGCGTCGACGGCGCCACGCGCGGCATCGCGCGACGCGGCGCCGATGAGCTCGCGCAGCGCAGTGGTTTCGGAATGGTTGCGCAACCCATCGCAGCTCTGGACGTGTTCGTCGTCGTTTTCGCCGAATTCGCGCTCGTGCGCGGGCGCACCGCGGAGAACGTCGTTGAGAGCATCATCGCGATCGATCGTCGCTGCGTCGCTGCGTCGCGCGATGGCGCGCGACGACCGCGAACGCCCGACCCATCATCCATTGGGGGGGGCTTCGTAACGACTTTGCTCGACGTCCTCAAAAACCACCACGTGTTCTAGACTACCCTTAAACATATATACTATACGTAGTACATGCGATCGCGATCTTCAAGAAATCAAAACGTCGAGTATAGCATACCTCATTTATATAGTAGTGTTCGTATGTCCGAACTAAATATTTATGGTGTATGTATTTAGGGTTTAGGACGCAAGGGTTTAGGCGTCGCGCCCGTCGTCCGTCTGCCGTCGCCCGCACTCCACGCCGCGCGCTTCGTCGACGACATGTTCGCCGCGTTCACCGTCACCGCCTCCGCGGTCCGCGCGCCGTGCGCCATGCACTCCCGCACCGCACAGCCGCACCAAAGCGCCCGCATCGCCGCGTTCTCCACCGGCGCGGGTCGCCGCGAATTAGCGCTCAGCACCGCACGCCGCCAAGGCCCATCGCGTCACGGCGTCGCGGCGCGGAAGATTGAAGCCACGGCGCACCGCGCCAACGTACAGGCGACGGCGACGGAGGTAGGTGACGCTGCGAATTACGCTGCGTATGGTTCGATGGCGAGATCGGCGCGCGAGAGGCGCGAGCGCGCGCCGGATGGGGGCGTGGATTCGCGTGGGTGAAACCCTGAAAAGTCGCGTCACGGTGGATGCGTCGAGCGCTGGCGTCGCGTGCGCGCGGCGTTGCGTGCGTGCGCGCGCGCGAGGGCGTGCGTGGGAATTTTACTCGCGCGATGCGCGCGTGTGGGGACGGACGCGGTGTCGTCGCGCGCGCGTGGGACGGGGGTGACGGACGATGTCGATGACCCCTGGGACTGCTGCGCGGGGTTTACCAGTCGCGGGTCGCGCGGGTCGCGCGCGCGCTCTGTGACGCGTGGTTCGCACCGTAATGGTTATGAGACTGACGAATTCGTGTTGTGTTTGTTTTCATGTATGTACACAGGTTGACGAGAAGGAGGCGGTGTGCTACTTGCGCGGCGTGCGCATGTCGGCGTCCAAGGTGCGCAGAGTGTTGGACGTTATCCGCGGCAAGTCGTATGAAGAGTGCTTGATTATGCTCGAGTTTATGCCGTACAGATCGTGCGAACCAATCTTAAACGCGCTCTTCTCTGCGGCGTCGAACGCGAAGAACAACTTGGGGATGAACAAGGCGAAATTGTACGTTTCAGAGTGCTACGCCGACGGTGGGGCGACGATGAAGCGATTTCAGCCGCGCGCGCAAGGGCGTCCGTTTGCGATTCGCAAGCGCACGTGCAGCTTGGTGCTCAAGATGAAGGAGCGCGAAGATTAAAAACACACAACAGCGCAAGTATATTTTGTGTTTTTGGTGTGTGTGAGAGGGGTGTACGACGACGGATGACGACGAAGCATTTAGAAACGCGTCTACCGTCTCGCTTTAGAAGAGCTTAAAAATGATTCAATTGTTTGTATTCGCATGAACGCATGGTTTACCAAATCCATCTCAGCATCACCCATCGCGAGTAAATATATCGCACGCGCTTTGCTCGTGTCGTCGTCGTCGTCGTCGTCGTCGTCGTCGTCGTCGTCGTCGTCGTCGTCGCAGCGCCAAGGATACAACGTTCGCGTTCGCGAGTAAAGGCGCGCGCGTCGTCGAGACACGTGATAAAGACAAACAAACCCGTGTTGTTACAACGCACGCACACTACACACCCTCCACCGTGCCGAACCAATTCACGTCATTACTCACACATCCATCCGCGCGCGCGCACCGCGACGTCAGTGCGTTCACCGCGCGCGAATCACCCCTTCACGCGCCGCTCGATGGCCACATCCATTTCATCCTTGCGCACCTTTTGCACCGTGTACCAATACGCCCCCGCGCAAAACGTCAACAACGCGCCGGCGATAGCGACGTTCCCACCCTTGCGCGATTGGTGCCGCGCGCTGAACGACATCGCGCCGCGTCGCACAGTGACGACGTGCGTTCTCTGTAGCACAGCTGTTTCGGACGCGTGGGCTCACGCCCGCGGCATTACGCGACGCCGACGCGCGCCGTCGTCGACGTCTCACGCGCGCCGCGATGCGCACAAACAGATGAACGCATAAATTACGCGCGTTTCAGCGCGCTGCAATGCGCGTGATCGCGCTCGACGAACGAGGTACGGCGCGCGATTCGTCGAGATCGGGACCACGCCGCCAACCGCGGTGTGCGCGCATCATGTGCGCGTGTGCGTGCGACATACGCGCGTATGCGACGGTGCGAGCGGCGATGCGACGTGCGGTATGAAGACACGACATGCCGCCCCAGTCATATGCACGTTTCGGCGTGATGCTGATTGGTTCTTTACATGATTACACATCGGACCGCACGGGCGCCGCAGCCGCCGCCACGTTGGAATGCGCGCGAATGACGCCGTTCGCGTCGCTGTCGCCGCACTCGCGGACGTACGACGGCGCGCGATCGATGGATATGATGACGTGCTCGCACTCGATCGCGTCGGTGCGAGGTTTCGTGGCGAGCGCGCGATACGACGACGGCAGTCGCGGTGATGATTGAACCGCAAACCCAGCTCGCTTTGAGCCTCGGCTTTGAAGAGACTTGTTCCATATACACGACATTTGTCTGAGCGAATGCGTCGTCGTCGTGTCGTGCGCGCGTGGGAAGACCGAGATGGATGGATGCGTTGTGCGATGTTGGATGGATGCGTTGTATGTACTGACGAGGAAGGGCGGTTGGGCGCGCGCGCGAAACGAGCAGGGCGGAGCGACGGGGTCGCGAACCGACGAGACGAGACGAGATTTTGTTCGCGAGGTACGTGCACGTGGATGAGATTGTGCGATTGCGTTGTGCCTAGTTTTTGTACGCATCGATGATGAAACGCGCGTTGGTTTCGTCTTTTTCTTGTCGTTGTTCTCGACGCGCGCTCGCGCGACCGCGCGGTTGTCACCAAAACGTACGGAAATGAGGATTTTCTTTCCCCAATTGATCGAAGATGAAAAGAGTACAAGAAGACCGGATGCTACCGGTTATACTTGCCAGTATTAGCTGATCCGTCTACGATTTGGTGATGATTGCGTGAGCGTCGCAATGTACGACAAGGATGTTTCTTTTTTCTTTTTTCTTTTTTCTTTTTTCTTTTTTTTGCCGCGGATAACATGCGGCGCAACGTGAAACGGTGGGATTCATTGAATTCAGACATGACGAATTACATTGGTCCGTGTTTACGAAAGTTCGCTTGATGAGACTTCAAACAATGGGTGTGACAACCCGACTTCAGATCTATTTATGTGTTTCACTGTGCTCGTGTTGTTGCTGTTGTTTTTCCTTTTTTGTTTTGCTTCGCTTAGTTGGGCACTAGGCTCCGTCAGTGTCTTCTCGCCCCGTTCCCTAGAAGCTACATCGATAGGTCGTCCCGTTGAATCGAAGCTTCGGCTGTCGGCCACGCAACTGGTTTCTCGCTATCTTTACCGGCCGCTAACCGCCGCGTGAGGACACAGAGACCAGACATTTTCTCAATCACGCGATTTCGCGCGCGACTGGAAATTCTGGGCTGTTACTTCAGGCAGCTGGACATGGAACTTTATCCATAGTTCGGCGTTAATCAGCCCGTAAATAAACGGGCTCGCATTCTGAATTCCAGCGGGGAGGAGATCTTACTACCTCGGCCCCGATGCTGACAGTTCTGGAAACCGGGCTTACACTTCTCTCTCCACGCCTCTGCCTTACCTTTGGCCTTGTCGAATGTTGACGCGAAGCGTCCAGTGACTTACAAAATTTGTCTCATTCCTCGCAGCAGTTTAATTTGTGAACAAGACAATGTCCCAATGTACATTATCGTACCAATCAATAGGTGCGTCGCTAAAGAACAAAGAATACGACGCGCGATGACGCGGCGACGGTTTTGATGTTGGATTTGATTCGATTGCGGTGATGCATAACCTCGAGGCTGTTTGTTAGTAGGCTTGGCCTGTGCGCATAACAACTTCAAAACGACTTCTCCTTTCTCTGAGCAATCAAATTATTTTCTTCATCACGCCGCCGTCTTTGGCGAACACAAATCTCAAGCCGATGATGCAGCTATCGATGTGTAGTGCAGTACGTTGTTGGGGAATCTGGATTTCCAGGCGAACCTTCCTCAATCGCAGCGTATGAGAATCCGTTCTCGGCTTGGCACAAAAATCGCGGTTCTGCCGCTGTCTGAGGCTTTGTGTTTTGTGCTGCAACGACGTGTCTTAAACAGCTTGACGCGAGCGGTGGATGACTAACGTCGTCGTTTTTTTCCTTTTCCGTCTCGACGCGTGCAGCGATTATCATTCATGTAGAATTTCGTAGTTTTAGACATTAGCGCGCGCGCGTACACGATATGTCACGAATAGTCGACGCACATCCGCGCAACACAACACGAGTCAGCGCCGAACGCACGGAAGGAAGAAGGAAAAGAAATGACGAAATAACCTGTCATTCTCACGACGGTCAACAGAGCTTCGGCGACGAAGAGACAACGGTGCTAGTACTCCGATCTTTTCTTTCTTTCTTTTTTTCGACGGACGGACGAGTGTGTGCGTGTGTGTTCCATGACATTCAATTGTAAATTAAGCATATAATCGTGTTCGTAATACAATTCTGTTTGCGCGCAAAAAAATCCTCACCCTCGCCGCGCTCTCACGGACACAACAACGAAAGCGCGGTAATCTCCCCAGTCACCGGATTCGACCCATCCGCAACCTTACACAACGCCGTCTGTACATCTTTACGCACGATCACATCCGTCCAATCGCTATTCGTTATGATTGCATCCTCCAAATTCGCCGAGCTCACAATCGCCCCGCTCAACACGGCGTTTGTAAAATCCGCCCCCGTCAAGTTGCACTGCCCCAAATTCGCATTCGTCAGATTCGCATTCACAAACGTCGCGTTGGATAAATCCGCCCCAAACAACGTCACGCCAGTTAAATTCGTATCATTAAAGTTTGCGCGCTTCAGTGAGCCCTTGGTGAAGTATTCGCCCGTTTTGCTGAAATCTTTCCCGCTGTAGTCGTACCCATCGCAGCTATTCGTCGCGCATTCGCTCGTCTGTGGAATCGCCAGCGCGGCGTGCGGCATCGCGAACGCGACGAGCACGCTCGCGGCAACGGATACCGCGCGCGAGATCGCGCCGTGCGCGCGCGCGGGCGACGCCAGGGACGTTGGTTCACCCGCCGCGCGCGCAGACGTCATCGCCATCGCCATCGTCTTCGCGCGTCTCGTCGTCGTCATCGCGCGTCTCTCGCGCGCGCACGGCGTCGGCGCGTGCGTCGTCATCGCGTGCGTCATCATCATCATTATCGTCGTCGTCGTCGTCGTCGTCGTCGTCGGTGGGTCGACGCAGCGAGGCGATGTGTGCGGCGATGCGATTGTGTGTGACGCCACGCCACATCATGTCACGCCATCCTAAACGCACGCCGCGCCGCGCCGCCACCGCCGCCGCCGCGCGCGCGAACGCACCGGGATCACCCGCACCGCGCACCGCGCGCACCGCGCGCACACCGCGTCGCAGCGGTGGGAAATCCGCGCCGAAACTCACGAAATCGGATGTCGAACGAGGTCAAGAAATCACCGTCAAGGGTCCCAAACACGAGGTATGGTGCGGCGAAATCGTCCGCGTGCGCGCGAACGCGCGTGCGAATGAGCTCGTCGTGCGTTGGTTTGACGCCACGCGCGCGCGGGGGAGGACGTACCCGCTGTGGGATTGTCAAGGGACGGATTTGGTGGATGTGAAGAGCGTGCTCGAGACGCATCGACGCGGACACTACGCGCCTCCGAAGGGCGGCCGGAAGGTGTGTACGATGTGTTTTCGGGCAAAGACGACGTGTGCGAATCGGGCGGATGTGATTGGTGATGATGCGGAGTTGTGAGTGCGTGATGGTGGGTGGGGGATGTGCGTCGAATTCGCGAAACGCGAAGACGCGCGCGCGGAATTTGAAACGTTTTCCTCGTCTTTGTTGTGTGTTATGTAGCGTGAATCGCGATTGAATTGAAATCTAAATGAATGTACACTAGGAGACTAGGATGTAATGTAATGAATTCATGTAATCTATCGTTGACGCTTGACGCCGTGATTGATGGCGAGATAGGTGTCGAATTGATGCGCGGCGAGGTCGTCGTCGGGAAACGGGTACGGAGCGCCGCATCGATGCGCGGCGGCGAACCCGCTTAACACAGCTATTTCGTGCGTATTCACCAACGTATACGATCCGGCGTAGAGCGTGCGGCGTTTATTCTGCACGAAGCGCCAGAATGGCACGGCGCGCGTAAAATGTCGCACGGTGTGCCCGAATTGACGCCACCATTTCGTGAGCGCGACGGCGCCGGGATCGATGTCATCCTTGGTCCATCGCGCCGCGTCGTCCGCCGCGTTCAAAAAGATGCTCTGATACACGCGCTCGCCCGACGCACCCTTGGCAAATGGTTGATACGCGGTCAAATCAAAGGACATTTCTACTTTGGACGCGTCATCATCGTATGTTTTGATAAAGTACATGTCGCTTCCGTCTTCGGCGACGTCGTAATGCCGACGCATGTACGCCTCGTCTCGATGCGTCACCGACACATCATCGTAATACTTGATGTTTCTAAAAATCAACCGCTCCATAAACGACGTCCCCGACCCTGCATTGAGCATCGCCTCGCTCTGCTCCGTATTACACGCGAATATAACTTTATCGCATTCACGAACGCGTTTCGCGCCCGAGGCGTCGATAAACGTCACCCGAGCGCCTCGCCTCCCGCGCTCCACCGCCGTCACTCGCGCCGACACCGTCACCGCCCCACCTCTCTTCACAATCGCATCTCCAATATTCCCATACATCGTCCCAAATTCAGGAAACGCAAACATCCTCGGTGCGCTACTCATAAATCTCTCGTCGTCGTATTCGTACAACCGAAGCCTGTCGTCGTTGAAAACTCGAGCCAGCAACACGCTCGATACATTCTTCGTCTGATTCCCCGTCCCAAAAAACAACGCCGTCGTCGCATACACCACACGGTCCCTAAATTCCTTTGAATGTCCATGCATTCGAAGCGCGCGTTCGACGGAAATAAACGCATAGATGACTTCAAACCGCGATATCCAGCGCAGCGTGCGCTTAAATTTCTTGACATCTTTCGCCAATGATGCGATTAAATCGCTCTCACACGTATTCTTCCAATTGTTCGCCCCCTTGCCAAAAGACACCTTGACGTTCACCCAATGCGGCTGCGCCACGTCGCACGCGCGCATGAGCGCGAGCGTGTTCGCGTAGCTCGTCGCGCCGCCTTGCACGCCGTCATTGATGACGCGTGATGATGACGCCGATGCATCCAAGCTCACGTCTCGTATGCGCTCCGTGGTGGCCACACCGCCGAGCGCAGGCGCGCATTCGAGAATTTCAACATCCACGTCGACGTCGCGCTGCGTGAGCGCCCACGCGGCGGCGGTTCCGGCGGCGCCACCGCCGATGATGACTATGCGCTGCGGCATGGATGTGACGTCATTTCGAGCTCCGCGAGCGACGTCGTCGTCGTCGTCGTCGTCGGTCGGCGCGTTTCAGTGGGCGAGACGCGCGCGGCGCGCGCGGGGCGACGCGTGTCGGACGTGGCGCGCGCGCGGCGTGACGCGTCGGTCGCGTATCGCGCGTCGCGCGCGCGTTTCGGTTGGTGAGGATGATGGCGGCGGCTGATGCTGATGCGCGTGCGCCGGTCGCGGACGACGCCGCCGCGGCGCTGGCGCCCGAACGCGCATCGCGCGAGGACGATGATGGGGGTGACGCGCGCGTCGCGGACGGGGGCGGCGGCGGCGACCGCGCGCCCGGGTCGAATCCGAACAAAAAGCGCAAGGTGGCGCTGTCATTCGCGTACGTGGGCGCGGGCTACGCCGGAATGCAGCGTAATCCGGGCGTGGTGACGATCGAAGGGGAATTGGAGGCGGCGATTGTAAAGGCTGGAGGGATATCTGACGCCAATGCGGGGGATTTCGGGAAGGTGGCGTGGACTCGGGCGGCGCGGACGGACAAGGGGGTGAGCGCCGTCGGTCAAGTCATCGCGTGTCGGATGGTATTGGAGCCGGAAGGGATGTTAGAGCGCATTAATGAGGCGTTGCCGGAGAAGTTTGAGGTGTTTGGGATCGACCGCGTCACTGGTGGGTTTAATGCGAAGACGATGTGCGATCGAAGACGGTACGAGTACGTGATACCGACGTGGGCGTTTGACCCGAGCGTGGGCAAAGCCGCGAGCGCGGATGCCGATGCCGCGGTGAGCGCATCTGATGCGTTTGTATTTACGGAAGAAACGCGCGCGCGCGTCGACGCGGTGCTGAAAAATTACTGCGGTACGCACAATTTTCACAACTACACGGTGAAAGTCAAGCCGACGGATCCGCAAGCCAAGCGTTACATTTTAAGTTTCGATTGCTCCGAACCGTTCGAGGTGGATGGCGAGCAGTTCGTACGGTGCACTGTGCTTGGGCAGTCATTTATGCTGCACCAAATTCGTAAGCTCATCGGGACGATGCTCGCCGTCGTTCGTGGCGAATTGACTGAGGATGACCAAAAGTTTGCGTTGCTCACGAGTCAATTCGCGCCGACGCCGATGGCGCCAGAGCTCGGGCTATTTTTGTGTGAATGCATTTACAAGGCGTACAACGATAAATTTGGTGCGGTGCACGGGGCGATGGAGCTGTTGAAATATCACAACAAGGTTGAGGCGTTTAAACACAAGTTTGTGTACACGCACATTGTCAACCAGGAGCGCGAAGAGCACACGATGCGGGACTGGCTTCGCGACGTGTTGCAAGGCGGTAAACATTTACGTACGGCGTTTGATGCGAGCATAGCTTCTTCAATCGCAGCAGGGGAGACATTAGACGCCTCTCGCGTGGGTGTTCGACAAAAGAAGAGAAAGAATAATGCGTCGGCACCGGCGGAGACGCCAGACGCTCCCGGCGCGGCGCCGGCGGGCTCGTCGTTTGAGGCGTCCATGGCGGCGGCGGCAGAGCGTGCGAAAGTGCGCAGAGTCACTGAACCAGGTGCCGATGATAGATACCACAATAATAGTAGACCTCCTCCAGCGAAATCCGTCAACAAGGAAGCACCAAAGCCGACGACGATGATTCCGCTCGACGAATACTCTGATTAACACTTGTAACAACGCCAAACACACGATTTTGTCTTCTCATGTCATTGTCTTCCGTACTAAAAGCTGTTAATAGTATTAAATATTGCTACAATCTGAACGATAAGTCCGCGAACTCACCGTCAGACATCGCTTCAGATGGCTGATACGTGGCGTCGCCGTCAGACGTATACGCGCTTTCGCTTCCGAGCAGCGACGACTGTCTCACCGGCGGCGCGCCCACACCGTTTTCGTCTCTGAACGCCATCAAATAATCGTGTTCTTGTTGTTGTAAATGCCTCGCGAGCGCGCTCTGTGGGGCAGACCCATCGGAGTTGAATCTGAATCCCGTCCCAGGCGTGGCGAAATCATCCATGGAGTCGCCGCCTTCAGACGTGTAGTCAGCCGTGCGTCTATCGTCGTGGGAATCCGCGACGGACAGTCGCTCGCTCATCGCCTCGACCGGCGTATTTTCACCAGGAACTACCGCGCGCGCGCGTGGTGAAAATCCATAGTAATCGTCATCATCGTCGTCGTCGTCGTCGTCGTCGACGGTTGCCGGCGCCTGCGCCGTCGAGGCGCCAAATCTACTTTCGCCAAAAAAGGCGGCTAAATCCGCCGGATTCGATAACCCCTCGTCGTCGCTCGACCCATCGCCGCCAAAATCTACCGCCGTCGCGGCGTCGTCCTCGCCTGATGCACCTTTCGTCAACAGATCTTTAGCCTTGAGTTTCTCGACGGCGCTTTTAAACGCCGCCAATCCGCTCGCCTGCTCGTCTCCGTCGGCTCTCTTCTCATTCATCGACGTCTGTCTCGACTCTGCTCTCGACCGAATCGCCGCCGCAACCTTCTTCATTCGCTTGTTCCCCATCATCGTCGCGCTCTTTTCTCTCCACGACTGTTTCCGCGGCGCGTTATACAACGCCCCGCCCGGCGCTCGCGCTTCTGTCGCCTTTTGCTGAATCTTCAACGCGAGCTTTCTGAGTTGAATCGTGTGCTTGATGACTTCAATCACCTCGGCGTGGTCGTACAGCCCTTCGGCGTCGCTCGACACCGTGAACCGCTCGAGCACGATGGCGACGAATAAATTGCCGAGCAAAAACAACGCGATAAGTACAAACGTAATGAAGAAGACCACGGCGGCGTAGTCGTACGAGCAATCCATCGACGCTTCGTCGAGAAACGGCGGCTCGGTTCTCAAGCACGCTTCGGTTTGGTAGACTTCGGCAAAGGTACCGACCCATCCACCGGTGTAGACGGCGAAGAGCGCGGACATGGCGCCGGAGAAGGTTTCAAAGTTGGAAAACTCACTCAATACGGCGCCTTCGTACGGGCCGGTGTAGTCGCCAAACAACGACACGCCCAAGATGGAGTACGAGAACAACACCAAAAGGGACAACGCAGCGACGTTGAAGACGCCCGGGAGAGACATCATGAACGTATTGAATAGCGAACGCAACCCAGAGTGCGCTTTGACGAGTTTAAGGAGACGCAACAAGCGCACGAGCTGGAGGTATTCGAAGACACTCGAGTTTGAGTCGGCGCCCTGACCGACGGCTTGAACGACGGCGACGAACACGACGAACGCATCGAGCCAGTTCCAGTACGTTTCGAAATACCGTCGACGACCTTGCGCCATGAGAAGCATGGTCATTTCGACGGCGTAAATGGCTGTGAACATGATGGACAGGTAAAAGTGTACGTCGGATACGGCTCGGCTCATATCCGCAGTTTGGAAGAGAAGCTCGAGCGTGTTCGCGGCGACGACAGACAACATGAAGTAGTCAAATTGCTTGTGCTTGCATGTGCTGTGCGCGAGTTTTCGCGCGCGAGCCCAGAGCGTGGCGCCGGGTGGTGGGGACACGTACCGCCACGCGTCGTCATCCTTCTCCGCCGCGCGCGCAATGGCTTGCTGCCAGCGACGTTGCGCCGGCGTCACAAACGTCAGCTTATCGTCGACGGTCATTTTGTTGAAATTGTCAATCAGCGCCGTGACGAGCAGGTTGAGCCAGAAAAAGTTTCCAAGCGCCACGGCGATGACAAAGTAAAATGCCGCGTACTGATTTGCATCAGTTTGTAATCCGGTGCCCTCACCAGTGACATCCATGGCGACCCACATGATTTCCTGCCAGTCGTCGCCGGCGTGCATGAGAAACGTCGACAATAAGGCGGCACCGAAATTGTCGAAATTGAATTTTGCGTTTCTCCACACTCCACCCGCGGCTTCGCAGGTTGCCTTGGTGGTAAACGTCGTCGCATTCTCGACGACGTAGCACGACCACATCTTCCCCATGAAGAGTTCCATACCGAGCAAGGCGAATATGGACATGGACACGACGCCGAGGAGGCACACGTAGCTCACCGCTGGAATAGCGGAGACGAGAGTCATGATGACCAAACGTAACCCTGGAAGACGTCGAATAGACCGTAAAGGACGCATGATGCGTAGCAAACGCAACGAGCGCACGGCACCACCGCTACTGTTGCCCGCGATCAACGTCACTAACGACGTGACGACGACGACAAAATCCAAAACATTAAAAGAATTACGAAAGTATGCTGTCGGTCGTGCGTATATGCCGAGCGCGAACATCTTCAGCGTCATTTCGATGCAGAAGATGACGGTGAAAATGACTTCAATCATTTCGTACACTTCGGCAGTCTTCGAGCCGGCGCTGGGCCAGGTGTGCGTCTCCGTGGCAAGCAAGGCACTCCCAATGATGATGATTAAGAGCACAAAGTTTTCAATCCAGTGATGCGTAACAAATGCGTGCGCGCGCGCCTTGTATCGCTCGAGCTTGATAGATTCGTCGTACATCGGAATCATATCCCCATCTTTGGTTATTATCACGCCTGGAATGCCGCTGTCGGCTTTGACGACTCGAACCTTAGAGCCGAAGACGGCTTGCGCCCAAGGACCTGCAATTTCGGCGGAGATGTCCCCCTCTTCGTTCGCACCTTCATTCTTGTCGCCGGTGTCTGCCACCTTTTGCGTGTGTTTCAGCCTTAGCTCTTCCATCATTTTCTCCTTGAATGATTTGTCACCAGACTTTCGCGCACTCAAGGGTGGTGTCAGACGTAAGCGCGCCGCCTCGAGTGCGTGTTCGGACATCTTCAAAGTTTCTCCGGGTGGAAGTTTCATGAGACCGACGGAGACTAGGAAAATCTTCACAGCCAACACTTCATCTACTGCGTTCTTTTGCAAACGCTGTGCTTTCGCCGCAGCAAGTTTACCGCCACCGCCACCACGCACGGGTGATGTGGCGATATGTTGCGTCGCCGTTTCGGGCTGTCCACTCTGTGTGGAATTCGTGGGCCATATCGATATTTCATCCTCGTCGCCATTAGCGACGCTCTCGCCCGCAATCTTCTTCTCCATGAATTTAGACTTTGGAAACGTATCCTTCACGACATTTTCTTCCTTTTTTACGTTTTCGATTAAATCCATGCGGCGCATAAACTTGGTCGACTTTGCTTTTGCTGTCGACGTCAGCGCGCTTAACGCAAACGTCGCGTTTTGCATCACGCGTTTAAGTTTACCCTCCTTGGACAAGACTATCGCCTCTGCACGCTCGATGGCGTCTTTCAATCGCAACGCCTCAATCTCCTCATGCTCTAACTTATCTTCCTCGACCTCGACTAAAGAGCACGAGTCGATCAAAATCCCTAACACAAGTGACAGAATCACCGTGGACAGGAAAATCCATGCAATCATGTACAACACGACCCAATCGCTTCCGTACGCCACCATCGTACTCCAAGCCACCGCGAATGAGTCCTCACCAGTGGCGACGACAAATAACGTCAACGCACTTCTAGGAAAGCTTTTAAAGGTGAGACGTTCCTCGTCCAATGTGCCTAAACCGGTGAAGAGTTGGAAGCCGTAAATGGAAAAAATGACTGTGAATACGAGCCAGACGACCAAGAACGCCCACATGTCATTCAGCCCGATGAGCGCACTGGCGACGATTTTTCTAAACTCTCTATTCTGACGAATCACTCGAATCGTTCTAAACGCTCGGAAGATTCGCATGAGACGGAGAAACGACAAGGAAAAACCTTGTGATTCAGCGGCAGTGCTCACGACGCCCGTGATGACGATGAGTCCGTCAACGCAGTTCTCTTTCAATCGCCAATACCCTTTAAAACCATATCCAATGTGTTTAATCACCATTTCTATCACGAAAAATGCGAGAAATATAATTTCCAACACCGTGCTTGCAGTGGTAAATCCGGACGCTTGCTCGTAATGCTGCGCCATCATTAAAATCGTGTTCAAGACGATGAGCGCCGTGATAAAGGTATTAAATGACTCATGCGTCGCAATAAACACGCACATCAGACGCGTCGGACTGGTTGGTAACTCATTCTCATCCGAACCGTCTGCGGAGGTCTTAATGTCTGCATCTTCCTCTAGTGCCTTGTCTGCGTCGTTTGTTTTGTCCTGGTCTTCGCCAAAGTTTTCAACTGCCTCTTGCAGCGCTTCCTCTTCGTCTCGCAAACCAATTTGCGTGAGCGTCGCACAAATCACCGAAGTAAACAGCTCCATGACGAAAAATCCACCAACGATGACGACGATACCAAACCAAATCACCGACGCGGTGTATCCGGCGGCATACGACATGGGATTCAGTAGCTCGTTCCAACCGTCGATGGTCATCCCGTTCAACGCCACAATGCTGGCGCGTCCGACGTTGTCAAAGTTCACGAACCCATCGTACGGGTCAATACCAGAATCACAACAATACTCTGTCGATGAGCGATTCGTATAGAGCTGAGAGACTTGGCACGAACTGTCGTGCTCGTTCGGGTACGTCCCATCCGTACCAAACGTTTCGTCCCCGAGCCATGCCGTCGTCAGCGCCGCACAAATTTCAACCCCACTCCCTGTGGGAAACACATACGCGGCGTTTGACGCTTCACTCGGGGGCACGCCGTACCATCTACTCGTCATCTTACCTCCGAATATGGTCACGCCACCCACGGCGAAGACGATTAAAAACCACAGCAAGAAGAGTCCGACGTCTCCCAACAGCGGCAACGCGCGCGCCATAGTCCGCATCACTAATCTACCGCTTCTATATCGCGCAAACACCCGCAAGGGTTGCAACGCACGTAGCAATCGCACGGTCACCACGTGTGCGCCTCCGAGAGGCGCCAACACAACGCTCAATACGACTAATATAAAATCAAATTGGTTCCAACGCGACGTCAAGTACGCGTCTTTACCAAACGCGAACCCAAGCGCGCATATCTTCAACACAGCCTCGATTGCAAACACCGCGGTGACGCAATAACTCGATATCGACACCCATTGCGCCTCGTTCGAGCCACTGTCACGATCTGGCGCCACCACAGCGACAACCGCGCTCGACGCCACCATCAACGCAATGACAAATCCTTGAAACCACTTCGACGTTGATACGCGCTCGCACCCGACGCGAAACCGCGATTCTCGCGCAAACAACAAACACGAACGAGGATCATCATGCCATCTCGCCATCGCGCGCGTCAACGCGTTCCTCGGCGGTGGCCGCAGCGACGTTTCTTCAACACCGTCTGAATTGGACGTTGATGTGACCTCAACGAATCCATCGCCCTCCACGTTCGACGTCACGCGCCGAACGTACTTTGCCGACCGCGGTGAGCTGAGGACAAAGTCCATATCGCTCTACTTCGCGCGCAGTCGACGCCGCCAACGCGCTCGCTCGCGTCGTGCTCTAAAGATGAAGAATCAACCGCGACCACGCAGCCGCATTCAACGGCGCGCCAAAAAAACGCGGGATCGCCCCCGGCTCACCTCCCGCGACGCGCGCAAACCCGCTCACACGCGCCCGGCGAGGACACCCACGCGTACCCGCACCGCGTCATGTCGCGCAAGTACCTCACCGACGAACAACTCGCCGCCGAATGGCCGTACTTGACCCGCGCGCAGGTGAAGGAATTTAAAGAAGCCTTTGACATCTTCGACGTCGACGGTGGGGGCACGATCACCGCCGAAGAGCTCGGGGAGGTGATGAAATCGCTCGGGCAAAAACCTACCAAGGCCCAGCTCGATGCGATGGTGAGCGAGATCGACGCCGATGGCGACGGGGCGATTGATTTTCCAGAATTTTTAACCATGATGTTGCGAAAGATGAACGAGGGCGACCCGGAGAAGGAGCTCAGGGACGTTTTTATGGTGTTTGATAAGGATAAGAGCGGTACGATAAGTGCAGAGGAATTGAAGAGTGTGATGAAGGTGATTGGGGAGAAGTTGACGGATCAGGAGATTGATGATGCGATACGGTTGGCGGATACGACGGGGGACGGGGAGGTCGACTACGATGAATTCATCAACTTTGTGTTGCACGACTAGTGAGAGGCTTTCGTCGATGACGCGGGGACTGGTGACGATGTATACTACTATGAAACTAACTGGTAATAATATTATATTGCATGCTACGTGATCTAGTTCTATGTGCTGTCGTCGATCGCGTCGTACGTCGCGCGGACGTCCCGAACGTAGTCGCTAAACTGCCGAGGCATGACGCCGAGGAATAAAAACCACCACGCGCCGATGGGAACGCTCACGAGTGCGCTCGTCCACCACGGCCAGTGAATGACTTGTGTGGGCACGGCGACGACGCACGCACCGGTGGCAACGATCGTCCAGGGTTGGCACCACGGAGGCTTTGAAGCCCAGACGTCGGCGGGGTCGTTCGGGTGCGCGCGCAAGAGCTCGACGACTTCAGGCGGTGCTACGGGTCGGTTGCGGTCTACTGCGCACACGGTCGTGTGGTGACGACGACGATAATGAGAACGTGTCGCTGACGACGGCGCGTGTGCGCCACAAGTGTGCGCGCGCGACGAGAACGCTGTAAGAGCTACGCGCATGACGGAGAGTGAGGCACGAGTCCGTGTTTGCGTGTTGCAAATTAATTTCTTCTTCGGTGCTTGCCGTCTCCACCAGGGCCGCGGCGCTGGTCTCCACCAGGTCTGTCATCACCAGATCCGCGTCGATTATGTTGTTGTTGATGATCACGATGGCCATGGTTGCCAAAATTACCGCCTCCGCCGCGATTGCCCCCGCCTCCGCCGAAATCTCGACGCGGAGGAGCGACGCCGCGTCTGCCGGGACCGCCAAACGTCTTGTCAATCTGACCGACGATGCGAAAGCATATCTCTTTGAGGTCACTCACACTCGCACGCACGGGATCACATGGGAAATCTTTCTCTCGACGCAACGTGTTCTCGGCGACGTAGGATACTAATCCGCTCGCGACGGCTAAGGCTTCTTCAAACGTAGAGCGATGTCCGACGTCGCGAACAATGTCGGCGAGTCGTGGAGGAATGGACGACGGTGAATCGTACGCCAAGTTCACCAAAGATCCTCTGGGAGGTGCGAGCGGCGGCGGTGGAGGCGCCGCTGGGCGCCCGTCATCGGGAACATTTGGTTCGTCTTCTCTCTGACGTTTGTTTCCGGTGACGTTGCCGCCGTTGGACGCGACTTCCGCATACGATGCAACGGGTGGCGGAGGACCATCAGGCATTGGTGGCGCGGTCGCACGATTCGCGTGCTGTGACTCGGGTGTGGTAGTAGCTGCGGCCACGGTCGCCGCGACGGCGCTACTTTCCCAATCCAAACCCGTGTCGCCGGCGTCCCGAATCACTTGCTCAAACGGCGCCTTCAACGCCGCGTAATTTGGTTTTTCACCATACTTCAACGTCCTAATGACGCGCGCGAATGTCTCCACCGCGGGTGGGCACCTCACCGTGGGGCATAATTTTTGAGGGTTCTTCAAGCACTCCTTTTTCATCTTTTCAACCTCTGGTTTCGTCAGCGAACGCTCGCCCGCTTTCCACGGCAACACGCCCTCGATGGATTCAACGATAATGTACAACGTCGAAAACAAATCATCCCGAGCGCTCTGCTCTTTACCCTCATGCGCATACACGCTCGCATACGTCGTCGTGCCTCTAAACGTCGTATCTTTACGTTCCGGAATCACTTTCCCGTCGTCGTCGACATATTTGCGCGCCAGTCCAAAATCAATCAAATAAAACTCTCTCATCCCCTCGCGCCCGTTCCCTATGCACACATTCCCGGGCTTGATGTCTCGATGCACGTACCCTAACTCATGCATCGATTCCAACGCTTCTAACATCGCCACCGCGATCGCTGACACCGTTCGCGCCGTAAACCTTCCGCCCGGTCGTCTCGCGCGCACATCCGCCAAATTCTCCCCAACCAAATCCATCGCCAAAAACGGCTTCCCTTCGTGCGATCCTTCGCACAAGAGCTCCAAAAAGTGTTTCTTCCCGCTCAGCGCGCGCATCACTCGTCCTTCACGCGCGGTCGTGCGCGGTTCGCTCTCAATTTTGATGGCGACGCGCGCGTTCGCCTCTCCGCTCGGATGCGCACCGTCGCTCGCCGCGTACACCTCCGCAAACTGCCCTCGCCCGAGCTTCTGCGCGCTGACGATGAACCGGCCATCGTGCAACGCCGTCTCGGGCTTTAACAAGTTCACCGGCGCCGAGAACGTCGCCATTGCAATGTCGTTACGCACACACGACGCAACGAATTCCACCGCCCGAACGCGTCGGCGCGCCGCGCACGGGCGTCGCACCACCGCCTTCACGCGCGCACGGGTATGCCTCGCGCACCTCTCGCGTCAGACGTCGCACGAACGCGTGCGTCGCGCGTCGAAATGGCGACGATCGCGCGACACGTGCATCAATCATCCGCACTGCGCAGCGCACAAACATCGCCCGCGACACCCATCGCCATGGCGCGCGAGGGCGGTAACCCGGCGCTCGCGATCGTCCTCGTCGTCGTCACGTTCGTCGTCGCGTTTTTGTTGACCAATGTCGTGCTCTATCGACGGGCGCTGAAGGAGTATCCGCCGAAACCGGCGAAAAAGATGTCCCAGCGACGACGCAAAAACGAGCTACGAAAGTCGGGTTTGCGTCCGGCGGGCGGGTAGAATCGCCAAAGAGCGAGTAGAGTTAAAACCGTTCGACGACGCGTCGAGCGGGATGTGATAATAAAGCGCGCCGTGGCTGGCGAATAATAATCAATGAATCATTAATCAATTTGGTGTTGTCCCGTACGCGACGTCGGGACGTCTCGGGCGCCTTCTAATCCGACTCGCTGCTGCGGTGTGCGCCGTCCTGGTCGTCGTCGCTTTCGTCACCCACAAGTGCAGTGCTTCGCACGATGCGCGGCTTGCCGCCGTATGCGCTGGCGTCTTCGTGCGCTTCTTTTAATTGATACGCGAACGTCGCGAGGACGACGAGCGTGAGACATCCGAGCAGAAACATAAACGCCAAGTTTCCATGCTTGGGTTTTTGGATCCATACGTACGTGCTAAACTGCGTGCGGAGAACGAGGTCGTGTAAACCGTCTCTATTGACGTCGGCGACGATGAGCGGCGCCGCTGGTGGTGTGGTGAGTTCAATTGTCGGCGCCGCACGACGACCCTTGGCGTCGACGATGAAGACGCTTCTCGCGCCCGCGGCGACGGCCAAGTCGACGTAGCCACCGACGCGGGTCGAAAACGCCGTGAGCGATGGGGAAACGACGCCGTCGTTATCCCAACCCGCGGGTGTGCGTAATTGCCAACGCCTTCGCGCGCCATCTCGCACGTCGTAGCAAGTCAAGTCGCCGCGGTTGTTGAGGAAGATGGCGTCGCGGCTCATGGCGTCAAGCGGGCGCGCTAATTCGTTAGCAGTTTCTGGAAGACGGCGCAGAGACACTGGCGGGACGACGTCGACGACGCGATGATCGTGACCAGCTGCGATCGCCGCACGGTGCCCGCTCATACCGCTCCCACCTCGGCATATCGTTGCGCTCAACACGCGCTTTGCCACGGCTGGCGTCTCGCCGGCGGTCACCGTGGCCCAGCATTGTGGCGTGTTCTCCGCGCGCGATTTCCATCCGTGCGCTTCTACGTGGTCAATGACGCCATCACCATCTAAATCTACATGTAGCCCGGGATTTGGGAGATCTATCGCGCAAATTTGCTTGCCAGAATATAAATGAAGAACGTCGACGCCGTCGGCGTGATGCGACACGACGACATTCGGTGGTTCTTGTTTTCGTACACGCGAATGCACCCGAGGCGCCGTCGTCTTTGGTGCGCCGTGTAATTTCTCCACAGCCCCTCCTAAGAAACGTGCCAATCCATTCGGGAGCGCGACGCCATCCTTCATCACCGTCGAAGACGACATTGTTTTCTTCTGCCGTCGAAGCTTTGCCGCCGCGCCTCGCGCCTCGTGGTTATTATTCCGTCTAAAATGCGCCAGCCGCATCTTCGTGTCGCTCGCACCTCTCCATTGGTGCGGTAATCCATCGCTTACGAAGCTCGATTTGAACTCGCGGCAGGCGCGTTCGGTGTAATCATCGGGCGCCTCGTCGCGGTCAATCGTCGGCAGGCTCAGTCGACCGCGCGCGCGTCGATGAAATATGGACCCATCATCATCCGTCTCGGTCCATCGTCGCTCGCCAGATGCGCCGTCTAGTGCGTAATACGTGAATTCTCCACTCACGTCGTCGGCGTCGGCGGCAGCGGCGTCGCCGTCATCATCATTATCGCCCGCGCCTTCGGCGCCGTTTTTACTAGTCCTACGACTCGACGCCTCAGCCGATATCCGCCGCTCCACACGAGCACCCACAATCACCATCCCCACATCATCTTCAAACACCGACGCATCAGTTATCGCAATTGACACCTCCACCACGCGCACGCGCGCGCGTCGCCTCGATGATGGGGTATTCCCCGCGTCGACGTCGGCTCGCCACATCGAGCGCAACGTCCTCGCGTCGAAACACATCACGCGTAAATCCCGCGTCACCACCACCACCACCTCGCGCGTACGATTCACACCGACGTATCCATACGCAATGCGTGCGATGCCTACATCGTTTGCATCGACGCCACGCACATCGGCGCTCGTTTTGGCATCATTAAACCATTCGGGCGCGACGTCGGCTCTTCGGCGCTCGCGTGGTGCCTCAGCGAAACCATCCATCTCATGACCATTCGCGCGCGCTCGCGCACCGCGCACCATCGCGCGGTGATATTCGTCATCATCGTCATCATCTCGAGCGTCCACGACGGCTGCGCCCGGAGATTGCGCCATGAGCCACGCGTACGGATCGCCTCGAGCCGACGCGCGCCGACGCCGACGCGCGCCTTGAACATCTTTGAGCGCCATCATCTCCAGCGCGCGCCCGCCTTCGCGTGCGGCGACGTACGCCACGCGTGCATCACCAAACGGCGTATCGATGACCGCGAACTGGGCGTCGGGCGCGGCGTACGCCACGCGTGCGGACGATGAGCTTGCGGCGATGGGGTGCACCGCATCGAGGCGCAACCACGGCTCAAAGCGCACCTTACCGCCACCGTGCGCGCTGAGCGCCGCGCACGCGACGGCGATGAGCACCACGCATGCGTCTCTCGCGGTTGGCATGCGCGCCGCGCCGCGCGACGGCGGTGAGGCGTGCGAGAATGTGACGGTTTTGACTGTTGTCAAAGATTAACGGCATTACATCGCACGCTATGGGGTCACCCACGCGCGCGTCGAGCGACGCTGCGCGCGACGCACAGGCAGAACACGATGACACGGATGACGTCGCGACGCGGAGCGCGTCAAAACGCGCGCACGATGACGTAGAAGACGACGAAAGAGATGGTGGAGCTGGAGATGATGATTGTGGAGCTCGCGACGGCGTTCGAGCGAATGGCGACGCCGCGCACGCACGCGACGACGACGACGAACGCGCAAACGACGCTGGGGTGCGCGTTGCGCGCGATGCGCGCGATGACACGAGCGATGCGCGCGCACAGAAGCGCGTCAAGGGTGAAGTCGCCGAGACGTCGTCCGATGGAGGTCGAGCCAACGCTGACGCGAACGTCGACGCCGACGCCGAGGGCGAACCATCCGACCAAAACGCGACGGACGCGGACGAAGAAATAGTGGGTGAAGACCCAGCCGTGGTCGCCGCGCGTAACGCCGCCGCACGCGGGCCGAGTGAGGAGGAAATTGAAGCCGCGCGGCTCGCCGAACGCCGACGCGCCGAAGAAGAAGCGCGCGAAAATGCCATCGTCACCCGTTCTATCGATTGCCCGCAGAGCATGGTTGGGCGAATCATCGGTAAAGGTGGAGAAACCATCAAGGGTTTACAGGCGCAATCGGGCGCGCACGTGGCGATTGATCAGAATGTCGTCGAAGGCGAGCCGCGAAAGATTAACATTTCCGGCGCCGCCAAGTGCGTCGAAATGGCGGCGAATTTAGTAGAAAATCTCCTCCTAGGCACCGGCCCAGGGAGCGGGTTATTGATTGCCCCGGGGCAGATTTCCAAGCTCTTGGAGTGCCCGAAGGAGGCGGTGGGAAAATTGATCGGACGCGGCGGGGAGACGATTCGCGGGATTCAAATGGCCACCGGAGCCAAGCTGCAAATCGACCAGACGCGACAGCCGTGTCAAGTTGTCATGGCAGGTTCCGAGGCGTGCGTCGCGGCGTGCGTGCAAGTGGTACAAGAAATCATTGACGGCGGGTCGACGGCGATATTTAACGAGTACGCACGCGGTGGCTCGGGCTTCGCCGGGCAAGGCGCGTACGGTGCGGCGCCGCAGCAACAGGTTGGATGGGGCTACGCGCAGCAGCCGTACGCCGCCGCCGCCATGTACGCCCATCCAGCGCACATGTACGCCGCTCCGGTTGGGCAATACCAATACGCCAACCCACCCGCGGTCGCTGTCGCCGCTCCACACGCGATTTGGCGCGCCGTGGACGACGGTAAAGGCAACACGTACTATTACAATACGCTCACCGGCGCTTCGCAGTGGGAAAAACCGCAAGATATGTCCGCCGCGCAATAACAACGCCGACCCCGCACTACGCATAGACACTACTTTCATACACATACCTACACTATTCCTCACATTCTACCGTCGTGCGCGACGTATGCATCGAATGTCCCGCGCGTCCCGCGTCACAACGCGACGCGCTCGACGTCGCGGGGTCAAACGTCCACCTCTCGCGTCCCAGCTCCACCTCCGCCCTCGATCGCCAACGCCGAACATGCGCGCCGCGCGAACGACACCGACATACCGGTCGTCATCCGCGCCCGCCCGCGCGCCGCGCGCGCCCCATCGACGCCGTGCGGGCTTCCAAACCCGCGCCGCCAGTAAGTCTGCGATAATTTATTGGGATGTCGATAACGTGCGCCCGCAGGATCGATGCGAGGTGCGTCGCGAGGTGTTCGTCCGTATGTTTGTGTGCGTCTTGTCGTCATCGTCGCGCCCAGCTTACCAGCTCTACGTTCGAACACACGTGGACCGCGAGTTAAACGGCTGGGCTAGAACAACTCGAGTCCCTCGCGCGCGAACTCTGCGCGTCGGTGATGCCCCACCGCGCGCGTCGTCGTTCGGGGACGACATTTATGCGTTTATGTTTATGTTTGTTTTGTTTTTTTAGTGTTTTTTGTGTTGCGCGCGCATGGCGGTGGGCATGGCGTGGGAGCTTTTTCGCGGCGAGCTGACGCTTTTTCGGACGCTTTTTCATTCGCGCAGGGACTTTGGGTGGCGCGAATCGCCGCCATTGGGGCGAAATACGCCTCGAGGGAGCGCGTTTCGATCCGTGCGTATGCAAATGAGTCGACTATTGCGCGTCATGGGCTACGCGAGCGTCTCGAGCGTGCGAATGTGTGCGTCGTGGAGACGAATTCGGCGACGGATTCAGCCGACGAGCGTTTAATAAGCGACGTGTACGCGTTGGCGCGCGACGAAGCCGACCCATCGATGTGGACGGTGATTGTCGTGTCGCGTGATGAAAGATTGGCGCGTGGTTTGAAGCTCGCGCGCGATCGTGGGGTGCACACCGTGGCTTGTGGGGATTTTTTGAGTAGCGCGTCGAGGCCGCAGTTTGCCTCGGCGAGAAATCGCGACGGCGAAAGCGGGCTCACTCCGAGCTACTTGACTGCTTTATCCGCCGTTGCCGCGAACGGGACGTTACATAAAAAGTCAAAACTCGCATCGACGGCGCATGAAACGCTGATTTGGGATCCGAGGCGATTGTTTCCAGTGTCGAAATTGGAGTTGATGACGCACGACATCGTCTTCAATGACGCCGACGAGTTCTCTTTCGGCGTCCCGGTTCTCGCCCCAGGACAGTGCGTCGCCACATGGACCCGCGGCGCGATCGCACCCTGGACGCCAGACTCTTGTACCACTTCCTAGCGTAGCGTGTAAAATTATTCAACTAGTACAGTGTATCGTATTAATCCGCTAAGTGTACTCCGAGATTCCACTTCCAGCAACTCGTTGGCTCCTCGCGTTCTATATGTGCCGCAGAACCGCTATTCTCGTCCATTCCATCCGTTCGCGCCGTCATCGAAGCTGATACAACCCCAACGCCGGCCCGACGAATCGAAACACCACCCAAAAAAACGCCAACCCACCTGCACCATACAAAGACGCCTGATTCATCCAATACATCCACCCTTTCTCGCCCGTCCAGCACACCCACGCGCGTTCAGACGCCGACATCGCGTCCCAGCGCTCGGGGTCACCCTCCCACAGCGCCAACGACCCATTCGCCCCCGCGCGCACGCGGTTACGCTTCGCCGCGGTGTCGAGGTACCCAAACGCCGGGTTCCCCGATGGATTCGCCCGCACCGGCGCGACGTCGCGCTTGGGCGCCGTCGCGCTCGCCGCGCGTTTGGTTTTGAGGCGAGACTCGAGCGCTTCGATCGATTCGTCATCTTTCGCGGCGCGCACGCGCGTGGGGCGGCGCGCGTGTGCGTTCGGACGCGATGTCGTGGATAACGCAGGCGTGATGCGCGCGATGGCGGCGAACGCGGCGACCGTGGACATGGCGCGCGCGAGAATGAAGGGTGAGCCAGGGGCGCGGAGGGTGGCGTTTGGATAGCGTCGAGCGGCCAGCGGCGGCGTTTGGGTAATGTGTGCTCGTAGGCGCCGCCACAGGGCGCGGTGTAGGGGACGACACGCGCGAGCGATGGATGATGGGAGTGATGTGCGATGGTTCGCGCGTGGGTGTGGGTTGTACGATACAATGTCAATGCGGTGGCTACGGGCTAGGCGCGGGCGGCGCTCGAGACGCTCGAGCGCGCGGCGGTAATCTTTGAGCGGAGTTCTTCCTCGCGCGCGCACGCGTCTTTGAACTGCTTGACGAGGGATAAATACTGACGGTGCTGGCGCTGGGCTTCGACGTATTCGTCGCGGATGGTATCCACGGCGGCTTGCTCAGATTTGAGCTTTTCATCGACGCGCTTGATGTTCGCGACGACGCCGTCTTGGATGGATGCCAACGCGCTTACGAGGGATGATTTCCCTGACACACTCTCCATCGCGGGCTGCACTTGCGATTGCAAGGAGTTCAGGAGCGAGATTTCTTTTTGAAGGTACTTTTTCGTGTCGGCGAGGACGTTGTACGCCGCAAAGTACGTCTTCGTCTCCTTTAATTTACCTTGCACGGTGTCGTACAGCTCGGCAAAGCGACGTTCGTACTGAATCAACTCAGGACGCGTTGGGATATCGTCTAATTTGCGACCGAGAAGTGCCACCGCGCGACTGCGCTTGCTCAGCATGGCGCGTTCGCCTTCAAACTTTTCGCGTTCTCGTGCGTGCGTGGCGTCGACGTCATCGATTTGTGCGCGCTCCTCCGCACTCAGCGTATGCTCGCCACCATTCTCAATTTGTTCCTTGAGCTCAGCCATGCGCGTTTTACACTCCGTTTTGAATGATTTTTCGTCCACTTTAGTGTTCGATGCGCGCTGAATTAAGCCCATGATGCGCGCCACGGCTTCGCGCTGTGTCTCGTCCTGCACCGCATCCTTCAATTTCTGCGTTTCCTCGACGCACTTTTCGTTATATGCCGTCACCTTTTCGAGTTCTGCGATTGCAGCTTCGACTTCCGCGTGTGCGGCGTCGCCACGCGCGCGTGCGTCGTCAGCCAGTGCGGATTCCACCGCGAGCTTGCGTTCGAGGGCGGCGATTTTGCGCTCCACGGCGAGCATCTTACCGACCGCACCACCCAAGGGAACGTCGTCACCAAACTTTTCTGCGGCAGCTAAAATTTCCGCTCCACTCAATCCTAAAATCGACGACGCCATGGCGTTCGTGAGGGTGTCCGAACCATCAACCAAGGCGAGCTCGGATTCCAAATCCCGCAACGCATTCAATTCGCTCGCCGCCGCGTCGTCATTCTCATCATCGTCATCATTCCCGTTATCTTCTCCTGGTGCGTGCACGGCGAGCGCGTTAACTTTACTAACCAATGCTGCGATTCCACCTTCGCCATCCGCGGCACCCGCACTTTTCCCTCGCAATGTCCCAGCCACTTTGGACGCCTTTGTCTTGCGCTTCCATCGAGACGCCGCCAAAACTGCCGTCGCCGCGCTCGCGAACGCTTCCAATCCAGCAAGTTTATGTCCATACTCCATCATCACCGACTTTGCCCAGCGCGAGGGATTCTCCATCGGCGGTGCGCGTCCAGCGGCGCGACGAAACACTCGTTTCGCTCCGTATTCCTCGCGCAGCTCGCGGCGCACCGTCGAACATCTCGAGTTCGCCATCGCCTCCGCGTCATCTAAAACCGTGTATCTAAGCGCACGAGCGTACATAAATCTCGAATAAGAACGCATGCGATCACCAAACTCTTCTCTCGTCGCCATGACTTTTTTCACAATCCATTGCGTGACTGGGAAAATCGCGTCGTAATCCAACCCGGTGACCTGATGCGCGCGCAAATCATACGGACACCGCATCTTGCGCAACGCATCCTCTACAAATTCGCACAATTTAATTTTCGCTCCCATCTTTGCCGTCTCTTCGAACGTCAAGTCGCCGAAATCGAGCTCACCCTTGCACGACGCCACACCCCAGCACAACGCCCCGAGCACGCGATCGAAGTCATTCACGCTCGTAAACCGCGCGCGGTAATACCCACCCGCGACAAAAAGCTCGACAATATCATCTAGTCGCGATTGCGCTTCGACGCGCGAGGCAGCAATCGAGGCATCTTCCGCTCCGGCGCGCATGATGGTGTACAACCGAATTTCACTTGAATTCAATCGTGCGTTCGCGCGTCACAACACCGCGCGCGCACGCGCGTCTGACCGTGCGTTCGTGCGCCACAGTCGCACGTAATGTCGACGATCGTCACGTTCGATGCGCTCGCGACGTCCAAGGCGATCGCGCACGCGTTAAAGACGCCCAGCCGGGCGTGTTGTGGCGTCTTCATCGGTGCGCCTTCTGATGCCGTTGTAAGCTCGACGTCGACGTCGACCGCCGTCACGGACTGCGTGCCGCTGTTCCACGGCGATTGTACGACGTCGCCGTACTTTGAGATTGCGCTCGAGCAGGTGGAGGCGCACGCCAAGGCGCAAGGGAAACGCGTGGTGGGCGCGTACTACGCTCCGGCGAGACGCGAGGATGCGGCGACGACGCCGATGATGGAGAGCGTTGCACAGACGTTGAAGACACAGTATGCGAGTGCGTTTTTAGTGGTGATGCGTGGGGTGGATTTAGAGGCGTTCGCGTCGGGGGCGACAGAGGAGGCGTTTACGTCGACGGGCGGGGCCGACGGTCGGCGGTTCGAGGTTACGAATGCGAACGCGGTGCGCGCTCGCGTGCGCGCATTCGTGCGCGGCGACGACGACGTGGATATCGTTGATTTTGACGATCATTTTGACGAGTTGGCAAAGGATTGGCGAAACACCGCGTTCGTCGTGGCGTTGTAATCAACCTCTCTCGCGACGCCGCGCGATGATAGCGTACGCGCGGTGTCGCGTCAAACTTAGCACAGTGCGCGCAGTGTGCGCGTGTAGAAATCATCGAACACAAATCAAACATTAAAACCTCGCGCGCGCATCGCGCACGAATCCATCGCATCATCTACTAAGTACACTGTTTTGGAGCTGTCCCGCGCCCGATCGATCGATCGATCGCGCGCGTCCGATCGATCGCGCGCCCCGCGCCCTCACGCCCCGCTATTTTCTCAATGGTGCCCGCCCCGGCGCTCAGCCATCATGTGACGATACTCTGTGGGCCACACCGTGATGTACGCCACGCCGAACACGCCCGTCATGAAGTGCCAAAGGGGCGTGACACTGCCCGTATCGATGTATTTCGTTTTGTATTCGCTCGCAAACGTCGCCGCGCGACCGCGGTAATCGTACTCCGTCGCCGTCTTGCGCACGAATTCCGGGAATTCTTTGAGCTTGAGCGCGCCGACGCGCGAGAAGAACGAGCTGGACATCGAGCTTCGGCGTCGGGAAGTGGCGGTTGGGGTTTTTTGGATTTTTTTTAGAGCCGAAAGAGTTTCGCGTGGGCGCGTTTCGCGCGGGCGCATCGATCTGTGTGTCGATCGTTCGATTGATTGGTATGCGCGCGCACGCGCAGTGGTTGTTCGACGTTGACGATATTGTACTTTTAATTAAATGCGAGACGCGCTGTGCGTTCGCCTATTCAGTCTTCGTCGCGGCTTTTGGTTTTGGCTTCGGCGCGAACGCGGTACCGATGATAATCATGAACGCCAAAGCCCAGTGCGCCCAGTAATATACCGACCCCCATGCGGTGAGACATTCCTTATAGTCGATTAAGATGAATGCTGCGCACAAGTAGTTGAGCCCGAACTGCGTGACGAACCAATGTGGGACGTTGACGAAGTTGTGGAATCGTTTGGGCACGCGGTGCACTTGTAAGCGGTAAATCAATCGCCCAGCGTTCACGGCGAACGCACTGGAGACAAAGAAAAACCAGTATCCTGCGTATAAGCCGTGCCACACGCCAGAGACGATTTGCGTGATCAAAAGTTGCGTCAACCCTGGCTTCATGCCCGCGGGTGTGACGCGGTCGTAGACGTAGTTGCGTAACCACATACCAGTTTGGATGTTCCAGTGCAAAGGAATGGAGTTGAGTGTGACAGCTTTCGTAACTCCTAGGGGATGGATATTTGTTGCCGTCTCAAACGTAGGTTGGCCCTTGGCGTCGTATCCGCTAAATCCAATACCGGCGACGGTGCACGCAAAATCCGCCATGAGCCAGACGAAGTAATATTTGTAACGGTTACCCTCGCCATAAATGTGCATGTGCCAAATGCGGTGTAACAACGAATATTCCATCCATTTGGGATTCAAGTACGTGTTATCGATGGTGTAGACGCTCGTAATCACGGTGTGTAAGGCTAAAAACAACAGCGCCATGGCGAATTTCTTCACCGCCGACTTCACCGCGCTCGGCGTACGCCCGCCCCACACTCCACGCTTATTCAACCAGTCAGTGTAGTCTCTGAATTCAATCGCGGGTCCACTGACTAACGTACACGGGAACATCAACCACGACGCGTAGTCCAAGACATTCGGCAACTCTTTGATGTGCCGACGTTTTTGAAATTCATTCATCGCCGTGAGCTCCGTCGTCGACGCGTCCTCGTAATTCATCGCACACGCCGTCACCTTCAACACCAGTACCATGAGAAGACCAGATATGTCTACTTCACCCCGTTTCCACGTCATCGCCGTGTCTGCGTTATAGTGATACTGAATCAAATACGCAAACGACGCCACGAACACCACGACGCCGCACCGACGCCTCCACAGCACCATCATCACATAGCTAAAAACCCCGAAATGCGCGCACACGATCGTCGACCGCCCGAAACTCGCAAACGACAACATCACTCCACTCACCAGCGCGTACATCGACCTCGCAAACGGCGCGTACGGGCGAGGCACGGTGCGATCGATCACGTGAAACCCGCACCCGATCGGCGCACCCAAGACTAAACCGAGCAAAAACGTCGTCGCGCCGTGCGGTAACCCAATCGCCGCGGACGCCGCGGCGACGAGCGATGCCCATTGCGCGCACAGGGCGTCTACGGCGAACATCACGGCGCGCGCGGTGATGTGCCGCTCCCGAATGTGCGCGAATGCGCACTCTATCCATGAGCACACGAGCGCGCGCCGACACAACGCGACGCGCGACGCCCGCGCGACCATGTTTGCGAGCACGAGCGCGACGATGACGCTGACGCAGCGCCACGCGTCAAACGCGGAGTTCCGTGCGGTCGCCACGCGCGCGTCGACGGCACGACGGTGCGCGACGGTGCGCGTGCTCGCGCTGTTCGGCAAGCCCAAGGATAAAATGGCTCGCGACGCCATCGACTTGAGCAAGCGCAAAATTTCCGAAGCGGGCTCTATCGTCGGGGCGCCGGTAAAGGTGACGTTTCTCGGCGCGAATAACTCGCGCGTTGAGGTGGAGTGCGGGAGCGAGCAGTATATTTTAGACGCCGGGCTCAACGCGGGGATTGAGATTCCGTTTACGTGCCGGGGGGGCATTTGCGGCGCGTGCGTCGCGCGCGTGGCCAAGGGCGCGGTGGATCAAAGTGATATTACCGATTTAGAGTTTACGCTGAGCGAGGATGAAATTGAAGCTGGGATGGCGCTTTTGTGCATGGCTCGACCGGTGGGCGACGTGGAGATCGAGACGCAAAGCGACTGGGGATATTCTTTAGGCACGACGGAATGGAAGGGCGCGACTGGGGAGATTCTCGGTCGCGATCCGACGCCATTGATGGGTGATAGCGACCGCGTCGGCTTGTAATTATACTCCTGAAGACGAACGCCATCGTGTCATCAACCGCCGACGTTCGACGCGCGCGCGCGCCAGCCTCTCGACGCTCGACACACACACACACATCATCATCGACACCTCGCGCGTCACACCACCACCCCCACACACCGCCTCCTCGCATCACCCACCATCCCCATCACCCTCATCAACGCCACCATCATCCCCCTCCATCATCATCATCATCATCGCCGGGTGCCTCATTTCCAATCCATCGTTTTGAATTCAAATCGATGCACCACCCACGACACACCTCCCGCGCGTCCATCGCGCGCGCCCAAAAATCCCTCCCCGCACACC
>Ga0181599_1000102_pt1 | contig 77234 bp, 50 predicted proteins | sample 041ome_3_FD_148658 | JGI IMG/M metagenome (GOLD analysis project Ga0181599, IMG submission 148658) | Coastal salt marsh microbial communities from the Groves Creek Marsh, Skidaway Island, Georgia - 041405US metaG (spades assembly) | ecosystem: Environmental > Aquatic > Marine > Intertidal zone >...
CATATGGCAAAGCAAGGGTGGATCATGGAATTGGAAAGTTGGTATGCGACAGTCAAGGATGTTATTGTATTCGTCAAGTATAGCTAATTCAAGTAAATACAGTAAGATGTTGTGTTGTTATTAGATAGACGTCTCAGCGTTTTTTAAAACCTGGCACCACTCAACCTTCTCCTTCTCAAAATCTTGTTCTTCTTCGTCATCCCACGCAAACGGGGTCTCATCTAGTTTTCTTCTTGTTGCGCTCCGGCGACGCCGCCACGAATCGGATCCTTTGCTACGCTCAAAAGCTCCAAATCCAACGTAATCGTCGCCCCGGGCGGAATCTCCTGCACCTCCAAATTCCCGTACGCGTACTCCGGAGGCACAATCATCCGTCGCACCGTCCCCACGCCCATACCCTTAATCCCTTCGTTAAACGCCGGAATAAACGGCCCACCGGGCGATCCAGACTTCGCGCCGACGTTAAATCCAATCGGCGTCCCTCCGGTCACGCCCGCGCCCTGCCGACTCGTCCCGATGGTGATGTTTCGAAACTTCAAGTCATAATGCACCGCCACGCGCGCACCCTTGGGCACGCCTCCAGTCGCTCCGCTCGCGCCTTTCAAGTCGTAATACAGAATCGGCGGCTTCGTGCCGGGGATTTCTTGAAACTGCTCGATGGGAATGCCGCCCGTGGGACCGCCGCTGAGCTTGGCGAGCGCCGGCGCCGGTGCGAGCGGCGCGAGCGCGACGCCGACGAGCGCGAGCGCGCTGCGACGGGCGATCACCAATACATCGGCCGCGTCGTCGTCCTGCGCCGCCGATCGCGCGGCGACGCGTCGCGCCACGGGCCATCGCGCGCGGCGATGCGCGATCGATGGTGCGGCGTCATGATGCGCCGTTCGCGCGCCGAATCGACCACGAACGGACGATCGCGCGGTATGAACGCGCGGTACACACGCGTGCGCGTGCGTCGCGAGCATGGCGGGCGTGCACAGGTGCGGCGCGCGACGACGTGTGAAACCGTTACTTGCATTTCATTCACGCTTCATTCACGTTCGCGCGTCGATTGGATGCCTTCGCGCGCGCCGTCACCGCTCGCGAGGTTGTTCGCGGCGTCTTCAGCGTGTGCGCCGCAGGTGCGATGCGATGCGATGCGCGTGCGCGTGCGACGACGACGACGATAACGACGACGAAAGGTTGGTGACTGACACTCACGTGATTGTGATTCTGGTATTGATTCGTCGAATAGGTGACGACATACGCCGCGTGCGTGCGTGGGAAGGCGGCGGATATCGCCAAGAACGATTGCGTGCGCGAGTTTGAAGCGTTGCGTGCGTGTGTGCGCGCGGTCAAGGGGAAGTAGAGCGCCGCATGGGTTTGGACGGTGGGACTACGGCGACGCGCGCCGACATACTTCGCGGCGCATCTTGGGCGTTAAACACCGCTGAGGCGTCGCGAAGCACGCGCGGTGGGTGCATTGGGTCGAATTTCGTGCACAAGGGCGAGACGGTCGAGCGTGCGGTGGCGAGGACGTCGGCATGGTCCTCGTGCGCGTTGACTGGGGCGGAGCTCAGCGCGTCGCGAGGCGTGTGCGCGTGCCGTTTAGGGCGATTGTACGACAAGCAAACGATCGTAGAGTTTATTTTGGGAAAATTAGGAAAATTTACCACCAAGGAGTCGACGTTCATGGTGGCGAACGTGTTGGGTGATGAGAAAAAGTCCAAGGCGACGAGACATTTGCGTAGCGCAAAGGATTTTTTTGACGTTCACCCGACGCAAAGCAAAGATGGTGATGGCTTTGAGTGTCCGATACGCGGCGTGAAAGCCACGAGCGGGGTTGATTTCGTCGCCATGCGGCCGTGTGGGTGCGTATTAAGCGCGGCGGCGGTGAAAGCGGTTGCTGGAGGGCGAGACGCGGCGACGGCGAAGACGTGCCCGGCGTGCGACGCGCCCTCGTCTTCGGAGCATCCGCTACCGATTAATTCCGAAGACCCAGACGTACTCAGAGCGCTACGCGCGGCGTGCGAACAAATACACGAGGTCGAGGCACTGGCTGAACAGGAGGCACGGAAGAAGAGGCATAAGAAGCATCGCCGAGACCGCTCGACGGATGAGCCGCAGCCGAAACGTCTCTCTTCTACATCCGCGGCGCAGTCGTCAAGTAGTCGCGAATGAGTGACAACCCCCTGTGTGAACACGCGCGCGACATGTTTACTAGCCAAATAATAGATTGTACATTAGAACACAAGAACATCGAGCGCCGTGTACTTCGTCGACGCGTCGGCGCCGCTCCCCGGGTACCGCCCGCCGCCGCGCCCGCGCCGACCACAAACACCGCATACGCGACGACGACGCATCGATGCACATCGACGCGCCACACAGAAGAGTTTAAAATACACATGTATCGCATATCTCATCGTTTCACACTCGTCGGCGTCAATCTCGCGTCACGGTGTCGAGTTTCCCCAAAACATCAAACTATTCTTCAGAGCTGTCAACCGCAATCGAATTTTCCGACATGGAGTCCCTACACGTCGACCAATTATGACTCGAGTCGATCTTTTTCCTAAACTCTAAACCTTATATCTAGTTATAATGTTTCAATTCCTCACGAGTTAACGACTCAAGGGACCCACTCAGGGATGATCTATGAGTGTGATTTCCTTTTCCAGCAAAGACTTTATATCTATACGTATCACAATGTATTAAAGTCTATATAGGTATTATGATGCGTCATGCGATAAATCATGGAGTCCCTGTTGCCTTGGTTCGTAACTCGTCGAGATAATTCGAACGTCTCGGAGAGGAATTTTTAGATTTAGGGATTAGGGGATTTAGAGCCTCGCGCGTATATGACTATGTATCGATGGTTGGTTTGGTTTGGCTTATAATCACACAATGGTACGGACTACGTCGTGGCGAGTTCAGGCGCATCGCCGTCGCCGGTATCGTCGTCGTCACGAATGCGTTTATTCGGCTTGGTTGACGCGCGAAGGTTTTCGACGGATTCCGAACGCCGCGGCGCCTTGTTGATGCTGCCGCACTCGCGTCGAAGCTTTCGCCTGAGCTCATCGTAACGCGCGTGATCACTCTTACTCACCGACGGCTGGACTTTTGTGAAGGCGTCTTGGAAATGTTCCATCGTAACGAGCGGGGTTGAGGTATCGATGGTCATCGATTTCAACGCCGCGACGCACGCCTCACGTACGAGCGCCGCCAAATCCGCGCCGCTAAACCCATCGCACGACGCGCTCTGTGCGATGCGTGCGATGTTTACCTCCGGTGCGATTGGAGTTTTACGCGTCAATGTCGTTAAAATCGCCACCCGTCCATCCATTGGTGGTAACGGCACGTACAATAATTTATCCAAACGTCCGGGGCGAAGCATGGCAGGATCAATCATATCCGGCCTATTCGTCGCCGCAATCAAAAACGTCGCATTTCTCGCCTCGAGTCCATCCATTTCCGTCAACAGTTGATTAACCACGCGCTCAGCAGAGGTGTTATCGCCACCGCTTCCGCGGCGCGGCGCAAGGGAATCCATTTCGTCAAAGAACAACACGCACGGGCTCGCCGAACGCGCGCGTTGAAACAACGTCCGCACCGCCCGTTCGCTCTCCCCGACGTACTTGTTGAGCAACTCTGGGCCTTTGATGGAGATAAAATTCGCGCACGCCTCGTTCGCGGTGGCTTTGGCGACCAATGTCTTCCCGCATCCGGGTGGACCGTAGAGAAGCACGCCGGTGGAAATGTTCAAACCCATGGCTTGGAAGCGTTCGGGATGGGCGATGGGTTCGGCGATGCTAAATCTGAGCTCTTCGCGTATCTCCGTGAGCGAACCGACGTCGTCCCAGGTGACGTTGGGAGTGGTGGTGAAACCCTCGCGCTGTGCGGATGGTTGTACGCGCGTGAGCGCCGAGGTGAAGTCGTCCATGGTGATGGCCAAGTCCTCGAGTTCGAGCTCAGTCAACGCGCGCGGGTCTGCGAGTCTGCCGGTAGCGAGCTTGATTTCTTTATGCTCGGTAGTCGTGGCGGTAGTTCCGGCGTCGTCCATGGTTGCATCTTTCGCGGCGTCGCCGTTTTCAGCGTCAGCGTTGAGTTTCTGGAAAATGCGCGTCACGGCAGATGCCGCCGCTTCTTTAGCGAGCGCGGATAAATCCGCGCCGACATAGCCTGGCGTTTTCTTGGCAATGTCGCGTAAATCCAAATCCCCGCTCAGGCGTAACTTTGTGGCTTGTACGCGCAAGATGCGCTCGCGTGCGGCTTCATCGGGAATTCCAAGCATGATTTCGCGATCAAAGCGACCGGCGCGACGAAGGGCAGCATCCATGCCGTCTGGTCTATTCGTCGCGCCGATGACGGTGACGTGTCGGCGACATCGTGCCAAACGGTCGACTTCATCTGCGTTGGATACGGATGATTGTAACTCATCCATCGATGCTAATAACTGTGCGACGATGCGACGCTCCATTTCACGTTGCGCGCTTTCGCGTTTAGGCACGATGGCATCGATTTCGTCAATAAAGATGATGGATGGCGCGTGCGCGGCAGCGGTGGTGAACAATTCTCGAATTTTCGCCTCTGACTCACCGCTCATCCCGCTCACAATCTCAGTGGCGGCGATGGAGAAGAATGGTACCTTTGCTTCTTGTGCAATGGCGTGCGCTAAAGTGGTCTTCCCGCATCCAGGCGGTCCGTGCAGAAGCACGCCGCGCGGAGGATCGACGCCGAGCCACGCGTAAAGCTCTGGGTGCATCAACGGACACAGAATCAACTCACGAATCGCTACGAGCGAGTCTTCGATGCCACCCAAGTCGGTCAACCGTACCGAGCGTGGCGTCGTCATTTGCGCGAACGCCTTGACTGCGTTGTTCGTTCGACCGAAATCGTCTTCATCCAAGCTTTCACTGTCGCTCCCCGCGCGGCCACTACGCTTTCTTCGATGACCTTTTCCTTTCTTCCCCTTTTTCTCACGCTTTTTCTTTGACACATGTTCAATCTTCACTCCTCGGTCATTTATCTGTATCGAATTTCCCTTCGCCTTGGCTTCAGCAACGGCGCGTACGGCGCGCTCATGCGCGCTCGCCTCTGACGTTGTCGCTTTTTTTGTCCCCGCGAGCGCGCGTTCCTCTTCTTCCAGCTTCAAAGCCCTCTGCGCCGCAGCAGCGACGACCTCTGGTGCCGCAAACGCAGGCCGTACAGTCGCCGCCTCCCGCACCGTACTCCCGCTCGCGCCACCTGTAATAGTCGTCGTCGTCGTCGTAGCCGCGTTTTCGCCTTTCGCGCCACCGGAAGCGTCCCCGTCATCCTCATCACTCTCCGACGACGTCTCAGACCCGCTCGACGACTCGCTATCGTCTTCATCCGTTTCATACTCGCCACTCGAACTCTCATCCGGGTGATCATCCGAACACTCGCCGCTCATTCGCCCGAACGCTCTGACGTCGTCGTCGTCGTCGTCGTCCGCTCCAGCCTTCGCCTTCTTCGCATCATCCCGTCGCTCACACTCCGCGATCGCCTTCACCACAGCGCGCTTAAATGGATTCAATGCTTTTCTCGCGTACTGTCTGTATGTTTCGCGCAGATGCGCCACGACCTCGTCGAGGTCGCGCAATGCGCTCGGAGCGTTCTGGCGGCTGCGCGCGAAGGCTTGAATGCGCGGGAGCAAAAGCGCATCGGCGGACGTGTACTTGGCGTGCACCACGGGCGCGTTCGATGCGTTGGTGTCAAAGTCGCTTCTGATTTTGACGGGTTTGGCGTTTGGCATGGCGAACGCGCGCGCGAGGCGCGTGCATGAGTGAGGAGGGAGCCGCGCGGCGACTGAGGCTTGATGTCGAGTCGGGCGTCGACGACGGTTTCGGTTGCGAGGCACGCGCGAACGTGTGAGGATGGTGATAAGAATGAAAACAATGTATGTATATTGTGTGTGTTCCATGGGTTTTGGTGGAATGGGATGGTGGTATTGTGTATTGTGTTTCGCCGTGCGTTTGTCTACTTGGCGTTTGCGTCCGAAATGTTGCCCAGGAGGGACATCCCGGATCGGTCTTCGGCGTCTTCCCAGCCCACACCAGAGCACGGATTCGGGGGAATGAGTCCGAGCAAGTCGCGACGGTCGAGGATGACGTCGAGATCTTTGTCGGAGATGTCTGCGCTTTGAGGTAAGTCTTCGTCGTTGACGCCGGTGTCGCCCTTGAGGAGGGCGACGAGTTCGTCGGCGCCGAATTCCTTCTTGCTTTGAGACTTATCTTGCTTGAATTGCCCGCCGGTGACAACGAGCTTTTCGAGTGCGAGCTTACCCGCAGCCTTTTTCAACATCTTGCCTTCGACAGATTTCGCCGTGGCGAGGCGATAGACGTGCACGGGCTTTGTTTGACCGATTCTGTGCACGCGATCCATCGCCTGTAAATCTTGGTGCGGGTTCCAATCAGAGTCGTAAATAATAACCGTGTCACCACCGGTGAGATTGATTCCGAGACCGCCAGCGCGAGTGGAAAGTAAGAACACGCCGAAGTTCGGATCACTGTTGAACTTGGCGATGGCGTCGCGACGATCCTCTTGCTTTACACTCCCGTCGATGCGGCACACCGGCTCGTTGCGTTGTTGGAAAAACGACTCCAACAAATCCAACATTCTCGTCATTTGCGAGAAAATCAGCACCTTGTGGCCGCGAGCGCGAAGTTTCTTCATCAATCGATCGAGTAATCTCATCTTACCGCATTGCTCGACGAGTTCGTCGGCGGAAGGAAACATGATTGATCCGTCGAGGCCGCCCGTGATGAGATCGGGGTGATTGCAATTCTTACGCAACTGCATGAGCATGTTGTTCACCGCGGTGTGCCCGATTGGAACCGCGCTTCCCGCGGCAAACTTCTCCAACAGCTCGGTGATGGTTTTGTTCACCAGCGCGTCGTTGAACTCGCGCTGCTTGGGGACCATTTGCGCGTAGAGAAGAATTTCTTTCTTGCGTGGCAGCGAGAGCTCGACGTCGCCCTTCAAGCGTCGCAACAAGAATGGTCTCAAAATACCGTGCAATTTGTTCACCACCTTGGCCCGATGCTCGTGTTCGCTCCGGGTGGTGTCCGAATCCGTGATATCCGCCGCATCTTCCTTACCGATGCTATCGGTAAAGTCAAACCACGATTGAAATTGTGACAACGAACTAAACACGTCGGGGAGCAAAAAATGCAACAGCGACCACAACTCTGGGAGGTTGTTTTGCAACGGCGTGCCAGTGAGCAACAACTTGTTCCCAGCTGGAATGAATTTCAGCTCACGAATGAGTTTACAATCAAAGTTCTTCAAACGGTGCCCTTCGTCCACGACCAAATACTTGAAGTTGTACTTTTGCAAAAACTTGCGATCCGCCATGACGACTTCGTACGACGTGACGATGACGGGGAACTCTGGCTTGATTGGCGTCGACGTCGGTAAGTGCGCCATGCGCTTCTCCGCGCGCTCTTGTCGACTCCCGTGATATAAAAGCACGGGAATATCCGGCGTCCATCGCTGAAATTCGCTCACCCAGTTTGACAACGTGCTCAACGGTCCGATGACCAAGTACGGTCCCAAAATCCCCTTGGAGCGCAGGTGACTTAAGAACCCAATCGTCTGCACCGTCTTCCCGAGACCCATCTGATCGGCCAAAATCCCATTCAAACCATTCTGATACAAAGAAATCAACCACTTCACACCCTTCAATTGATAATCACGCATCGAACCAGACATGAGCGGTAAAAACGCCTTGGTCGCCGCGAGCTCCTCCGCCTCGGTCATCTTCTTCTTCTTCTTCTTCACCCCGGTCGGATTACCATCCGCATCCACCTCTTCATCCAACGTATCCATCTGTTCACTTAAGAACTGACTATAAATCGTCGTCTGATCCAAAAGCGCATCGAGCTGCTTAAACTTCTTATCATCCAACGGCCCAGCCCCGGCGCTCGCCTCGGCGTCCCGACGTCGCGCCTCCTCCTCCTCCCTCGCCCGCGCCTTCGTGAGCTCCTCCTCCGCCGCCAACGCATCGGCATCGAGCCCAGTAAGTGCGGCACCGGTAAGATCATCATACGACGCCTCCGCAGACGTCGATTGCGCGTTCGCCAACGCATGCACCGTCGTCGTCACCGACGCATTCTCCTCGACGTCATCCGCGACGTCAACCTTTTTAGCCTTCTTATTCGCCGGTTCCATCGCTCGCGTCGCGTCCGCGTGCGAGTATACGCACACAACGACGAGCGCGGCGTCGACGTGCGATGCTACGCGCGGCGAGCGATTCGCGCGTCGCGGTGTACCGGCGCACGATGGCGAACGCGGTTGATGTGTCCTCGCGCTCGGATGCGCGCATTCAAAAATTCAAAATCGACCAATCATGACCACGCACCGAGTCCCTCGGACGTCGATGGATGTTCCACACGCATCCGCGTTGACCGCGCCGCTCGGCACAGCTCCGCGCGCGCGAGCGCACGCGACGCCCACGCGCAGTTTCAAATTCTTGTGTTCCGCATCACACCGCGGCGAGCGACGATGATGTCGATGACGGCGACGACGCTGCGCGCGCGATCGACACCGTGCGATCGGATGGCGACGATGCGATCGGCATCGTGTTCGGTGGTCCCGCGCGCGTCGTCGTCGTTCGCGTCGTCATCGCAGCACCGCGTGCGGTCTCGTGCGATCGCTCGCGCGCGCATGTTTGCCGACGCGGACTCTGATGCTCGTCAAGCTGAGGCGCAGGAGACGTTTTGGGGGAAGATGAAGATGGCGTATAGAATCTTCTTCCCGCCGAGCGCCGAGGACACGGCGCGACAAGAGGCGAAGAAGCGCTTACGGATGATCCTAGTCGCTGATCGATGTACGATGAATGAGGATTCTATGGATGAGATGAAGATGCGGATCGTTGAGGTGGTTGGGCAGTTTGTTGATTTGGACGAGCAGCAAAGCGTGGACGTGTCCATGGAGACGGACGCGGAGCTCGGGACAATGTACGCGGTATCGATTCCGGTGAAGCGCGTCAAGGCAGAATATGATGCGGAGAACGATGCGTATATGGTTGGTGCGCAGTTTGTGTACGATGATGAAGGGATTTGGAACGATGACAACTAGGTTGGTTGGTTTTCACGCCGCGTCGAGGATGACGACGACGCCAAAAAACGTCGCCTTCGCGCGCGCGCGCGCTCTTCAGTCGGTTGGTTTCGAAAGATGAGAGAATAGCTTTGATTTTTCATCACCAGCTGACGAATGAAGGCGCGCCGTGCGCGCGGACGCACATGTACACCGCACACCGCACACTAAAACACACACGACACTATTGAACGAAACGCCGAGCGTTTACAGACTTTGCTTATTTGTTATACGACGCTCAGCTTCACTTCTCAACATGCCCACTTCCGCGCTCGGCGTGAGCGCCAACGCCGATCCGAGCCAATGGCACGGATCGTTCGATTGCGCGCAGTGCTCACGCACGTCCCTTCCCGCGATGGAATTCAGCGCCAAGATGCAACAGAAACGCCGAGCCGACGCGAGCGCTGTTATAAAGTGCAAACGTTGCGTCGAGAGCGCTCAAGCCGCCGAACGCGCGCTGTCGGCGATGCGCATAGCAGACGACGACGGGACGTTGTATGCGTGTTCGGTGTGTAAGGTTGAGAAGCCTGCGTCAGGGTTTTCGCGCGCGCAGTTGAATAGCAAGTCGGCAGACGCGAGGCGGTGCTCGACGTGTCGGGACGCCGAGGCGGCGAACGCGGCGACGAACGCGGACGCAAAGGTGCAAGCGGCGCTGCGCGACGCTCGAGCGGCGAGTGCAAAGGCAGATGCGACGTTGGCGGACTTTGCGCGGGAGGCGGCGTTGGAGGCAGAGCTGGTCACGGGACTCAAACCAAAGAAAATCAGCGGCGGGCGCGGACGTGGACGCGGACGTGGAGCGAATCCGAATAGTATGCTCGGTCGTGGCCGGGGTGGGCGGGCGTAAATTAGTTCTACAACATGTAATAACAATCTGTGCTAATGCTAGCGCTATTAGTGGAGGTGACGCTCTCGCTCTTTGGCTTGACGCCGACGCTGCGCGCGCGAGGATTCGTCGGCGCGTTCGTCGGCGTCTCTGGACCAAATGTCAGCGTAATACCCGCGGTTACTCTGCGATGGCGGCAACGGTCGACGACGGATCGTAGACATGCCAAATCGTCCGCTGTGTTGATATCGACCGGTACCGTCATCTGGCAGGGCTAGGACAACGTCGCCGATGAGCGGCGTCGCGGCGCCGATTTTTTCATTGCGCGGCTTTTGTCGGCCAAACGATGCGGTTTCGTCGTCGTCGTTGACGTCGTACGCGAATTGCTTGATGGGTTTCTTGTACTCTACGCCGTATTCGTCACGCGTAGTGTAGAATATCTCATCATCGCGATTGTATGCACCGCGCAAAGCAAAGATGCTGATGAGAATAAACGACACAAGCACGACGACGGAAAACGTCAAAAAGTGCCACACATCCGAACTCAAGCGAACCGCAGCGCGCTTGTACACGCGCACGTAATCGACATAATGAAACATATCATCCGCACACTGATCCAGGGCTTCGGGCATGCCGAACGGAGACACAGCCGTGTTCAAAATCAAATAGAATGGCCACCGCGGAATAATCGGCACATTGAATTGGGACAACTCGTTCACGACGTGCCCGTCGACGAAAAACGTCAACGTTTCTTTGCTCCATTCCACGGCGAACGTGTGGAATCCATCGCTAAAGTCAACTTTGTCAGCGAGCGGCGCTGGGTACGCACTCCGAGCGTAGCCATCAACTCCGCATTCGCCTTGTGGGGCAAAGTGGTAGCCGGATTCCACCGTCCCGGCGCGCGTCCCCGGACCGCCTCGACCCTTGCCGTACGATTGCATGACATCTATTTGCCCCCCGAGCGGCCAGCACGCTTGCTTAGGTACACTTGTCGCAGGATTAGGAAGCATCCAGTGCTGAGGCCAAATTCCTGGGCACGTCGTGTCAGGAATTTTAGCCCGGATTTCCACTCTGCCATACGTTTGCGTAAATGTATCCTTTGTGTCCACCCAGCACGATAAGAATGGATATCCTTCGCCATTCCCACGGTTCACGCCCGTCTTGGTAGCCATGTTCATCACACCCTCACGCCGCCGCGTGGCGAGCACGAGCGCGCCATCGACAACCTTGCACATATCTGGCGTGTACCACTGCTGCTGACCGCCGTGACGCTCCAATCCGGGCGCGCTCGCATTCACCTTGGGTTGCCATTTCGTCGTATCCAAAGTATCTCCATCGAATTCATCGCTCCAGCTCAACACCCATCCATCGCGACGCTTGGCTTGCGGGCGCACATCCTTCGTAGATCCCGGAACGAGCACGGGAAATCCTCCGTGCGCGCTCGGCGCGAGTGCGCCGCTCGCGTGCCTCGCCACGTACGCCTCCAACGGTTTTGAAATCACCGGCGCTTGCGACGCCGATACAGAAGACGTCGATGGCGGTTGCGCGCTACTACGCACACCACGCGGCGTGCGGTCTACATACGACGCGTCATTGTCGCCCTCGCGAGCGATATCGACGCCCAAACCAGACGAAGACGCCTCGTCGTCGTATTCCGCTTCGAGCGCCGCGCGCATCGCCGCGAGCGCGTCATCCGGTCGCGTCGGCTCCACGCGCGCCACTCCTAGCGCCGCAAACCTCCGCGTGGCCGTCTTCTGTGTTTTGCTATCGTCCTCTTCGTTGCCCGCGTCTTCGTCTTCCACCGACCCCTCCGCGAGCACGTCTGGATCATCCTCGCTCTCGTCACCCACAATCCTCGCCAACGCCTCGTCATCCATCACACCAAACGCAGACATGCTCTCTATATCCTCACTCGTCACTCGCACATCGCGCACGGCATCACCGCCGTACGCGCCCTCGTCCTCGCGCCTCGCAGTCATCGTCGGCCATTTGGTGTTGACACCCAATCCCCCACTCGCCTCGCCCGCCATCGCCGTCCGCGCCGTCACCGCGCACGCGCACGCGACAATCAACGCACACCACGCGCGTGCGCGCGTCCTCCCGTCGCCTCGTGCGCGTCCTCGCGCGCCACACCCCGCGACAGCGTCGTCGGGACCACGCATCATCGTGTCCGTGGGCATCCGCCGCGCCGATGTCGACGGGGCGTCGTCGCGCCGACCGCGATCGGGCGGGTCCGCGCGCGCGCGATCCATCGCGCGCGACGACGACCGCGACGGCGACGGTGACACGCGCGGGCGACGCGCACGGCGACCGGGCGTGCGGCGCGTGAATCTGACGCGAACGCCGCGCCAACACCCCGAACCGAACACAAACGCCCGTGACCAATCACGACCCCAAAGAATCCCGAGTCCCTCTGCGATTGACGAATCGTGACTCAGTAAACATAGCCTCGTGTGTACCCACTCAAAAGCGTAACCTTTGCATGTACCCCTCCATAATGTGGTCGTGATTGGTCGATTGCATTCGTGCACAACCCCGCGGGGTGCGGCGGCCGATCGGCCTCACAAATCAACGTTTGCCCTTTGTCGTCGACGTCAGCGGTGTTTGAAAACACTTAAGAAGGCTCACACAGACACAACACCAGGCAACGCACAACTGTAATCATGGCTCCCAAGCAAGGATCTAAGAAGGCTGCCGAGGGCATGAACTCGCGCATTCAGCTCGTCATGCGCTCTGGGCGCTACACCCTCGGGTACAAGTCGACGTTGAAGACGCTTCGCCGCGGACAATCCAAGTTGGTGTTGATCTCCAACAACTGCCCGGCGTTGAGAAAGTCTGAGATTGAGTACTATGCGATGTTGGCGAAGACTGGTGTGCACCACTACGCTGGAAGTACGTGTGATTGATTGACTCGCGAGCGACGCGCGGCAAAGCCCTAGAAGCGAAATGACGTTGATTGCGCAAACTCGAGACTGACTGCTGCGTGTTTTATGTACGTGCGAATTGTAGACAACGTTGACCTCGGTACGGCGTGCGGTCGTTACTACCGCGTGTCTTGCATGTCTGTCACCGACCCGGGTGACTCTGACATTGTCAAGGATGAACCGTCGGCGTAAGCGTCCTTCTAAGATTCTCGCGGTTTAGGAGCCACGAGCCGAATTGACCTGTGGAGGTTCTTGTAATGATTATCGACACAAGCATTCGTATTATTGGATCGAGATGATGCTTCTAGTAGGTTGCAGCAGCAGCAATGGCTCTCGCTTGGCGGTGGGTGATGACGAATCTTGTACCTGGTCTTCTTTCGATTGACGCGAGCCGTTTCGGCGGTTCGATGAAAAGAATATCCGCTTTCGTACTATCGGAACCCAACGACAAGAACGCCGGCCATGATGCTGTTGGTGAATTTCAAGAGGCATGACCACGTGATGCGCGAGCATTTTTCATTTTTTCTTCGTTACATTGTTTGTTTACGCGTTCGCGGGCGAGTACTCGCGCATGAAATCTTCGAGCAATGCGTTTACTAATTCAGGCGCTTCGTCTTGCGGACAGTGTCCGACGCCCTTTAAGGGAATAAATTTATCAGCGTATTGCGCGTAGAGTTTACGACCTTCATTGATGTTCTCCCACGGGTCTTTATCTCCCCAAAACATGCGCACCGGCGGCGCGCACTTTGGCAACAAATCTTCTGGTAATGGACCGCCAGAGTAGGAAATGAAGTCCAAAAACACCTCTGCCGCGCCTTGGCGTAAACCAGGAGTTAAAATCGCTTCTACTAATTCATCCGTGACTTGCTCAGAGTCTCCGTAGGCTTCTTTTAAGATTTTCTTCACGGTGTCCGCCTTGGCGACGGTGCCGAAAAATTGGCGTCCTATGGACGTTTCGCGCAACGTACGCTGTAACGCACTCACAAACGGTCTCATAAACGCCGGCTGCTTAGTGATGTGCAGTCCACGCAATGAAATATTCATCAATACGACCCCACGCACTTTCTCTGGCGCATTTACCGCCGCATACAATCCAGCGACGCCGCCGACAGAGTTGCACGCCAAAAAAGCCGGGCCGCCGACGACTTCATCCATAAAATCCTCCAACTGCTCTGCCCAATTCTCAAAATTGTATATCGAATTCTGCTCAACATTCATAGGATTCGGCTTATCGCTGTACCCATACCCCAAGAGATCGATCGCATACGTCGGCCGAGTCGCGCCCAACGCGTTTACGTTTCGCCTCCAGTGGTCCGCGTTCCCTCCGAACCCGTGCACGCACACCACTGGCACCTCCCCCGCGCGATCTTCCCCGCTCAGCGTGTAACGAATCGTGTGACCTCGCCATGTCCACGTGCGCTCGCGCACGCCGTATCGCGTCGTCGCCGGTGCGGTGGCATCAGATGCCGAAGCTCGAGATGACGTCGTCGGTGCTCTCGCGTGCCCCGGCGCGCGCGTCGACGGCATCGCGCGTCGGCGTCGCGCATCGCGCGTCGCGCCGAGCGCCCGCGTCGTCCTCGCCGCCGTCGGCGTCGGCGCGCGCGCGCACGGCGTCGGTGTCGGCGCCATCGTGCGCGTCGCACAGTGCGGCAAGACGGCAAGACACGTCAGAATGGCGCGCGCCGCCGCATCGAAATCGCGCGCCGCATCGCGCGCCGCATCGAGCGCCACCGCGGGTGGGTTCGCAGGGTACGTTCGCGTCGCGTCGCGTCGCGCGCGCGTCGACGATTGTTCGCGAGCGCGAGTGCGCGTCGATGATGATGATGATGGTTGATGATGTTCATGAAGATGTGCTTTTGTGTTCGTTATACTGACCACAGACGCCCTCGCGACGTCGCACACAGGTTTGGATTTGGGGGTTATGCCGGTGGCGTCGCGCTTGATGCCGCGGATGACGCGTTGAGCGATGGATTGGGCGATGAAGACGTCGCGCGCGCGTTGCGTCGGTGCGCGCACAAGTCGTCGACGGCGACCAAGCTCAAAGCGCTTCGTGAGCTGTACGACGCGTTATTCGGCGAAAGCGGCGCGGCGTTCGATGACGGCGATGGTGGCGATGGCGCCGACGCGCGTGGACGGGTGCTGGTGAAATCACAGGATGTGGTGATGGCGATGTTGAAACCGTGGACGCGAGCGTACGAAAAGTTGTCGGCTGATGGCGACGTCGGGGTACGGCGAGACGCGACGATTATGCACGGGCACATCGCGCGCGCGAGTGGGAAATCGTTAGCAAGGGTATTGAAGGGTACGACTATGATGCCGTCGTGGATGAAGGCGATAAGTGATCCGAGTGGTGAAGTCGCGCGCGCGGCGTCGGATGCGTTTGCGGGGACATTTTCAACCGAAGAGCGGCGCTCTGGGGCGATTGCGATCGCGCACGCCGAGATTTTCGACGACTTGGGCGAATGCTTGCGTAAGAAATCTCCAGCGGACATGGTGTTTCGCGAAGGGTCGGAGAGTGAGCAATTTGGACGATTTGAACGGAGTATATTGTCGTCGCTCGGTGCGTTGGCGAACGCGTGCTCGCGGTTGCACGACATTGAAAGCGCCGACGCCGACGCGGCGTCACACACGTGTAGCGCCCTCGTGCTCGAGCTGAGATGCTTGCGCGCGCAAGTGAAGAGCGAGTACCCGTCGATTCGCCGAGAAGCGTACGCGTCGCTCGCGACATTGGCCAAATGCGCGGCGAATGAAAAGGCGACGCCCGCGTGGCGTGAAGCGCTCGCGCGCTGCGTCCCAAGCATCGCCGCCGTCGCTTTCGCGTTGATAAGCACAGAGCAAGACCAAGGATGCATTCGAAACATGTGGGAGCTTATTTTAGGCGTGGCTATTGCGCATCCATCGGCGTGGGACGCCATCGATGTCGAAAAGTCATTCATGCCGGGCGTGCGCTCGCATTTCGAGCGCTCGTGTCACGGCGCCGCGTCGACGTCGGCGCCATCTTTACTCCCACTTATCGCGCACATGCCCGCGCAATCGCTCATCGCCCGGAGCGATGATGAATCCGGGACTCCGATGTCCGGTCTCGTCGGCATCCTCGATGCGGTATTTACGGGATGGACTGCATCGAGCTCGAGCGCCGTTCGCGCGAACGAAGCCAAGGCGACGCTTCCGGCGCTCCGTGAAGGCGTACTCTATGGCATCTTGAAGCTCGCCCCGATGACGGATCACGCCGAAGAGTGCGCGCAGTTCATCCTACATACGCGCGTCGTCGATCGCTGGATGCGAGAGTTCCTCGCGCGCGGTGATAGTGACGCGCTCGACGTCATGTGCGACGCGCTCAAGACGCTCGGGGCAAAGCCGCATTGCGCGAACGCCGTCGTCGACGCCTGGGCCAAGCTTGGTGACATTACCGAGGACGCGTTACGCGATCCCGAGCGCGCAGACCTGGCGAGTGGAATGTATGCGCGCATGCTCGCTTCGAATACACGCGCAGAATCGACATTCGGCGCGGCGGCGTTTGCCAAGGCGGTGTTTGCCGAAGCGCTCGCGACGCCGACGCTCGCGAATTCAAAACGCTTGGCATCCATGGTGGATCATCTCGGCCTGGACGTTTTCGATGGCGGCGGCGACGCAATGATGCAATATTGCATGCAAAAGTCGCCGCCAGTGCCTGGGGCAGGGATGATTGTCGCCGCGACGGTTACGCGCGACGCCGAGCGATGGGACGACGCACTCAAAGACGCGCTCGAAAATGATGATGCTCGCGTCGTCGCGGAGACCCTCACGGTGCTCGCGAAAGCAGCGAAATCGACGAACAATAGCGGCGGTAATGATCAGCACGATGTTGTCGCCATGCGCGCGTGGAAACGCGACGCGCTCGACGCGCTCGTCGAACGACGCGCCTCGACGGCGGTTTCGCGCTCGACGGATGTCGACGTCCTCGTCGCCGCGGGCGGCGCCAAAAACACTTTGATGTCTTCAGCCGCCGCAATCGCAACGCTCAGCGTATTGTCTCGCGAATCTTCACATCTTCAAGATTCATCCGCGCTCCGAAGTGCGTATCGCGCGTGGGTGTGGCCGCCGCCATCAGACGCGAGCGTCGTCCCGGCGTGGTCCGCCGCCGTCGGCTGCTTCTTCAATCGAGTTTTACGAGAAAGTCTCGCTACGACATCCTACCGTGAATCATCATACAGCGATGAGGACGATACCGACGCCGACAGTGGCGGTGACGACGGCGGCGGCATAGAATTCATAGAAACCGTCAAGGGTGACGTCAATCGCGAATGGCTCGGGACGACTCGAGACGTCAAACGCTTCAACGCGAGCATGTCGAGTGACGCGCGAACCGCCGCGCTGTCCGCACTCGTAACCGCTGGTGCAGACGCCGCGATGGAACACATCGATTCGCGCGACGGCTATGACGACAGCAACATCGGTTTACTGTTTCTATTCTGGGCGAAGAAAACCGTAGACGCGCTCGACGCGTTCAATCCAAGCAATGACGACGACACCCTGCGCGCCGTCGCCATCGATGCGTGCGCGCGCCGCACCGCGCGCGAGTGCCATAGAGTACAGTGGCTCGACGCGCTGTGCCGCGTTCGTTTCGGATGGCGCGCGATGCTTGATGCCATGACAGCTGTTGACGCCGAACGCGCGACGGATGTAGCCGCGTGCGCACTGACATCCGCGGATATCGACGCAAAGGCGTTCGCGAGCGCGGTCTTGCGCGGTGCGTGTAGAACCGGCAACGCCATAGGGTTCGATGCGCTCACCGCTCTCATTTCTCGCGCATTCGCGAACGCCGACGCCGACGCGGTGTCGGCGCTCAACGCATTGACACGACATGCGCTAACGATGGACGCGACATGGTGCGACAGCGACGTCGCGCGCCGTGCGCGCACCCTACTGCTCGACATAGCATCGGCCAAAGGAGAGGCGATGCCGCGCGCGACGCTCGCAACGGTGCTGCCAAGGCTGATGCCGTCAGACGTAGCCGCGGATGACGTCGCTCGCGAGTTTGTCAATCGCGCGCGTCAATCGTGCGTGGATGGCGTGTGCGATCGCCGCGTCCCGCTCGACGGACCCGCCCTCGCGCTCGTTGCTGCGTGCTTCACGCGCAGCGAAGATGTGGATGGTGACGGTGCGTCGGCGCCGACGCTCAACGACGCGTTCGCGGCTGGGACGTTGATGGATGTGTTTCGCGCGTTAGCCAAGCGCGACGCCGCCGACGCCGCGGCTGAAGCCGCGGCGGCGCGTTTCGGTGGCGGCGCGCAGCCTCAGCCGCCGTCGCTGGCGGTGCCCACGACGCCGCGCGCGATTTCGGGCGACGCTGGGGTGGCGGATGTTACCGCCGCCATCACGCGCCGATGTCCCGCGGCGTTGGACGCGCGCGATTGGGGCGCCATCATCGGACGATTACACGCCTGGATGTCACGCCGTGTCGCCGCCGCCGAACGCTACGCGAGCATAGAGCACGATGGTGACGACGACGACGACGACGACGACGCACCGGGGAGAAATGGATCAGACATGCTCGCGCGCGTGGCAACAATCGTCGCCGCCGTTGCCGCGCTCCCGTTGGAGATTGCCGAGCCGAGCGAGAGAAGCGCGGGCGACGTCGTTCCATACGCCGCCCATGGCGAAGATGCAGTCACCATCGCGCGCGCGCTCGCCGCCGCCGATTGGCCGCGAGAACGTGCCGACATTATGCGTCAAATGTACGCGTGCGTCATCTTAGCAGGAGCTGAACTGCGCGACATCGAAGACGATTCCGACGCGAGCGCGCACAGGCGCGCATCATTTTTATCGCGCATGGCGCTCGAACGCGATATGTGGCGAGCAATTGCCGATTGCGCGTGCGGTCCATCCTCGGTGGCGTCTGCTTCAGCACTCCAAGCCGCGCTCGATGTGGATGATTTGGATGACGCGCCGTGCGAAACAATTCCTGCATTGTACGCACTCCTCCTCGCGCCGGATGTCGACGCACACGCGCGACGCGCGGCGTACGCCCTCCTTGCGAGCAGTCAGTTGTTACAAGCCGCCGTCGTTGGTCTCGATGCACGCGTGGCTGACGTCGCCAAGGTGGAACGGGCGCTCGACGCCGCGCTCGAAGCGCGGGACGATTCCGCGCCGTTCATCGACGAATCCCCAGTTGAGCGCGCAGGTATGCGTGAAGATTTAGCCCACGCGCTCGACGCGAGCGATATCGCTGGCGCGCCCGCGCGCTACGCGTGGGCGTTATTGTTGCGATACATTTCGGCGCTGGATGTTGATTCGCCGTGTCGCGAGCGTCTGGTGAATTACACGCGAGAGACCAGGGCAATACCGAGAGTTCTCGGCGCGCTCGTGCGCGAGATGCCGCTTCCGAGAATCGAACACGGCAAGGCCAAAAGCGTCGTCGGCGTTGACGCGCCCGCGGCGTGGCGCGGGGTAGATTGGACCGATCCAACAGCGCCCTTGCAAATGTTTGACGCTCGACACTCAATCGCCGCGTTGATTTACGGCGCCGCCCTGCGCGCACTTCCGGCGAGCGTGCGCACGTTCGTGCACGACTTGAAACCACCAAAGACAGCCAGGGCACTCGAAGCCGCCACCGCGGCATCGGTGTCGTCGACGCTCATCGCCGCCGAATTCGCCGCCGTGTCGTCGACGTCCTTTGCCTCGCGATCCGGCGCCGGCGCCGGCGAAGTCTCAGTCCGCGCCAACGCATCCACGGGCGAAATTCTCGCCCGATACGAAATCGACGAATCGTTCCTAGAACTCTCCGTCAAGCTCCCGAGCACGTACCCGCTCACGCAAGCAGAGTTACGATTCACCCAACGCTTGGGCTTTTCCGAACTCCAAACGCGCACGTGGATCCTCGGCATGTCGGGCATCCTCACCCATCAAAACGGTGCCGTCGCCCAAGGCTTACTCCAATGGCAACGCAACATTGCCGCAGAATTTGTCGGCGTCGAACCGTGCCCAATCTGCTACGCCGTCATCCACCCCGTCGATCGACGCAAACCATCCATGCGATGTCGACAGTGCGACAACGCCTTTCACGGCACCTGCCTGTACACGTGGTTCCGCACCGGCTCGCGGTCCATTTGTCCCCTGTGCCAACAACAATGGGGCACCAGCCTGCGCGACTAGTCCACGTCGCGCGTCAAAATCACGCCCATGTGCGATCGCCGCACCGTAGAATAGACCACTGTAGTCACACATCCGAAGTGCTTTAAAAGGCGACGAGCCGCGACGCGACGACGCGCGAAACCAGGCACCACAATGCGACGCCCCACCCCGATCGCGCACATCACCCCCGGCGCCGAGCCCACGACCGCGATCGCCGTGCTCACGCGCCTCGGCCCGCTCCGCGCGCACTATGCCCATCGCACCAATGTCTCGTACGTCTCGCGCGTCGTCGCGCTGCGCGACGACACCGGCGACGCGACGATGGTTGTGTACGGCGATGCCGCGATCGCGATCGCGACGACGATCGCGCCGGGTGACGTCGTGTGCGCGCGCGGCGTGCGACGGGCGAGGCGGGAAATGGTTGCTAAGAAATATTTTGGGTGCGAATTCGCGCTCGCGCGCGGTGGAGACGTGCGCGCGGCGGCGACGTGCGAGGATTTGGTGGCGGATGCCACGGGGCGGTGTGAAACTGGGCACCTTGGGGTGCCTGGATTACGTAAGGCGTCGGCGCGCGCGCGGCGGGTCGTCATGCACCCGTGGCGCGCGTATTTCTCGCGCCACACGCCGGAGTCGCGCGCAGATGCGGCGTACACGGCGTCTCGCTGCGACGCCGTCGTGGCGTGGGCGTGTGCGAAGATGTGGGCGCTGGTGCGACGAGGCGCGGATATCGTCGACGCGCGTCGACGGTTGAGCGGCGTCGCGGCGCGGCGACGAGGCGAGGCGTACTACGTCGACTGCGAGCGCGTGCGGTCGTGCGTACCGATCGGGCATGTGGTGCATATCATTGGACGCGTCATGTACGTGCAGTTTGACGACGAAACGCGCGATTATCATCATGGCGGTTGCGGCGGCGATGTCGACGACGACGGCGACGGCGGGGTGATGACGCGCGCGATGGTGTGGCTGTCGCAAAGCGCGTCGAGCGGCGCCGTCGTCGCGGTTATTTTACCGCCGACGCGACGCGACGCTGTGTCCAGCGACGCGCGATTCCGCAATCTCGAGGGCGCGATTATTGACGTGCGAAACGCGCGCGCGCGGCCGCGCGGCCGCGATGGGTGCGATTTGGTGTGCGGCGTGGAGAGCTCGTGGAGACGCGTCGGCGCCGACGACGTTCGAGCACTCGATATCGACGCGCGATGTCCCGCGCTCACGGCGGGAACGCGCGAGATGACGTTCGATGCGCTCGCGCTCGCGATGACATCCACAGGGTTCGTCCGCGGCGTGGCGGCAATGTTGAGCTTTGAGGCCTGCGTGATGTCGATTACAGTGCACGCAGCAAACGGCGAGCGTGGGTGGATAAAAATTCCGGCGTCGACGTCAAAGCTTGAGCTCGAGCTCGAGCTCGAACGCGCGACGTACGTTGGATGTCGCGAGTGCACGCGCGAGCTCGCGCCAGATGCTAACGGCGTGTACGCGGCGTGTCGATCGTGCCGCAGTAGTGGTGATGCGACCACCGTCGCCGATGACGATGATGACGACGTGCCGATGGCGTACATGTGGAGAGACGCGGCGTTGCGCGTGCGAGGCTTCGACGCCGAAGAGACGTTGAGCGTGCGTGTTCGAGGAAGCGTGTTCGGTAAGCTTCTTGGCGGTATCGATGCCGCGCGGATGAATGACGACGACGACGACGACGACGACAACGACGACGACGATTGTGGGCACAGTCCCGATTACAAACGAATGTGTACGGCGCTTTTGCGCGCTCTCGCGTCGGGACGGCGAAATTCTCCGTTGAAATTTGTGGTGAAATTCCCGACGCTGGACGCGAACGGCATGCCGCGATCGAACGACCTCGACGTGATTGATGTCTCAGTGATGTGATTTAGCTGGTGATGTGTTGTACAATACTAGATAGCGGAAGTGGGTGTCGTGGCGGCGATTTCACGAAGCACGCGCGCGCGCGCATCGACGAAATCCAATTGCTGCGCGAATCCTTCGGCGGCGCGTTGACCATCTCGCGCGCATCGATCCGCCAAATTTCTCACCGCCAGCTTCGCCTCAGCGAGTTGGCGCATGCGTTCGACCGTGGCGCGAGCCTTGTATGCGGCATCTTGTTCGAGTCGACTGTTTTCTCGGCGTAAATCTTCGTCGCGCAGGCGCAAACGCGCTGTCGTTGCCGTCGTCGTCAAGCGCTCCTCTGCCATGGACTTGACAGACTTCTCCAGCGCCTCGCGCATCTCTTCCACGCGCGCGTTTGCGGCAACCACAGATGTGCGTAAACTGTCATACGCGCGCGCGAGCGTGTCGTGCCGCCCGAGAACGTCGGCAATGTCTTCAAACGCCTCGCCCAGCGACGCCTCATCCGCCACGCGCGCGAGAAATTCTTCAAACACTTTGACGCGCACCAACGCCCGATCGAGCGCCCGAGCCTCTCTCGCGCGCGAATACAACTCTTCCCTCATCTCACCCAGTCGAACATCGCGCGCCGTGTTCGCCTCGCGCTCTTCTTTCGCGCGCCGTAGCGCCGCGTGTCGTTTCACTTCATTCTCCCTCGCGAACGCCTCAAATCGCACCACATCGCCTCGAATCCTCGCCTGCGCCGCGCGCACGTCCCGTTCTCGCGCCTCACACTCCACCGCGCGCACTCGCCCCTGCTCTCTCGCGCGCTCGAGCGCATCCGTCGCGCGCTCGAGCGCGCGCGTCTTCAGCAACGCCGCGGTCGATGTGTACCTCCATCGACCGCGCCACGCCTCTGCGCCGTCGTCATCATCGCCGCCGACGCACCGCAGCGCCATCGACGACGACGACGCGCGCGCGTCGAGCACGTCGACGTCGACGTCTTCGACGTCGCACGCGGTGATGAACCCATCGGCGTCGATGCGGTTCCGCGACATGCGCGTCGCGCTGTGTGGTCGACGAGGTCTAAAAAAAGTCGGTTTGAATTCCAAACATTCCAAATGGACGACGACAGTGGTGACGCACGGGCGCGCGGCGGCGGCGGCGGCGGCGGCGGCGGCGGTGGTGGTACGCGCGTGCGTGTGCGCACCGGAGGCGACGCATGGTCCGGGCGCGAACGCGCGGCGTCGTCGGCGTACATCGATTCGATTCGATGACGTGAATGACTGAATGAACGAATGAACGATCAAAAGAACCACACATCATGGCGCGCGATCGCGCCGACGCCGCGTCGCCGCCGACGCCGACGACGCATTGGCGCGCGTACATCGCTCTCGCGTGCACCGTGATCGTCGGCGCCATCGCGTGCGATCGTCGCCTACGCGTCACCGTTACCGATGCGCGCACGACGTTCAACGAACATCGCGCGCGCGCCCTCGCGCATACGCTTGAAAGCGGCGGCGCGCGCGCCACGGGAAGCGCCGCCGAGGCGAACGCGTTCGCATACCTTTTCTCTGCCGCGAGTGCGATCGCAGACGACGCGGAGACGGCGACGCGAGGCGCGATAGTCGTGGACGTGGCCAAAGACGCCGCGAACGCGCGCGACTTCATCGCGTACGATGACGACGACGACGGCGGCGGCGGCGGCGATCGGCGACCGCTGTGGACGACGGCGTATGCGAATCTCACCACCGTCGCCGTGCGCGCGCGCGCGCGGCGGGCGGTGGATGGTGGCTACGCTGAACGCGCGGTATTGATTTCCGCGCACGTGGACACGGTGCATTCGTCATCCGGCGGTTCGGATAACGGCGCGAATTGCGCGATCGCTCTCGAAACCATGCGCGCGTTCATCGCGTCGCTCGCGCGTGAGCGTGATGAGAAAAGTAATGACCATGACGCTGGGGCGGCGATGTGCGATGAGGCGCGAAAGACGTGCGCGGTGGTGATTGTTTTGTTTTCTACGGCGGAGGAGGATGGATTAGCCGGCGCGCGCTCGAGCGCGACAAATCACGCGTGGTTCGATGCCACCGCGCACGCGCCGATACAGGTGATATTGAATCTCGAGTCAATAGGCGCTGGTGGTCCGCATCGCATGTTTCAAGCGAAGACGACGACTGGGGTGGGGCGTCGGGCGATTGAAATGTGGGCGCGAGTCGCGCCTCGAGCGCGCGGCGACGTTTTGGCGGAGGACATTTTCAACAGCGGCGTCATTAATAGCGGTACAGACTACGCGGTGTATCGCGAGTACGCGCCTAACGTCCCGGCGATGTTTGATTTCGCGTTCTGTGAGCACACGATGGTGTACCATACGCCGAGAGATCGAGTCAAGTACATGCGGCCGGGGTCGTTCCAAAGCGCCGGCGATAATCTGTTGGCGTTTGTCTCCGCGTTCGCCGCCGACGGTGGCATTGCCGATGATGTTGCGGCGGTAGACGAAGACGATCAAGATGTTCGCATGAAACCACCAGTGTCGTGGTACACGATTCTAGGATACGGCATGGTGGTGCACGACGCGCCCAATGCAAAGGCGAGCGCGACGTTTGTTGTCGCTCCGCTGATGGCGTTGTCGGCGTTTTTACACAAAGTCTTCATCGGTGATTTCGTCTCGCCTCGACACACTGTCGTACCAGACTCTGTGCGAGATCGCGTTGAGCACACCGTGAGGCTCATGGTGACGATTCCATTCGTCGCGAGCGCGTGCGCGGCGTGCTGGGTATTCGCCGCGTTGAGCGCGATGCTCGTCGCGACGCTTGCCGCAAGCGCCCTCGACGCGCCGCATCTCTTCGTCGCGCACCCTTTCTCTCTCGTCGCCCTCGCCGGTGGCGCCAGCGTCGCGACCTTCGTCGTCATGGCGCGCTTGACGCGCGTGTTGACGCACTCATTGCTTCCAATGACGGTGAAAATGCGCCCGACGCCGTGCGCAAGCAACGCCGTCGAATGGTCAATGCTCGTCGGCACCGTCGTCGTTTGGGGCGCCATCGCCTCCAAAACCGTCCGAGCACACATCGGGTCGTCGTCGCTCGCGACCATGTGGTGTATCGTACCGACGCTCACCGTCATCGCGCCCGCGTTGTTGCCATTTCTCGCCCGGCGCGGATGTCGCGAAGTGCCGAGCGCGCCGTCGGCGGAGCGGCTGGCATTCGCGTTCGCGGTGCCGTTGTGGATCACCGCGCCCAATATTGCGGTATTGCTCGGCATCTTGAACGGCGTGGGCGCGCGGGCACCCGTGAGTGAGGACATGCGGTACGCCTACGACGCCATCGCGGCGGCGGTTGTCGGCGTAACGATGGCGGCGCCGACGAGCTATGCGAGCCACGCGGCGAGCCGAAACGGCGCGTGGCGCGTGGTCTGTGCGTGTGGCGTCATCGCGAGCGCAGCGGCGATGGTGCGCATGACGCTCATCGTCAAGCATGGGGATCGCGCGGTGAGCGGCGCGCCGTGGAGCGCGCTCGCGCCGCAACCCGTAATATTGACGCATTTGACCACGGCGAGTCGCGGTCGTGCGACGTCGAGCGTCGTCGCTCTCGCTCGCGTGGGCTCTGGATCTGTCATCGACGTCGCGCGCGCACTCAATGCGCACGAGAGCATAGCTGGAGTGTATGAATTTTCGTGCGATGTCGCGAATGCGACGGTGGATTTCGCCACCACAGCCATGCGGGTCGGCGGCGGAGCCGCGTGCGTCGGACGGGCTCTCGCGGGCGAATTCGCGCTCGCGGATGAAGCCGTGCATCATAGTTCCGGAGCAACAGCACCAGCATTCACGAATATCGCGCGCACGCCAAGCATGGTATCGGCAATCATGCGCGTGGGCGCGAGCGCGCGTTGGGTGCTCGCCGTGGACAAAAGATGCGTCGCAAAACTGAAACTTGCGTCGGCGTCGTGGGTCGATGTTGGCAATTACACGCGCGGACGCGGTGCGAGATTCACCATAAATGGCATACGTGGTGGCGGCACGCCGTTGCCGTATGCGGTGGCATTTGAGCCGCGCGCGCGGGAGGAACGAGACGCGTATTTTAATGGGAATGGTCGAGCCGAAGCCGAGGCGTGCGAAAACGCCGTGCGCGTCCGCGTCGATTACGTCGCGCGCACGCCCGCCATCGCGCGCATCGATAAGGCGTTACCGAAATTTGCGGCGCCTTTCGGAAAGTTTAAAAGTCCGCAGTGGCTGGCGTTTGTGGATTCTCTCGACGTATAAAAGTACTAAAACCGTATAGCCGCGAGTTGTTTATGAAAAAATTACACATTTGTACACATTTGCTCACGCTGCTGGTGGCGCAGAGTGATGGCCGTAAAGCGCCATTGCTCGATGACATTGCTCGGCGTCGAAACGTTCGAGATTGACGAATATTAAGTCGTCATCCGTGCCGAACGCGCGACGGGCGGCGTCAAACGCGCTCGCGGAAATCAACGTCGACGCGTCATCGTCCCTCGCCGGATCCCGAATCTCGAATCGTTCGGCGTCGACAACCCCGCACACGACGACGTAATGCCCAACAAAGTGTGGCCGCCGTCCCTCGCTGGCGTGATCCACGTCGTTCTCAGCGTCTGACGCGGTATATAACAGTGATTTATCAACCAACGCCACGCACGCGACGCGTCCCGAACCGACGAGCTCCGCCACCGTGTGTTTCGACACCCTACCCCGTCGCACATCCACCCCTCGCTCGCGAGCCGACGCGAATAATTGCTCCACCCGCCGCACGTCGCGCAATATCTCCTCGCGATAAAAGCTCGCCGTGGCGTATCGCAAGTTTACGCCTATAAAACTCGTAAACATAACCGAAACGACGCCAAACGCCCTCAAAACATACGCTAAATCAATCGTCCACACGCTCTTCGTCCCACACGCGCGCGTCATCATCGCTAAATCAAACGATTGTGATTCTTTGCCCCCCGCCGTTCGCGCCGCCGCCGCTCGCACGCACATGCACGCGCACGCGACGCCGCAGTCCCAACGCTCGCGCTGCCGCTCCAAACACACATCCGACATTCCCAACTCCCCACGCACCGTCCGCGACGTCGTCTCGAGCTCGAGCGCGCGAAGCACCTCGTGGTCATCCACGAACGCCACCTCGCGCTCGTTCGCGCGCATCGATCGCGTCAATCGACGGCCATGAGGCGCATCCATCGGTGCACAGTCAGCATCGCACTCAGCATCATCATCCCTCGCCATCGCCGACGCGCCCACGCGAACGCCCGTGCGAACGCGCGAATGCGACCGCATAAATTTTCACGCAGTCATCGCCCGCGCGCGAACGCGCGAATGCCCCTCGCGCGCGCGTCTGCGTGCGCTCGTGTGACGCCGCGTCACAATCGCGACCGCGATCCCTGACGGATCCCTCGATCGGGTCCAGATCCCTCACTTCCACGCGCGCTCGTCGCCGTCGACGCCCATCACCCGCGCGAATCTCGCGCATACGTTTGTGTGTGACCCATTTTTCGCATTCACGATGTCCGACACGCGCATCCGTGCGCGTAAAACGCGCGCACTCGGTGGATTGAATCAATCCGCGAGCGGCGTCATGGCGTTGCGTCCGGCGCTTCCTGAGCTCGCGGCGGCGGCGAAGACGACGAAAGAGGCGACGAAACCAAAGGTTAACTTTAATGAGGTCATGTCTAAGGCGTCGGCGCGCGCGTTCCGCGGTGGTGTCGCGGGTTTTGCGGCTGGGGTGATTCAGGTGGGGACATTCATGTGGATGCGCACGGCTATGAATTATCAGTACGCGAACGGCGGGACGATGATGTCGAGCATCAAGGCGCTGTACGCCGAGGGTGGCGTGGCGCGATTATATAAAGGGATGTCGTTTGCGATTATTCAGGCGCCAATGTCGCGATTCGGGGACACGGCGGCGAATACCGGGGTTTTGGCGTTGTTGGAAGCGTACTATCCGCAAATGCCGGTGAGCGTGGCGACTGGTTTCGCTTCGGCGGGTGGAGCGACGTGGAGAATCTTTTTGACGCCGGTTGATACGTTTAAGACGACGTTGCAAGTGCAGGGGAATGCGGCGTTTGCGTTGTTGAAGGATAAGGTTCGTTCGGGTGGCGTTGGGGTGTTGTATAACGGCGCGGCGGCGAATTTCGCAGCCAACTGGGTGGGTAACTACCCGTGGTTTGCCACGTTCAACTACTTGCAAAAGACGATCCCGAAGCAAGATACGAAGTTGGGTAACAACTGCCGTAACGCTGTGATCGGTATGTGCGCGTCGATTGTGAGTGATTGCATTTCCAACTCGTTGCGTGTGGTGAAGACTGTCAAGCAAACAAGTGGCGACGCCAAGCTCGGATACATTGGCGCCGTGCAAGGCATCCTCGCCAAGGATGGCATGAAGGGCTTGTTTGGCCGTGGTTTGCAAACGCGAATCACGACGAACGTCTTGCAAGCTATGGTGTTCTCCGTGGCTTGGAAGGGTATCGAAGAGGAGCTCAACAAGCGCGCCGCGGAGAAGGACGCCGCCAAGAACGGCGCCGCGAACAAGAAGGGCGGCAAGGCGAAGAAGGCTTCGTTGACGTTGAGCGGTCTCCCGGCGTTGGTTGTCGCGTAAATTCGTGCAAACAATTGAACCTAATCACGCGTCGATTGTACGGTTACATATATACGAACAACAAAAACACCATTGATGAAGCCGTATTTATCAAAACAAGACGTTCTCAAACGCGCGCGCCGCAAGTAATAAAATTTTTCCAAATATCAGTCATGATCTTTCTTCATCATCACAAAGTGCTAAAATGTATATGTTCGCGAGTTCGTTTGCATGTAGTCGTGAGTCGTATAGTAATAATGGTAAAATAATGTGTCGTGGAAAGCCAACGCGCGAAATCTTACATCCCAACGTCTTACGCGGTTGCAATTTCGGGTAATTCCTCGTGCGTGAACACCCACTCGTTCCCTTGTTTCACTATGGCGATGCACTTGCTACCAACGCGCCAAGTCGCCGTGGCGATCGGCGTCGGATCGTAGAGGTACAAATCCGGGAACGCTGTGGCTAACGCCTCCGTCGCCTCCTTGGCGTGGTAGTGCGGAATCGTGTGGTTGATGTGGTGCGCCACGTGCGTAGACCCGATACGATGGTGTAAGAAATCGAACACCGGACCGTATGGTCGATCGATGGTCATGAACGCCCCCTTGACCAAGTTCCAATCGTCGCCCTCAAAGTGCGGCACGTCGACGTCGGTGTGTTGCAACCACGTGTACAATACGAGCCAAAAGTTGGTCACCATATACGGACCAACGTAAAGCGCAGCGACGGTGGCGATGCCACTGTGCGCGGCCCACGCCGCGAGTGCGCCTAAGACGGCAATCACCCCCACGTCTGATTGCCACACCTTTTTCGCCCACTTCCCTGGGAACAACGCGTGCTTGCCTTGCGCGCCCGCGCTCGGGATAAAATGGTTCGTCGCCCCACGCACCGGCCCACCGCTCGCGCCCGTGAGTAAATACACGGGCCATCCGAACGCAAACACCCCAACAAGGTTCAAAAACGTAAACGGCCCTTCACCTAACAACTTGCGCAATTTGAACACCACGCTCGCGTCCTCCGTACCCAAACGCGCCGGAACGTGTGTCTCGCCCTCCAACACGTGGTTCGTTCTCGAGTGGTGAACCGCGTGCGAACGCTGCCAAGAGAAATACGGAACCAATAACAACGAGTGTAAAATATATCCAACCGTATCCTGGATGGTTTTGTTGTCGCTAAATGCGCCGTGGCCGCACTCGTGCGCGGCGACCCAGCACCCAGTGGCGGCGGTACCGGTGACAAAGGCGTACGCCACCCACAACGGCCAAGCCGCGGCGGTGAGCGGTAGGAACGCGTAGGCAGCGAGTCCACATCCGACGGTTATCGCCGTACTCACCGCGGCGTACGCTAACGATTTGGCGGTGTCGCGTTCAAAGCAGTGGCTCGGAATCGCGCGCAAAACCTCTTGCATGGATGGAAACGTCTTCTCGCTCGCGTTCAACGCCTTACCATCCATGCCGGAACGCAACGGCACGTGGTTGGACGTATCATACGTCGGCACCGCGCTCACGTCGGCGCGAACGCGCACAACGCGGGAGAACGGACGCGTCGCGCGCGCGAGGACTCGAGCGCCCGCGCGCGAGGACGACGAAGTCGCCGACGTTGTGCCGCGCACGCGCGCGCGAGCCGCGATCGAGTGTGGTACGAGCGCGAGAGACATTGTGTGTGAGCGAATGAGCGCACAAAAACCCGGGCGCGTCGCGAATGCGCGTGTGCGTTTGTGAAGATCTGTGATTTCGCCCAGTCGGTTTCAAGATTTTGGATAAGCTCGAAGCGCTCTGACGGCCGGTTTGCGATAGTATACATACGATTACACCACCCGAGTCAGTCGCATAGAGCGTAGAATTTTTTCTACGAGCTGTTCGACCATGGTTTCGGATTGTCTAGCGTCGCCTGCGGCGTTGAACAAAGATTTGAGACGCGCGACGACGTCGTGTCGAATGATGAGCTCCTTTGGCCGCTGCGCGTGCTCGTGTAAAACTCCAAGAGTCTTCAACAGCGTGAGCCTGATGGTTGGTTTCGTGTTCACGTCTGTGATGGCGTCCATAAGCGGTGGTATAAATCCTTCGTTGGCGAGTGCCTGGCACAAACGAGGGGATTTACCAATCAAATTGAGCAACGCCTCGAGGACGTTTGCTTGCGACGTCGATTCCTCGAGCGCCTCGACGAGAGAAGAAATGGCGTCTGACTCGAGCAACCGCGCTTCGACTTTCCATGGCTCGATGGCAAGCCATGAACCAATGGCATCGAGCGCGGAAAGCGTCCAGCCCGACGATACGGACGCGAGAGTGACGTAGGCATCCAACGCACCATGCTTTTCGAGCGATTCGCGTGTCTTTCGGCTCGTGCTCGCCATGGCGCACAACAACGGCACCGCCAGGGTCAACGCTTGCGGCACGGGCGAACCGTCGGCTGACGTGCGCGTGGATGTGTCAACAATTTGTACTAGAATTGGGATCAATCCCGCCATCGCGGCTTGCTCCTGGCGCTCTTTGTTCACGGCGCATAAATTGTGCAACGCGCGCAAGGAAATTTCGCCAGTCCGACCGCCAGCGCCATCAATTTTATAGGAGCCTTCAAGGCATTTCACGAGCTTTGGTACAGCGCCGGCGTTTTGCAGCACCTCTAACGCCGCGGTTTCGCGCGAGAGTAAGTGAATCAACCCGAGAATCTTGGTCGCCGTCGAACGAGGCACGACGCTGAGCTGCGCCAGGACGCCATGGATGATGCGAATATCCACAAGCGCCGCAGAGACTTCTGCACACCCTTCGCCCCGCTTTGCAATACGGTATAGAGTTTCGGCGACAAGTTCGCGATAGTACTTTCCCGAACTCGACACGCCGCGCGGTCTGCTCATTGAGCTCGTACCGCCAATGGAACCAGTACCGCCAATGGAGCCAGTGAACGACGAACCGCCTTCGCTCCGCGTTTCATCGTCTTGCACGCTCGCATCGAGAGATTCGTCTTCCAAGCTCGCCGTGTGCGTCGCACCAAGTAACGATACGAGCTTAGGAAACATATCAGCCCTGGCCAGTGCGAGCGAGACGGTCTGGCCAAGTTGTTTTGGTAATTGGTCACCGCGTTCAATTTCTGCGGCGACGTAAATCGCCCCGAGCGCGTACTTTGTCAATTCGCGACCGTTCCCGCTAAATCCGTAATCCAAAACACCAACTAGTATAGGTAACGCCCCACACGCAACCAAGCATCGAGTGAACACCGGTCCAGCTTTGGCGGTCGTGCGGCACAGACGGAGCGCTGCGAGCTTGGCGCGCATGCTTGATTCCTTCGCCCGCAGTAAATCTAACGCTAAAGGTAGTACGCCAAGCGTGACGAACGATCCCAACACGTCACGACTCGCTATACTTGCGCCAGCGGCGCACTCTAATGCCACCGTACGCGCGATTATTGGTGATGACGCGTCGGCGATGGCGCTGGTAAAAATCCCGCAGGCGTGCGTCGCGAGAAGAGTCTCATTTGTCACGAGCACACTCGTGGCGTTTTCCATAGCCTCTAGAAACTCTTCTCCAGCCTTTTCAATCGAGCTCACAACCACGGCGGTATCTTGTGCTTTCCCTTGCGCGATAGATGCGAAATTGTCTCTCAAGCGGTCCATGATTTCAACGACGCGCGCGTTGAAATCAATTTGCGCCTTGGTGACACCGGTATCGTTCTTCATCCAATTCGCCAAGTCTTCATTTGAAAACTTGCGCTCCATCTTACCTCCATGGTTGCTTCTGACGGTTTTCTCATCGTCGGCACCCAAAGTCGTATTTTGTGCCATTTGATCAATCACCTTCGCGATGACGACATCCTCCGTGTCGCTCGCCGATGTCGACGCCGTGCGCGTGTGCGACGGCCTCGTCCACGTCTCATGCAGCGCCTTGTGCTCATCCATCAACCACGAATGATTCATGAGGTCTTCCGCACTCGGGCGATCTTTTGGGTCGCGCTTGAAGCACAACAACAAGAAATCTCTCAACGAATCCGAAATTCCCGCCGGTAAAGGCGGATGCTCGTCCCGGACAATTCTAAACAACGCGGGCATCGGTGCTAAATCAAAATACGGCGGAGCGCTCGTCAAGAGCTCTATAATCGTACATCCTACGCTCCATATGTCCGCTGCCGCGGTGACATTGCGCATTTCAATGACTTCTGGAGCCATCCAATACGGCGTCCCGCGCGCCGCCTCCTCCGCCGCTCCGCCCGCGTCCAAGGCGCTATCACCGCCTTTTTGCTGTTCATCCTCCACGAACCCGCTCGAGGTTTCGCTCGCACTCTCATCCATATTTGCCGCCAGGGCATCTGCTCCGAACAACCCCCCACGCAAGGCTTTCACGCCCTTTGTCGCCACGCCAAAGTCCGCGAGCTTCACCACGCCCTCCTTTGTCGTCAATATATTCGCCCCCTTAATATCCCGATGCACCACCCCTTGCGAATGCAAATACGCCAACCCACGCAACACTTGCGCGATATACACCGCACACAACGATTCAGGAAACGCCCCGAACCTCGCCGGTGCGATCACGCGCGCTAAACTTCCATTTTCCGCGTACTCGAGCAACACGTACACCGCGTCGTCTCTCACAATCACCCCCTCATACTTGACAATATTCGCGTGTTCCAAGCTCGAAAGCAAAGCAATCTCTGATGTTATATGTTCGCGTTCGTCGGCGCGCGTGCCATCGAGTATGATCTCCTTTATCGCGCACACGCCGCCCGTTCGAGTATCGATGGCTTTGAACACTTTCGATGTCGCGCCCGCGCCGATGAGTTCGCCGAGAATGTGCGTGCCGAGGTTGGGTTTGTGCGCCGAGGGCGCGTGCATCGATGGCGATGCGTTCGAGGCGCGCGATGTCATATCGCGCGCGCGGTGGGGGCGCACCGAGCGGCGTGGAATGACGTGAATGCGCGAATGCTGTGTGGTGTAACGGTTGGTTGGACACATGTCAACGCGTCCACGCGTCGTACTCATCGGACCCATTCGCGTCGTCGGACGCGATGCATGCGAGCGAGGAGTAAATGTGGCGTACATGTAAACATTAAAGTATCGACGAGGCGCGAAAAGTTAAATGTCAGCGGACGTGGCGACGTGAAGAATGCGCTCGCGAATGGCGCGTTCGGCTTGCGCGTCTTGCGCTTGGACGACGAGCGCGTAGACGGATTTGGCGAGTGCGCTCGTCGCGTACCCGACAATGAGCGCACCTTGAGGTGACGCTAATGTAAAGTCACCGGTATACGCGGCGCGTGCGGTGGCAAGCGTGAAGTAGAGCGCAGGGATGAGGACGAAGGTGTACGCGGCGAGCGCGGCGAAGACGCGGGACACCTTGTACGCCGCGGTTTCGTAGTGCGGGAATCCGCTCGCAGTGCGCGCGAATGCTCTGAACTCCTTCGCCGCGGTATGACATTCGCGCATGACGGTGCACGCACACGCAACGACAAAGATGTCAAAATGAAGCGCGAGCGCGAGCGCGCCAAGCGACCACGCATAGCCGAGCGCGGCGGCTCGGTCGCGTCGCGCGCTCGCGAGCATCGCGCGTGACGTCGTACACGCCCCATACGTGCGTAGCAACGCCTTCGCACTTGTTTTCCCAACACTATACGCCGGAAGTACTATGTCGAGCGTCTTGGCCGCGGTAAAATCTTGCGTTGTCCACGCGAATTTCACCGCCAAAACGCCGAGCGTCGCGGCAATCATCGCGTTTGCAAACGGCTCACTCAATGCCAGACATCGCTCACGAAGCGTCCCCGTCGCCGTCGACGCTTCTTCAAGCTTCACTTTACTCACTTTTTTCCCTCGCATCATCGGGAGCGAAATAGTGGAAATGATGGCGGCGAATATGACGGCGGACCCGAGGTACGCGCCAACCGTCGCTCCAACAAACATCCCCGTCGTCGCTAATAATTCCGTCATTTCCGACGTCTGTCGATCTCGTGCGTACGCGGCGATGATCGCACCTACGACTGCTACGCTAACGACGTCGGGTGTTTTCGCCGCCTTTTCTATATATCTCTGTGTGGTATCGTCACTCGTCTTCGTCCACGTCATTTGCAAGTCGTAAATCAACTTGTTTGCGAACGCGGCTTCGCAGTACGCAAAGTAAAATTCAAACATTCTCAAAAACTTGCGGCTGTAGCCCATGCCTAAAATCCGACCTGCGCGCGCCATCATGCGATCGCGCCATAATCGCAGCGTCACGGCGTAATGTAAGCCAATATCGTCGTATGATGTGAGCTCCAAGCCGCGAGGCGACGCGCTTGTCATCGCGCCGACGCTCGGCAAATGTCCACCGGGGAAAATGTACGCGCGGATAAAGTCGCTTTCACTGTTGCAGTACGACTCATATCGCCCATCAGGCATGGTGATAACTTGAATCGCCGCTTTACCACCGGGCTTTAACACCCGGTGCACGGTGGCGAAGAAGGATGGTAAATGTTCGTGACCGACGGCTTCGAGCATTTCGATGGACATGACCTTGTCAAAGGTGCCGCGCACGTCGCGATAGTCGCAAATTTGAATATCAATCAAATGCGACAGACCCGCCGCGGCGACGCGCGCCGTGGCTTCGGCGTGTTGCTCGTGCGAGAGCGTCAAACCAGTGACTTTACACTGTTTCGTGCGCGCCATGCGAATGGCGCACGCGCCCCACCCGCAGCCGATTTCGAGCACGCTGTCGCCCGCTTTGATGCCCGCGCGCGCAATCATGGCATCAATTTTCGCATATTGCGACGCCTCGAGGTGCGCTTCTTGCTCCTCGAACGTTTTAAATTGGTCCAGTACATTTACGGATATGTTGGAGTCGTGAATGTCGCCGTGAATTGCACTCGAGTAGAGCATCGTGTCATCCAAAAACAACTTGTAAAAGTCATTCCCGGCGTCGTAGTGATACTCGATGTTCTTCCGCGAGCCCTCTTTGGTGTTACTCAGCGCCTTATGCGCGGCCATTTCCATCTTGGCACCGATCCAGTTCACGACGGCGCTGATCACACCGATCGGGTCTGCGCTCATCTTTGGTTTGCATCGCGTGTTTTCGTCGGCGTTGTTCGCCGCGGGATGTCCCTTGCAAATTGTGTCCAAAAAAGCATACAAATCCGCGTCAAAATCGCCATTCATGTAGCACTCACCCAAGCCAATGTCCGCGCGCAAAATGGTCTGCAAGAACAGTCTCTGATTGAACACGGTAAGCGTTGAAGTTTTAGAGTTTTCATCGGCGTCCTTGCCGGACATGACGCGTTCAGTGCCGTCGGGGAGGATCATTTTCAGACGAGCGTTTGGAGGCAACCATCCGGTGCACGCACGCGTGAAGAGTGGGAGTACGCATTTCGTCGATGCGTTTAAATGCGGATCGCACGCACGCGGAATCCAGGGCACGGATGATTTACCGAGCATGGCATCCACGCAATCCACGGCGGATTTAATGCCGTCTTCGTGAAATCCGTATCCGCACCACGCGCCGCAAAACCACACGCGTTGTCCGCCTTGAAGCTTTTTAATTTCAGCTTGCGCCGCGATGGCATCCTTGTTAAACAATGGATGCGCCAGCGTGACTGTGTGCTCGACGGTTCCTTCTCTCGGTGCGCGCGGTGGATTGAGCGTCACGAACACATCCTTCGTGCCAGGTTTGAGGTTTTGTAACAAATTGACCCAATACGTGACGCACACGCTTCGCTCGGCGGCTTTGTCAGCTGAAATGTTTCCCAATCGGTCACCCTTGATGCAATTCCACGATGCCCACGCATTGCGCGAGTGTGGCATGAGTGTTTCATCTGTGTGCAAGTACACGACGTTGTCTTGGTACTTAATCGCCCCGAGCGCCGCGGTTTCTTCCTCTGTTGCGCTCGCGCCGAGCATGCGCAACGCCTGGTCTGAATGACACGCAAAAACGACGTCATCAAATGCCTCCGATTCAATTCGCTTTTTACCGTGCGCATCAGTCACGGCGAATTGAACGATGACTTTATTACCATTCGTCCCGCGCGTGACGGCGTGGACGAACGCGCCAGTGCGCACGTCCTCGAGCTCGCGTTCGACGGCGTCGACGTATTCCTTTGACCGGCCGCGCACCACCCGCCACGCGGGTCGCTCCACAATGTTCAATAAGTGATGGTTCACCCAGAATCGCACCAGTGTGCGCACAGGAAACGCCAACGCATCGTTATCGCTGCAGCTCCATATCGCGGCGCACATTGGGACGACGTAATTTTCCTTGAAGAAGGCTGAATATCCCATGCGAGACAAATATTCCCCGAGCGACGTCCCCTCAAACTCTTCCGCTCGAGCGTCTTCAAGCACGCTAGGCGCCTCGCGACCGAAACGCATAATTTCACGAATCATATTTAAAAATTTCACGCTGAAAATGTTCTTCTTTTGCGCGAAGACGCCGCGTAAGCCGAGTGACCCCCACTCGACGTTTGTCGTACTCAATGCAAAAGACATATCGCTCGACTCGCTCTCCACGCCGAGCGCGCCAAACAGCCCCACCAAGTGCGGGTACGTGGTGAGATTGAACACTTGAAATCCTAAATCCACGTTCCCACCCGCCGATGGCGAGTGCACGGTGAGCGCGTGCCCGCCGAGGCGCGGTTCGGCTTCAAAAAGTGTAACCTTTGTCTTTGGTTTGTCGTCGTCGTCGACTTTTGCGACTTTTGCGTCGTTCGTGAGCAAGTACGCGGCAGCGAGGCCGGAAATGCCACCGCCGATGACGGCGACGCGTCGCTCGGTGGAGCGCAACGTCGATGGCATCGTACGCGCGCGTCGGAAGTGACGTCGAAGTGGCGAAATGCGTGCTGGCGGCTTGAAAAAGTGCATGTTCTCCACCGCGCGCGCGTTTGCATCACCGTGCGAATGCTATAGAGTCTAATGCGTTATTTACAGGTGGCTAAAATTTCTAAAATAAATATATGTCACGTCCAGACGATGTGTCGGTCTGAGGTGACTTGGTAGCGCCGTTGTTCAACGAGCCGACGCTTGACGTGGTCGCATCGGAGTTCTTGGTTTGGGAACGCCGAGGCGTCAGCCACGCCGTCGTGATCGAAATCAGTCGCGCTTGACAGTGGCAAACCACCCGCGTCGCGCGTAGTAGAAGAACTTGGACCGATCCCGAGCGCGGCTTCGCCGTGATGCTTTGTTTCGAGCACGTGTTGGAGAAAGCGTTCCTTGTCGGCGGTTTCGCCGCAATACGATGCCGTCACCATGTACGTGCCGTCAAACACGCCATCGGCGCCAGCGTTCGCGGTGATGAAGTTACTCGCTTCAGTGGTACTCATGGCGTGGATGGTATGCGTGGTGGCGGATTCGGGAACAACGACGTAATTCCAATACGATTGCTCAGGGTACTCGCCGAAATTCACCCCGGACATTTCCGCGCGTTCGCCATCAAGCCACTTGTGCACGAGATCAATGCTTCGTGCGTGCGCTGGGAAAATCACCAATTTCGTGTTGGCGTTGCCTTGTGACTCAAATTCATTCCCGACGTCGGCGGTGACGACGCAGTCGTGCGCGCTCAACGCCTTGGTCCACACCTCTGTGGGATCGTTGAGAAACACTGTATCCGCGTCCAAAATGACTACTGGAATGCGCGCGCGTAAGAGCTCAAGTGCAGCGTGCACTTTGCGCCAACTCATCGCATTTCTCGCCGAAGACTCATTCGGATCGGAGTAACGACGCACAAAATCGCGGTCGTAAAAACAGTCGACACCTCGATGGAGCTCGCACGCCTTTTGCGTCTTCTCGTCGTAGGTAAGAATGGTGATGTGCGGCAACAGCGCCGGCGCCCATCGTTTGACGCTGGCGACGAGCAAAAACGTCATGCCCCACTCTTGAGGTTTGGTAAGCACCAACACCCGCGCGTCGTCGCCCGTCTTTTGCACGCGCAAAACGTGTTGGCTCAAACCAGGAACACCTCGAGTCAGCCTCGCCTCCGCGCTCGTCTCCACCCCACGCAACGTCGGCACGCGCGTGCGCAACGAAATTTTGTTCCTCTGTGACGCCTTGGATGCCAATCGCGCGCGCGCATCCGCGTCAAGGCGTTTACCGAAAAAGTTGGCGGGCAACGTCGCCGCGCCCAACGCCGCGCGCGCCGGTCTCTGCACCTCTCGTGGCGCCCTCAACGCCCCCAACGCCATCACAGACGCACACATCGCTAAAACAAACATCACTATTGCGCTCACGCCCGCGATCCGACGCAACCCGCGCTCATGTCGACGCCCACGCAGTGTAACACCATCACTCTGCGCGCGATCGCGCGCATCATCCAGCGCCCCTACGCGCTCGATATCCACGCTCGTGCCGTACGCGTACGACGTCGACGTCGAGACGATGTTTTCGCGCTCGCCCGCACCGCGTGTCATCGCCCGCTGCCGCCTCGCGCGTCGCAAAGTGTCGCGTAGGCTGATTTTCAAGCATCACTCTCGTCCAGTGACACTTGGGTGTTACACCGCGATCGCGCGGCACTCTGCGCCGCACGCACCATACCGTGCGCGCCGTAAGCATCGAACGCGCCAAACACCATCAGACGCGAGCGATGCGCGCCGAGCCGCGCCGAGCCGAGCGCGAGCGCGCGACGTTATTAGCGAATGACGCGTCTGTGATCGCGTCAGCGTCGAGCGCATCGTTCGGTGCGCGAGACGTTGAAGGTGGTTCGGCGCCGATGACGCGCGTTGGACGAGGTCAAACGCGCACGAATGCGACAACGGTGGTTGGATCTTTCGTTGGCGGCGCGTGCGCGGTGCTCGCGGTGGCGTACGGGGTTGTATTGAGTTCGAACGCATCAGCTCAGGGATTAAAATCGCCGGCGGCGCTGGGCGTTGCGAGCGTTAAGGTGCGCGGGGGCGCCGTAAACGCCGCGCCGTCGGTGGTGGAGTTTGTGAAGCCGTTTGCGGGGCATTTTAAGTCGATTGGTGAATGGCCCAAGGAATACATGGTGCCCGTGCACCCGGAAGCAGCGCTGGGGAAGCAGCACCTGGAGGCACGCTTGGGCTCGTGGGCGCACCCAAACCAGCAAGAAATTAACACGTTTATCAACGATTGGAGCGCGAAGAGCGTGGCGGAGATGCCGCATGCGACGTATACGGTGCCGCCAAGTGGCAAGGCGAAGGCAGTGCGCGCGGTGAATGGGACGCCAATGTTTTATAACTTTGTGCACGTGCCCAAGGCGGGCGGGACGTACTTTAGCGTATTCATGGCCCACGCCATGGAAAAGAGTGGCGAGAGGCACGGATATCCGTATCCGATGAACGCGGCGCCGTTCAATTCATGGATTACGCTTCCTTTGGTTGATTTATCGCAGAATAACGTGATGAAGACGGCGGAGCACTATCGAACGCGCGAACCGGCGCAATACTTCGCCACGGAGACGCTCAGGACGCAATACGCCGCGGGCAAACGCTTATTCGGCAAAGGTCAATACGGCATGGGTATGTGCGACGACATGGAAGTGCCATGCGTGTATCTCACTGTCTTACGTGACCCAGTGGAGAGATATCTAAGCCATTACAAGTATTCGTGCTTGAACGGCGCCGAAGGCCGCGCGCAGTGGCTGGACGAATGGAAAAAGCAAGGCGAGTGTCCGCTCGACCCGATCGAATTCATGGACCACCTCGGACCAAACTTGGATTGGATCGTACAAATTGCCCCGGGCACGGCCACAGACCCTGCAGTCCACGTGGCCAAGGCCAAGGCGAACTTGGGAAGCGCGTGCTTCCGATACCTGTTGATGGAACAATACCAAGACGGGTTGAACAAAATGCGCTCCACTTTTAGCGATTTCGAAGGCCTGCACGACGTCACCGACCCGCACATGATGAATCCAAGCAAGCCCATGAGTGATGACATCAAGGCTCGCTACGCCAAGTACATGGCCAACGCGACGATTATGGAAACCATCGTGGCTAGACACAAGCACATGAAGGAGGTGTACGACTACGCCGTCGCGCACTACGAATCGCATTGGGCGAGCCCGATTGCGACGTGCTGACCGTCACCGCGCACTTCAAACCATTGTAAAACAATCACAGCTTACATAGTAAACACCATGACGTCTCCATCGCCCTCGCGCTCGCTCAAAAATGACAAAGACCAATTGTCGTCTTAAAACGCGTAACACCATCGGCTTCAGTCGACATAATCACGCGCGCGCGCACACGCGTGACCGACGAGCCGCCCGCGTCATCGCGCCATCGTCACAAAACATACGCATTCGTCGTCTCTAGACGCGTCGCGAGCGGGTCATTCGACGACGCGACGCGCATACCGCATCGAGTTTCAATTTCACTCTGATCCAACACCCAACACTCGCGTTCGATGACGATGCGCGCCGCCGAACGCGCTCCGCTGATCGCACCGGGCGCATCGAGCATCGAATGCATCGATGTTGAGTGCATTCGTCGCGAGGAAACGCAATCGCACGCGTCGCCGTCGACGTCGGCGTGGAGTAGAGTTGGACGCGTCGCCGGAGCGGTGGTCGTCGCGAGCGTCGCGTTCGCGGGTTCAGTGGCGGTCGTCGCGCACGCCCGCGCGCCTGTGGTGGCATCAATGCCGCAACTCCCACAGCTTGGCGGTACGAGCGAATGGCGGCGAATGGTTTCCCGTGGAGAGGTGTCGAGGAACGATTTGAACATGGCGGCGAACGTACCAGTGAAGACGTGCTCGGCGACGCCTTTGACGAATGACGCGAATGATTATTTCATCAAGAAAACCATCGACGCCTTGCCCGATCTCGCGGCGAGATTAGGAACGCGTGGTGGTGATTTCCCGCATTCGTACGATCATCACGAGGTTGTAGCTGGGTTTATGACGGGGACGAAAAACGCGCGCGAGGAATCGCCCTACGCGCTTCCGAGCGGTGGTTACGTCAAGGAGATTAAACAGCACGGCGACCGAGCGATGGTGTATCATTTCGTACACATCCCTAAAGCGGGTGGGACGTATTTTAATGAAGTCTTGACGAATGTGATGCGTTCATTGAATAACAAATTTGGTTCGGCGACCCCGGGTGCCGGCGCCGGCGGCGTGTACGCGAACTGGATCACCAATCCGTTGTTAGATGCCACGGCGCATGGGGTGTTCCAAACGACGCATTACATGCTTAACAAGTCTGCACCTTTTGGTACGGCTAAACTCGCCCGAGATTACGCCTTGGGACGTCGGATGTTTTCTAAAGGTTCATTCAACATGGGCTTGTGTTCGGCGACAGATGCGCCGTGCATGTACTTGACCGTATTGCGTAATCCATTCGATCGCTTCATGAGCCATTACAAGTATTCATGCTTGGAAGGAGCGGAAGAGCGCGCGTTGTGGTTACCTGAATGGAAGGCGAAGGGTGAGTGCCCACTCGATCCGTTGCAGTGGTTTCAATACACGCAAGGTGACGACTGGACGCACTTGCTAGCGCCAGGTGCGTACCCGCGTGATAGCGAATGCCACGTGGAAACCGTCAAGGCTAATTTAAAGTCTGGGTGCATGCGGTATTTATTGACGGAAAAGTTAGCCGACGGGTTGACGAAGATGCGCAATCACTTGCCAGACTTTGCCGGGTTGAATGTCAACAGTGCGAAGTCGTTATTTACCAACGAAAGCGCGTCGCGCCTAACGCCCGCGCTCAAGGCGAGACTCGATCGGTACACTTCGGATAAAGACATGATGGATCGAATCAAGAAAAACATGATTCATCAATTTAAGGTTTACGAGCATGCCGTGGAGAATTACGAGGCGCAGTGGAAGCGACCGCTTGAGACGTGCTAGTGCGCAAACGTTTACGTTTAGCTTGTCAAAATCAATTTAACAAAGTTCTAGAAATCTATTGAAGCGATAGTACAGTAACCAAACGAATGCTTACACGGATTGCGACATCATCGCGCTTCTGGCGCCCTCGGCGTAGGCTTGCGAGCGAATATCAGCGACGGAATGTCCGCCTCCTCGAAATGAGATGTACACCCATCGAATACTCAGAAGTGACAACCCCGCATCCACCATGAACAGGGACATGACAACCGCGTGGAAGATACCGAGAATTTTACTCTTTGCGAGTGCCTTGTCCAAATTGAGCACGCCACACAACGACCACTCTTGTTTGTCGAAACCGGGTGGCGCGAGAGACGCGTACACCACAAAGGCAATGTGCAGCAAGAACATAAGGAAAAACCACATAAATCCGAGCGCGCGGTCGCGCTTGCACGAATTATACAAGCGCCTGTACCACAGCGTGTATGCCCCTGGCACGCCACACACAAGATAGATGAAGGCCATCAAAAAAGACGCGAACTGCCCATCCGTGAAGAGTCTCGCCGTGGCGACGAACATGTTCCCAAGCAAGGCGAGTACTAAAATGCAATACGCCGCGTAGCACATGCGCACAGCTCGCGAGTGATGCGAGGGAATCTCTTCACCAATATTGTGGTACGCAACAGGGTAGCATTTTAAAGGCCAGTTGGGTGACTTGCCTCCGTCGCCGCCGCCGCCGTTGCGTTCGCGCAACTCCAAATCGCGCTCTCTGCGCAAAATCTCCGCCTCTCGTCGCTCCAAATCACGCTGCTGCGCCGCAAGCGCAGCTGACATGGCCTCGCCTCCACCCATGACCGGCGCGCTCGACGCACCGCTGAATCCGCCAAAGGCGCTCTTAAACGCCGCCGACGCGCTCGAAGCGAATCCGCCCGAAGGCGCCGCCTCTCGCTTCCCAAATGCACTCTGCCCCGTCGCTGGTTGCGCCGCTGGTTCTGCGTACGCTTGAACATCATATGCCCCAAATGTCGATCCCGGATTCACCGGTTCAGGGACACTCGCGGCGACGAGGCTCGCCGGCGCGAATGCGCGCGGCGCCTCCGGCATGGGCACCTCTGGCAACGCCTCCGCGAACGCGCTCACACCTTGCCCAACGCCCGCGCCCGCGCTCTCGAATGGGTTACTAAACTCTTCCTCCGCCGCACTCGTCACTTGCGCGCGTGGAGCATCCTGTGTGCGCGTCGTCGTCGTCAACCGCGTCGTCAGTCATCAGAAAAGTTCCGATGAGATCTGAAACTGTACTCTCGCTCTCAGCGCCTCGCGCGCGCGACGCGCGCGCACCGCTCGCGAACGCACGCCACGAACGCATTCGCGCACACCCAACCTACCTGTCGCGCGAACGGATTGACGCGCGCATCGACGCCGGAGCTCGCGAATGCCCCCGAAGGGGTCTCAAACGGATTACTCATCGTTTCCCTCGCGCGTGCGCGTCGCACGTCGCGCCCGTCGCCGCTCGGAGATGCACGTGCGCGAACTCAACGAGTACGCGCGCGCCGCCGTCGCTCGCTCGTCGCGTCGGTCGCGCCCGAGCCGTCGCACGACGAGGAATGACGTGCGGTGCGTGCTCGGAATATGCCTCAGATCACCGCACACGATGGGCTACAGCGAGCGGCTTCAGAACCTCCTGAGCACGGATCCGCTGACGACGGACGCGTGGGTGCAATGCGATTCGTGCCAAGTGTGGCGTCGCGTGCCGTTCATGGTGGCGGAGCGCTTGGGGGATAATCAAGCGTGGTTTTGTCATCAGAATTTCGACCAGAATTTCTCAACGTGTGAAGACCCGCAAGAGCTCGAGGATGACGAGATTGATGTGCTCATGCAAGCGCAGGAAAAAGCGGCGTCGAGGCCGCGCGGTGGAGCTGGGAGTAAGTCGAAAGTGCCGTCGAATGAGTGGTTTAGGATTACGCGAAACATTTTCACCCATCGACCACCAAAGACGGTGACGGAAGATGACGTGATGATTTGCTCGTGCGTCGTAGAAGATGGCGTAGGGTGTGGAGCCGATTGTTTGAATAGGCTCGTGCTTGCGGAATGCGATCCGGCGTATTGCCCGTGTGGAACGGCGTGTCAGAATCAGCGATTTAGTCGTCGGAAGTTTAAAGAAACGGCGGTGGAACGCACGGGGAAGAAAGGACACGGTTTATTCGCTAAAGAACACATCAAAGCTGGGGAATTCATTTTGGAGTATCTAGGTGAGGTGTTACACGAAGAGGACTACGCGATGCGTAAGGAACGCTATCAAGAAGAGGGACGGTCGCACTATTATTTCATGACGTTGTCGAGTAGTGAAACCATCGACGCGACGATTCGGGGTAACAGTGGGCGGTTTCTCAACCACTCGTGCGCGCCGAATTGTGAAACACAAAAGTGGATGGTTCGTGGTGAGTTGTGTATCGGTGTTTTCGCCACGCAGGACATTGCGCCTGGGGATGAAATTACGATTGACTACAAGTTCGAACGCTTTGGGGAGAAACCATCGCGTTGCTATTGTATGGCGGGGGCGTGTTGCGGGTGGATTGGTGGCGCCAAGGCTGCTGAAGCAGCCAAGGCGTATAATGTCGATAGCGACGACGAAGAGACGCACGAGGCGGATTTGTCTCCCGTGATGCATGAGCTCGATGAAGCGCAAATCGCCGCGGAGGAGGCCCGAGGCCGAGAAGCCAACGCCTACAGATTTACCCCTAAGAAGGTGGTGAAGACCGAAAAGACGTGGCGTCCGCCAGAGGAAGCGCGAGAAGTTGAGCGTCAACGCAAAGAGCGCGAGCGTGCCGAGCGAGGACCATCGCGCGTACGCTCGAGTGGCTCAAACGTTCGTCGCGTCAAGCCGCCAGCGGGATCGTACGCGAGCAAATGGAACGCCATGTCTGCGGGAGCGAAGAAGCGCACGGAAGTGGATGTCAGAATGGAAGATTTACAAGGCAACGCCGGTGGTTTGCGTTCGAAGGACGCTATTACGCAGTGCGTGCAACTCTTCAACTTGGCGTATCCCGTGGACACCGACGGCAACGTCAACGTCGCGACTCGCGATCTCGGCTTGCTCCTCGAGGCTGTATCATTGACGAAGAATCCGACGTTACAGCACGCCTTGGTAGAGCGTGGTATTATGCAGTGCTTCCAAGTGTGTATTCAACGTCTCGGTGGCGCAGCAGCGGAGCCAGCGCACGCTGCCCTGCTGAGAAAGATATTGAAAATTCTCGAAGCTTTCATGTTACACATGAAGGATCTCGTCGTGGCGAGGTTGAGCGACACACGCACGGCGCGTGGCACGTTATTAAAAGCTATTGGCGATTTGCGTGTCGCGAACGACACGCCCTTGATGAAGCTTGCTCGAGACTTTGAGTTTAAATACATTCCTGAAGGCGTCATGGGGCCGATGCCCGAACGTCCGCGCGCGCAGCCGCAGCAATCCATGCGACGCAACGACTCGGGCTCGGGATCACCCGGTGGTGGTTGGGGCGCGCGGTCGGGCTCTGCGAACTCCTTGACGCGTTACGCGTCCATGGGAAATAGCGGTGGATTCAACGGTAGCGCGCCTCGAGGAAGCGCGATGGCGGGCGGTCGAGGTGGATTTGGTGGAAGCGCCCCTCCGGGAAGCTCCATGGGTCGAGGTGGCAGCTGGGGTGGCCGCGGCGGCGCAGGGATGGGTAGTTTTAATTCTAGTGCGCCTCCGCAGTCAAGCTTAGCGCAAGCAATGCGGCCTCAAAATCCTGGTGGATATCCGCCGCCACCGGGTGGCGCGCCGCCGAGCGGCGCGGGTTGGGGCGCGCCGGCGCAAGGACGACCGCCCATGCCTGCTGCTCCCTACGATGCCAACCGTGGAATGAAGCGTGAACGTGACGATCATATTCGCCACGCTCCAGCACCGCAACGAGCGAGTAAGCCGCTTTTGACCGCGCCATTGCCTTCGCAATTTGAAGACCCGCTCGGCGAGCTCTTCTCCGACGCCGTCACCGCCTTTGTCACCATGGAAGTGGAGGAGATGCGCGAGCCTACAAACCCATTGCACGTGCCTGGATCGAACTATGACCGACTCACCGCGCGCTGGTCCCTGGCCGCGCTAACCAAGGAGCAGAAAGAATGGAACGAGTCGCAAAAGCCCATCATCGTCGCCGCCATGCGCGCGCGCGTAACGAAATTCGTCCAAGAAGCCGCCGTCCAAGAGAATTCGCGCTAGGCACCTTGAGCACACAAACGAAACAAAACAAAAAACGACAACACATTACACTAGCGCGTGTTGGTGGTGTCATCATCAACCATTGGTAATATCGAGATGACATGACAGATGACAGCACTGAATCTTTCTCAACCTCAAAACGCGCCTCGCACTCGCCACAACATGTCGCACTTCACCCAACGCCACGCCGCGTCGTCGTCGGGTTCGATGACGACGTCGTCCATGCTCGCGGCGACCGCGAACCGACGCACGGCGATGCGTCGTCAGCGTTGTTGCTCCGTAGCCGCGGCGGGCGTCATCCAACGCACCGGCGTCGACGAACCCGTCCCAGGTGGCGTCTCGCGCACCTTTGCCGTCGACATCGGCGGCGCATCGCCTGCGAAAGTATCGCTCAAGTACCCCAAAGACACCACCGCGGTGTGCATAGAGAGCGCGCGCCCGCTGGGGCTCGTCTTTGCCCAACGCGTGAGAGGCGTGACGACTGAAATATACGTGGACGAAATCGTCGACGGCTCCAACGCCGCCGCCGCGGGCGCGCGCGTGGGCGACGTCTTACGACTCACCACCGCGGTGTTTCTAGTTAGCGCGCCCGTGGACGTCACGACGTGGTTGAATCCGCCGGCAAAGAGAAACGTCAAGGCGTACTACGAGTGTGATGGGAAGAGCTTTGACAACGTCATGAACGCCATCGCATCGCACAGCGTAGAGATCGACACGCCGAGCGGGAAGCAGGTGGTTGAAACAGTGGGCATGGTGTTTGAGCGACAAGGGGCGGAGGAAGGCGCGGCGAAGGAGGTGAAATCGGTACAAGTGTAAACACGTTTGCGGATAAAGCGACGACGCTCGAGACGCTCAAGGGTACAACTCACACGACACACACGCAGCACACGCAGCATACGCGCGGTAGTATTGTTATTATTTTCATTATTGCTTTCGTTTTCATCGCCCGTGCGGCGCGCGCGTTGTCGCCATTTCGGTCATTTGAATACGCGACGACGCCAGTGCGCGCCTCGGCTCACGGCTCCTCGACGGCTCACCGCACGATCGCGTTGACGCCGCCACGACGTCGCATGGTCACGGTGACTGAGATTTCGTTAGATGACGAGCGCCGAGCGACGTCATCGCGCGCGGAAACCGCGCATTCACGCGTGAGCTCATCGCACGCACAGAATCACGACGACGAAGACGACGAACACGACGAAGGACCGCGCCCGGATTTCTACGCCATCCTCGGCGTGTCGCGCGCGGCGACGACGCGCGAAATCACTGTAGCGTACCGCGCCAAGGCACGCGAGGCGCACCCGGATAAAGCTCCAAACGGCGCACAAGATGCATTCACCGACGTCGCGCTGGCGTACGAAGTCTTAAAAGATGACCGCAAACGCGCCTTTTACGACGCCGGCGGAAGCCTGCGCGAGATGGATGTGGATGTGGAAGAGTACGTCGACGCATTTATGCAGATATTCGAGTCGATGTTCGGCGTAAGCGAGGGTGGGGTGAAGGGATTTGCGAAATTTGTGAAGAACTTACCGGCGGAGGCGGCGGCGTCGATGCCGCCGTTTCCATTTCCAAAGTTTTTATTTCCGACTGGGACGTTTCCGGAAGGCATGCGGTTCGAGGAGGATGACGTGCACTTTGTACCACCTCCCAAGGTGATGGCGTATATTGATGAGCACGGGGAGGATGCGTTGGCGGAGTTGGCGAGTGCGTTGAACGCGAAACGAATGTCGACGACATCAAAGCCAAAGACGTCGTCGGCGCGATCTTCGCAGAAAATCCCTGGGGGGGATGTAGAAGAGGATGAGTTGCGTAAGTTTTTACTCGAGGTATGCGCTGAAGAAGGCTTTGATGCGAATGAAGTCGAAGCTGGCGACATGCGAGCGATGCTCGAGTACTTGATGTCAAACGAAGGATTGGACGACGACGACAACGACGACGATGATAGCGACAGTGATGAGAGCGAGTACGACAAATACGTTGGTGAAGACGCCGATATTCGTGCGGCTGCTGAGGCATTTAGTGAGGGGTTGTCGATTTCGAACGATCCAAAGCGCGCGTGGTTTGCCGCCGCGAAGGCGGGCGCTTTGCTCGAAATGCGCGACGCCTACGCCGTTGACTCGACGTTGCCGTATGAACGCTCTAGCGGTATTGGGCATACCGCAGCGCATTGGGCCGCCGCGAGAAATCACATCGATGTCTTGCGCTGGCTCGTGAACGATTTGAAGTTTGACGTCGACTTTCGAAATCATTGTCAAGCAACGGCTTTGCACGCCGCGGCTGGAAATGGACAACTCAAGTGCGTGAAATTCCTTTTAGATGCCGGTGCCGATGCCGATGCGCGAGATGAAATTGGAGAAACCCCGGCTGACGTGGCTATTCGCATGAAATGCGATGGGGAGCTCATCAAATTGCTCAGAGTTGGGGGCACTGGCGGCGACGATGACGCGAACAAAGCGTGCGTGGCGTATTGCGGGGTGTGCGACGAACCCCCGCCGCGCGTTGAGGATGCTTTATCAATTGAAGATGTCGAAATTTTGGTCACTGAGTCAATATCCCCGAGTGATGTGGAGTCTATGGCAGCTATGGATGCGGTACAGGCACTCGACAAGGAGCTCAATCGCCGCTGGCTCGATGCCGCCAAAGCGGGCGACGAACGCGCCATGCGAATTGTGTACGCAGAAAACCCCGACGTCTTATACGCGTACGGTAAAGGCACGAATTATGGATTCTCTGGGAACTCTGCCATGCACTGGTGCGCGTCAAAGGGGCATATTCAGTGCATGCGGTGGTTATTTTCGCTCGGCGCGGATGTCAACGGGTGCAGAAACATGGGCGATTCCACGGCGGCGCATTCCGCTGCTGGTTCTGGAAACATTCCATCTTTAATAGCACTCATTCACGAGTTTTCGTGCGACTTGGAGTTGAAAAATGATTTGGGTCAAACGCCGCGCGATATTGCCATCGCACGCGGGGACCAAGACACCGCGCACGCGATCGATTATCACAAGAAACTTCGAGCGGCGCGCACAACGTTTGTTCAAACGAAATCGTACGCGTTAAAGGATGCACGCGACGTGCTCGACCTCGCCGCTGCAGACGATTCCACCCTTCGCGGATTGACAGAAAAGAAAGAAATCGTCGCTGCGATTGAAAAATTACTCGCGGCGGTTCCAGGCTCAGCGCCAAGTCGACCAACGAAGCCGGCGCCGACGCTTCGGGCGACGACTGCGGCTCCAAACGAACGTGCAGAAGAAAGCGACGCGCTGGTGGCGAAATCACAACTAGCCAAAGACCGCGGTAACGCTGCGTTCACCGCGCGTGATTTTCCACGCGCCATCAAGGCATTCAGCATGGCTATTCGCCTCGACAGGACGAATCACGTGTTGTACTCCAATCGCAGCGCCGCGTACGTCGGCGCGGGACAGTTCGAAGAAGCGCTGACGGATGCCCAAAAATGCGTCTCTCTCGCCCCAGACTGGGGTAAAGGATACGCCAGGCAAGCGTGTGCGCTCGATGCCATGGGTCAGCACGCCGAGGCGGTGAAAGTGTGTGCCCGGGGTGTCGCGAGAGACCCGGCGTGCGACGCGCTCCGGCGTCAATTTGAAGCTTCAAAACTCGCCGTGCGCGACGCCAACGCGCGTTACACCGAAATGTGGGGCATCGATGCAAATAATAATCACGCGCACGCGTAAGCGCATCGAATCCGCGCCCATCGCGCGCCTAGTTTATGCAATAGTAGTGTCAAATGTCAAATATGAGACAAGTTCCGAAAAAGTTCCGCTCCGCAGTGTGTGACGCTCATAGTAGCGCATAATGTCCGTGCTCGCCAAGCAAACGCCCGCCGTGCGCATCGCGGCGTGCGTCGTCGGTGTCGTAGGGTCGTTAATCGTGTACGGCATCTTGCAAGAACGCATCATGACGCGCCCGTACGGCGTCGAGAGTGAGTACTTCAAGTACTCTGTCTTTCTAGTGCTCAGCAATCGCATCTTATCCGCGTCGCTCGCGGCGGTAATCTTAACGTACACGCGAGGAGCTGTGCAGCCCGTGGCGCCGTTGTACAAGTACGCCATTGTGAGCGGATCTAACGTCGTGGCGACGACTTGTCAGTACGAGGCGTTGCGGTACGTGTCGTTCCCGGTGCAAACGCTCGGGAAGTGCGCGAAGATGATTCCTGTGATGATTTGGGGATTTTTTATCAACCAACGGCGATATAGTTGGAGTGATTATTTAATAGCGACGTGCGTGACCGTTGGGTGCACGATTTTTGCGCTCTATGGAAGCGTGACGCACAAGCACTCGGCGAGCGGGTCGAACACGAGCGCCAAGGGTGGCGCGCTCATGCTTGGCTACCTCGGCTTTGATGGTTTCACATCGACGTTTCAAGATAAATTATTCAAGGGATACCAAATGGAAACGTATAATCAGATGTTATGGGTCAACGCGTGCTCGGCGTCGGTATCATTGCTGTGGTTACTTTCAGACTCCGCCTTTGGCAAGGCTTTAGAATTCATCGCCCGTCACCCGGCGGTCCTCAAGGACATCATGGTGCTCTCATTAAGCGCCATGTTTGGACAGTTATGCATCCTATACACCATTCGTGAATTCGGGGCTTTATTATTCGCAACCATCATGACCACGAGACAATTACTCTCCATCCTGCTCTCGTGCGTGCTCTTCTTGCACCCGCTCACGGCGCAACAGTGGTTCGGCACCGCCCTCGTCTTCGGCTCGCTCTACTGCCAAGTCTACCTCAAAAATTTCAACAAACCGCAGACGACGACGACGACGACAGCGTAGACCACATTCCACGCGTTCCACGCCTCGTCATCATCGTCATCATCGTCATCGTCGTCATCATCATCATCAGCGTAGCGATTGTTTGTCATCATCGTAGCCCAAAAAGATTCCCTCATATATACACAAACATTCCCCCATCACGTACAAGATAAGACATCGACCATGCATCACTAAACCCTAATCCTCCATACTCGATCACCCCAACCCTCTATATACACACGAACCCCATCGAGATCACGCGGGACGACGACGACGCGCGACGACGTCACATCCCGACGACCGATTCCGATGGCGTTCGCCCGCGCGCACGCGCGTTCGCGCGCCAACGCGGCGTCGGTGTCGACGCCATCGCATAGCCACGCGTCGCGCACCGCTCGAGGTACGGTTTGAACGCGACCGCGCGCGAGGACAGCGATGATGCGCGATGCGTGACACGTCGGGCCAACGTGTCGCTGGCGCACGTGGGTTGGATGATGCGCGCGGCGACGCGCGACGGGCGAGGGCGAGGGCGCGCGAGGACGACGGTGCATGCGCGAGTTGCGTGTGCGCGCAAGCGATGCGTGCGCGCGCGGGGATGCGTGCGATAGGCGAGGGCGACGGAGGCGATGGGGCGCGCGAGAGAGAGGTTTTGGGCCGTCGTCGTCGGATCGCGCGCGTCGGATCGCGGGTTCGCTCGACGACGACGACGACGCGTGGTTTGGGTCGTGTGCGGTGATTAACGATGTGTTGTGTGTTGTTTTGTATGGTATAGGTGTGATTATGAGACGCGTGAGTGGGGCGAGACGCGAGGCGTTCGCGTCGCGCGCGGTGACGGCGCCCGGCGTGATCGAGCTCGGCGACGAGAGCGACGACCAGGTGGTGTGGAAGCGTCTCGGGCAGCAAGGCGTCGATAAGGCGTGTGAATTGTGGAGTGCGGTGAACTCTGAGGCGGCGGCGGCGGCGAAAGGCGCTTGGGCTGGTGTGAAGCCCTCACACAAGGTTTTCTTGAGCGATATCTTGGCGAGCCCAAAGCGCAACGCGTTTGTGCGCAAGTGGATCGAGACGGATGTGACGTACGCGAGTTTTATCGGTGTCATGCACTTGGGATGCTTGTTGGCGCCGTTTACGTTTACCTGGGGTGCTTTTAAGTGTTTCTTGGCCATGTACTTCATCACCGGTTGCTTGGGCATCACGTTGAGCTATCACAGACAGCTCTCGCACAAGAGCTTTCGAACGCCCAAGTGGCTCGAGTACGCGCTGGCGTATTGCGGCGCTTTAGCCGTGCAAGGCGACCCTTTGGAGTGGGCGTCGTCGCACCGTCACCACCACCAACACACGGATACGCCCAAGGATCCGCACACCCCTTATGAAGGGTTCTGGTGGTCCCACATGGGTTGGTTATTGGATAACGAAGCCACCATCGAACGCGTGGGCGATCGTTCAAACGCGCAAGAGCTCGCCGCGCAGCCGTTTTACCGCTTCATGGAGAAGACGTACATGTGGCACATCGCCGCCTCGGCGGTCGCGTTGTACGCCATCGGTGGCTTGCCGTGGCTCATTTGGGGGTTCTGCGTCCGCACTGTGTGGGTGTATCACATCACTTGGGCCGTAAACTCCGTCTCCCACTGCTGGGGCTCGCAAGAGTTCAACACTGGCGACTTGTCGCGGAACAACTGGCCCATAGGTATTTTGGCGTTTGGTGAAGGTTGGCACAACAACCACCACGCGTTTGAATTTAGCGCTCGCCATGGATTACGATGGTGGCAAATCGACATGACGTGGATGGTGATCTGCGTGCTCAAGTTTTTGCGATTGGCAGACAAGGTCAAGTTGCCAAAGGAGGCGCAAATGGAGCGCATGCGTTTCGCGCCCGCCGGCGGAGCGTCGGCGTAAAAACCATCCAAAGCAAACGCAGATCAAATTATTTGTTTCGACAACACATCCATCGTTTCTTTCAGATGATTCGCACACCGTGCATTTCACACAAGAAGAAGACGAACCACAGTACACATACTTTCAATTCATTACGGAGCACAGCCGCCCGAGAGTTTTAATACCAAACGTCAGCGCGCTCACTTGCAAAATTTGAATCATACTTCTCACGTCGTCGTCATTCACTGAACGACGACGAGCATACACACGTTGAATCACGTTCGAAGCCACGGTACCGATGGCGTTCGTATCACCGCCGCGTGCAAAACTTTCCACACTCGTGTCGACGTCATCCTCATTCATCGCCGCGCGCGAATGAATCATGCTCAAAGCTACGGTACCCACGGCGATTGTATCGCGCCCAGCGCCGAGCGATGCGCCGTACGAGTTTGAACGCGGCGTCGTCGCAAAATCGTTCGCCTCGGCGGGCGCGCTCGTGTGCGTCGCCGAGCCCTACGCCGCGGTCCTTCTCGACGATGTCTTGCGCACGCACTGCAGTGAAACGTTTCAACGCCTCGGTCGCGATGCCGTGCGTGACGCCGCGTGTGGGTCGTTTATCGATCGCAAGGCGCAAGCACAAGCGGTGGCGAGAGGATTTGACGCGTTTCGAGCGCGGTGCGAGCGACGTCTTCCGACGACGATCGCGCGGCTGGCGTTGGCGTGTTTAGCCCGGCGCGAGCTCGAGCGCGAAGGAAAGATAGAGCGCGAGCGGCATGACGGCACGTTTGATGACAATGAGCGCGGGTACGATGCATTGCTGGCGTTGCATGAAGGACCGTCGACGCGAGAGACGACGGGCGGCGCGGACTCGGTGGCGTTGAGGAAGCGTCGAGACGCGAGCGCGTCGTCGATGGTGGTTGCCGCGTTAATGTGCGACGCGATGAGACCTGGGATTGAACCGGATGAGATTCAGGAGAAGCTCGCGGCGCTCAAGAAAGAACAGGATGTGGACCCGCAGAGCGCGCTCCGACTGTTGAGTATTTTTGAAGCAAACGCGTTTTCGATTGCTACGGAGGATGCACAGCGTTTGGGACTCGGCATCTATCCGTCGGCGTCGCTATTCAATCATAGTAGTACGCCGAATTGTGACGTGGTTTTTGTGGGTAAGACGCTCGTCGTGAAGGCGCTTAGGGACATCGACGCGGGCGAGGAGTTGACGATTTCGTACGGCGAGCAATACATGCCTCGAGAGTGGACGCGCCGGCGCATGATGGATGGCTATGGATTTGACGAGTATAGCAAGTACGCGAACGTCGCTCGTGCGGACGCCGCGCGCGATAGAGCGTATGCGGCAGCCATTCGATCGACGCTCGCGTTCGATCACGGTACCTTGGTGGATTTGGGCGAAGACTGCGCGTTGTATGCCGACGACAGTGTGTTCCTTGCCGACGAAGACTTGGCGCGCGATGCGTTCTGGTATGAATTATCGCACCCCAAACTCAACACAAAATCAGGTGAGGCGGGGATGATGTTGGTTCCAGGCGACGCGCACGACGAAAATTATCATCCAAACGACGACCAAATCATCATATGGGGACGATTTCCTGAAGGCGTCGACCGCGAGCTCACGGCGTTGAATTTCTCCAAAGCGTGTCGCATAGTAGAAACTGTGCGTCGAAAGGTTGAAAGAGATAGATTTAGTGACGTGCGCGAAAACGTGTCGATGTTATCGCGGGCGACGACAATGCTCGCGGGCGACGGAGATAAAATTGCCGGCGTGTGCGCCACGCACGAGGTACGAAAGTATCTACACTTGACACAGGCTGTGTTATCCGTCAGTATGCGAGGCCAAGATATGAGCGTGAATTACGTCGCGGATACGGTATGTTTGGCGTCGTCTAACGTGTTACAACGCGTGTACGAACTGTGCCCGGGATTTTCCAAGCTCGACGCCGTGTACGTGCACCTCAGATTCCAAATATTCAAAGTTACGTTGAATTTGCTTGGATTTGAATTACACAACAACGACGCCAAGAACGCCGTGAAACGAATCAAGGATGCTATTGTAGCTTACAACGAACTCAAGCAGCTCATGGCAATAGGTGGCGTGCCTGGGGGACAAATTTACGAGGAATGGGCGGAGCACTCAAGCAATTATGCCGAAGACTTGACGAATTTACGCGTCATGGCTAAGAACATGATCGCCGCGGGTGCGCACAAGAAGCCTTAATAGTCGTGTGTGAGCGCGAATCGTTGACTAGATACTAGGTACTTTAATTTACACACTAGCAGCAGCAGCAGTAGAAGCAGAGGAGTTAGGACGACCGTCGATTGGCTCGTCCGCGTCCGCGTCCGCGCCCGCCCGAGCGACCAGAGCCGCGACCAGAAACATTCGCCTTTCGCGAGAAATCTCGAGCTATGCCGCTGCAACGACCATCACTACCGTCATCGCTATCGCTATCGTCGTCGCTATCGTCGTCGCTATCCGGTAAGCCATCCGCGCCGTCCTCTGGCGGCTCAAACCTCCACAAGTCGACTGCGATTTCTACAGATTTTTGTCTATGATGCGCATACGTCGCCGGCAAATCATACTTTAACTGCGCCAATACCTCCGCTTTACGCGCCTTGAGCGTATTCACCGCAAACTTTTCAATATGCGCCCGCGTGCTCGACTTGTGCAACGAATACACCGCCCCCGTGGCGATTCTAAACGCCGCGCGTATAAACGCCGCGTCCGCCCCTCGTCGCCTCGTCCCAAACGGCGGATTCATAAACACCGTATCCGCACGCAACTTCCCCGCCCATCGTCCTCGTCCTTTCGCCAAACTCTCAATCACGTCACACCGCACCAAATCAATCTCCAACGCCGGCTCAAACGCCTCGGCGTTGTCCCGCGCCGCGTCCAACGCGTCGTCATCAATATCCACCCCAATCACACTCCCAGCGTCGCACAACACGCTCGCGATGGATAACATCCCACATCCCACACCCAAATCCACCACACACTTATCTTCAACGTCCCCAAAGTGATTGGCGTAGTGCATCACCCCGGCGCACAGCTCGGCGTTGGTTGGGTACTGCTCCAAATCCTGCTTGGGCGCGGCGAACCCATCGACGTCGCTCAGCAGCGACTCGAGGTGTTTAAGCTTCATCCAACGCGCTAATAAAGAGAGATACAACAATTGCGTCCAATCGCGTCACGCACGCACGCACGCACGCACGCACGCACGCACGCGCGCGCGTCTGCGGTCGCCACGCACGCGCGCGCGCCGCCGCCGCGTCCACCGCCATAGACGACGCACCAAACCCTCTATATAGAGCATGGGTATGTGTTCACAGTCTTCAGACATATAGCAATAGAGTCGTGTGAGTATATACACGACCACGACGACTCCATATGACCATCGATGATGGGTGTGGTGTCTCTGCGTCATATACTATGGGTGTGTCCAACCGACCGGTTTCACCAATCCTGACCCCGCCACCGACCCCACACACACACACAAACACGTGCCGGTGTCCAACCGACCAAAAGAAGCGTCTTCCACAGCCGTCTTTTTCGTCTGGGACCCATGTGTGTACCTCTATGGACTTGACGAATTATAACTCCTAAACATCCACGTATGTACCCACTGCTGTGCACGCAGTCTGACGGCACGCCCGTCGACGTCGTGCCGTCATAGTACACCACGCGTACACACAGCAAAACAAGATGAGTAAAGTCGACGGCCCGGCGATCGGGATCGATCTCGGCACGACGTATTCCTGCGTCGGTGTCTGGCAACACGATAGGTACGTAAAGTCTTTCGTGCGTGATAGTGGTGAAGGGTGAAGGGTGAAGCGGCGCGGCGCGTGGAGACGATGATGATGCGTCGCGATGGATGTGGCCGATGCGTTTTTCGCGCGTTTGTCGCGATGCCGATGCGTCGTGGGAGATCGTCGCGGGTGACGCGCGCGGATGGTGGTGTGGCGGTGCGGTGCGCGCGCGGTGGACGTGCGTGGATTTATGTTTTATTTGATTCGCGCGTCGGCGGGCGCGCGCGGTGGGCGCGCGCGTGGATTGGGCGCGTGGATGGGACGTCGCGCGGCGGCGCGATCGGCTTCTGGAGTGTTCTTTTTCGTTGACCTTCTCGGGTCGTGGTCGTCGTCGTCGTCGTGCCGTGCGATGTGTGCGTGCGTGTGTACTGACGGGTGTGTGTTTTGATGATACTATTAATACAGAGTTGAAATTATCGCGAATGATCAAGGGAACCGCACGACGCCGTCGTACGTGGCGTTCACGGATAGCGAACGCTTGATTGGCGATTCCGCGAAGAATCAAACGTCGATGAACCCCGAGAATACGGTGTTTGACGCCAAGCGTTTGATTGGTCGCAAGTTTTCTGAACCGCAAGTCCAAGCGGACGTGAAGGACTGGTCTTTCAAGGTTGAAGCTGGCGAAGCGGATAAGCCGATGATTGTCGTGAACTTCCACGGCGAAACGAAGAAGTTCTCCGCGGAGGAAATCTCCTCCATGGTTTTGGTCAAGATGAAGGAAATCGCCGAAGCGTACCTGGGCAAGGAGGTGAAGAATGCTGTCGTCACCGTGCCGGCGTACTTCAACGATTCTCAGCGTCAAGCTACCAAGGATGCGGCTGTTATTGCGGGCTTGAACTGCTTGCGTATCATTAACGAGCCCACCGCCGCCGCCATCGCGTACGGTTTGGACAAGAAGAACGAGTCCAACGGCGCCGAGAAGAACGTCTTGATTTTCGATCTCGGTGGTGGTACCTTTGATGTGTCTTTGTTGACCATCGAAGAAGGTATCTTCGAAGTCAAGGCGACGGCTGGTGATACGCACCTTGGTGGTGAAGATTTCGATGCTCGTCTCTTGCAACACTTTGTGCAAGAGTTCAAGCGCAAGAACAAGAAGGACATCAGCGGCAACGCCAAGGCGCTCCGCCGTCTTCGCACCGCGTGCGAACGTGCCAAGCGCACGTTGTCTTCCACCGCGCAAACGTCCATTGAAATTGATTCTTTGTTCGAAGGTGTTGACTTCTACACGTCCATCACTCGCGCTCGCTTTGAAGAGCTCAACATGGATTTGTTCCGCAAGTGCATGGACCCGGTTGAAAAGTGCTTGCGCGACGCCAAGTTTGACAAGGCTCAAGTTCACGAAGTCGTCTTGGTCGGTGGTTCTACCCGTATCCCGAAGGTCCAAACGCTCTTGTCCGACTTCTTCAACGGCAAGGAATTGTGCAAGTCCATCAACCCGGATGAAGCCGTCGCGTATGGCGCCGCCGTGCAAGCGGCGATTTTGTCTGGCGAAGGCAACGAAAAGGTGCAAGACTTGCTCCTCCTCGATGTTTCCCCGCTTTCCATGGGTCTCGAGACCGTTGGCGGTGTCATGACTGTGTTGATCCCGAGAAACACCACCATTCCGACCAAGAAGGAACAAGTCTTCTCCACGTACTCTGACAACCAGCCGGGTGTGTTGATCCAAGTCTTTGAAGGCGAACGTTCTCGCACGCGCGACAACCACTTGTTGGGTAAGTTTGAACTCTCTGGTATCCCTCCGGCGCCGCGTGGCGTTCCGCAAATTAACGTGTGCTTCGACATCGATGCCAACGGTATCCTCAACGTTTCTGCGGAAGACAAGGGCTCTGGTCAAAAGAACAAGATTACCATCACCAACGACAAGGGTCGCTTGTCCAAGGAGGACATTGAGCGCATGGTTCAAGACGCCGAGAAGTTTAAGGCTGAGGATGAAGAGCACAAGAAGAAGATTGAAGCCAAGAACGCCGTCGAGAACTACGCGTACAACATGCGCAATACCATGAACGACACCAACGTTGGCGGTAAGCTCGATGCCGATGACAAGAAGACCATCGAAGACGCCGTCGAAGCCGCGATCTCTTGGTTGGACGGTAACCAAACGGCTGAAGTTGACGAATTCGAGGACAAGCTCAAGGAGTTGGAAGGCGTGTGCAACCCGATCATCAGCAAGATGTACCAAAACGCTGGCGGTGCCCCTCCGGGTGCTGACATGGGTGCGGGCGCTGACGCCGGCGCTAGCTCTGGCCCGACCATCGAAGAAGTCGATTAAACGCGCTCCTCGGTTCGATGTCGTGAAAAACAGACGAAAAACCATCTTTCAGAAACGTTGTTTCCGCGCCCGCGGCGGGAAGTTAGCCTGGATTTTTTAGCGAAGATGATGCAATACTAAGAAACACAAATTTATAATCACGCAAGCGCGCGCACACAATCTCGAAAGTCGCCGCGTACTCGTCGGTTCGCTCGCTCGCGTTCGCGCGTTGAATATCAAATGTCTAACAAAAGCTACTAATTGTGATAGAACTCATCGTCGACCAGCCGCCGCACGCGCCTTGCGCAACGAACGAAGTGTATCGAGCATACCGCCGGTGATCACTACACCATTCCGCTGTGCGCTCGGAATGGGCGTGGGCTTAAATGGAGCTCGAGCGCTTTTTAGCCGCGCCTCCTCTTCCTCGAGTTGTCGCGCAAATTTTCGCGCGTGGTAGGCGCCACGCTGTTCAGTATTCAAATTAAACGGCGTGATCTCCGTGAGCACCGTACCAGTGACTGAAACGCGCTTGCGCTTGCGCTCGATAGGCGTGAATTGAACGTCCGTCATCAAAGGCGCGGAGATTCTACGCGCTCGAGCGCGGCGCGTTTCGTCAGCGGCGTCGTACTCTACCAGAGCCTCTGACGCCTTTACAGTCGGCCGCCTCGTCGCCGTAGACGTCGCCATTGCCACCTTTGATCGAACTGTGGTATAACATGGGGTGTAGACGCTGCGGCGGCGCTTTCTTTCCTCCTCCATGGCCGCCTTATGCTGCGCGATGTCTCGCAACTCGCGCTCTTCAGTGGTGAGAATTTTAATTTTGCGACGCGTCGCGGTAAAATACGGACTCACCGCCTTCGTGGTCTCCTTACGCGCCGGAATGAGCGTGAGATCTTCGTAGTCCGTAGTACGCCCGCCAGTTTCGAATGCTCTAAGCTTTTCTTTACGCGAGCGGAAGGGTTCGACGCCAACGTTCTTCGTGGCTCGCGTCGTCAATCGACTCGTCGGCTCGGGCGGCGGCGGCGCGCCATACATTTTTCTTTCACGACGCATGCGATCCTGTTCGGCCGCTCGCGCGCGCTTCGATGCTTCGAAATTTAATTCTTCCGTCGTCATCGCCTTGGTCTGATTCTTCAGCTTCGCAACGCGAACAGCGCGAGGCGTCTTTGGCTTGGGCGATTTCAACAACCGCTTCACCGCGCCACTCGAAGCCGCGTACCGACTGTTATTACCAACACTCGATGCCGCCTTTGTCGTCGTTAACGACCCTGCCGAGGTTACTTTCGCATCCTTTTCCGATTTTTCCGCGCTCGATTGCGCTAATAACGCAAGTCTCGGCGACCGACGCACGCCGGGCGTCTTCGTCCCTGTCGCCGGCGACGCCTTCACCCCAGACATAGCCAACATTCGCTGTGGTGCCCCGAGCCGCGCGTTGCCCGTCCGTGGCGTCGCTTTCCCATTCAACTCCTTCTTCTTTGCCGACGCCGCGCGATCGATATCACCATTCTTCCCTCGACTTTGCGGACTATCCATAAACGCGCACCTCGCATCCGTCACCGCAATGTCCTGCGAAGCCGTCGGACTCGCCACGCCCCTCGTCGACCACCCCTTGAGCGCGCGCTTAGGCGTCAACAAACCCTTCGTCGCCGCGCTGTCGAACCACCCGTCGTCATCCGCGTCCTCGGCGGCGTTGAAATCAAAGTATTTCGGCGCTGAAAACTCCCACCTGTCATCAGAAAAGACACGAAAAAGCGCGCGTCAGTGCGTCGTCAGTGCGACGTCGCGCGCGCGTCGAGCGATGGCGGCATGGAATTCAAAACGTACGTGATCGGCTGGGCGTCGCCTGCGGTCGTCGCCGGCGGTGACATGGCGCGTAGACGCGCGCGCGAGTGGCGCATAACAGGGGCGTTCAACGGTCTGACATTTGAAATTGAACGCGCGGTCGAGGTCGTGGGTGAACAGTTTTACGTTCGATAGACGCGCGTTTGGAGGCGTGTTTGGGAAAATGCGCGCGAGTGTGCTAGTGATGAGAGATATGGTACTACAAGCACGCTCGGGAAAAGCGCGCGCGGTGCGGGGTTCGCCGGAGAAAAGGCGTATCGCGACGACGCGTCGCGTCGTTAGAGGAGCTCCATTTCGCGTTGTAAAGCCTTGAGCTCAGCCTCTTCGTCGGCATCGATGGAAGATTTGGCGGGTGCTGCTGGTACGGATGGTAATGGCACGCTTGGCATCGCTGGTTCTTCGAGCTCGCGTTCGAGCTCGCGTTCGAGGAGTTTGTCTTCGACTTCGAGCGCGTCGAGCTCCGCCAACTCCTCCTCGAGTTCATCCTCATCCAATTCTGCCGCGAAACCAATGGGTTGCCCGAGTGCCTCTTGCACTTGACGCATTTTGTCCGTTTGTTCGTTAATCATATCCATCGTCGCATCCACGTCCTCGACGTTGGTTTCTCTGGCAAGCTGTTTCATCGCCCCGGCGCCGCTACGCAACGCGCCAAACGTCTCCGCCGTCGCCTTAGATCCTTCCAACATGATCACCTGCTCCTGCAACTTCAATTGATGCTGCGCCAACGACTCTATTTGCTGCTCATATAACTTCTTGCGCTTCAAACACTGTAAAGCGCCACGTTTGTTATTCGCGCGGTTCAACGCTCGCGCCTTTTCGAGCTCCTGCGCGATCTTCTTCGAAAGTAAATTCTCGCGCTTATCCAACATATCAATCGCCTATGAGTGCGTCATGAATCAAACGTGTGTCGCGTCAGTACGTCGCGTTCGTCTTGTCAAAGTCTATTGCTCGCGTTGCTCGTCGAGTGTGTCGAACCGCCGCGCGAGATCCAACCGCCTCGCACAACAACCAATCAACCCCTCTACGCCGTCGCCCGCACGCGCGCGCGCCTTTGACCGCGCGTTCGCGATGCATCACATCACGCACACCGCGCACGCACGCACCCGTGCCGCACGCTCTCGCGTACGCGCACGTCAGGCGTGATTTCAAGCGCACAATTCACGCGCGCCAACGCACCTCCTTCAATCTATCCACCGCGTCGAGCGTCGCCTGCGTGCCGCTCGATCGCGAGTCGTGCGCGCCAGACGTGCTCGACGTCGTGCTCGAGCCGCGTGCGGCGCCGAAGAGTCGTCGAAACATCGTGGCGTGCGCGCGTGCGGGAGTTTGAGGCGAACACGAGTGCGCCAGCTGGGCACTTTTTTGACCTTCGACGACGCGAAACGCGATACGGATGGACGCGAGGATAATGACGCGAGGATGATGAGTTGAATGTGTATGTAATATTGACCATCAGCGAGAGTGAATTATTCTTCGGCAGCGAGCGCGGAGAAGGCGTTGGCGGCGACGACTGGCGCCGCCGGTTCAGCCGGTTTGACGACGCGCGGCTTGACATCCTTGACATCCTCCTTCTTGTCGTCATCCTTTTTCTCAGACTTGTTCGGTGGGGCATTCTTTGCGAACCGGAATTTGTCGTCGAATTCGAGGCTCATCTTTGTGAGCTGGAGCTCCAATGACTTGATTTCATCCAAATCGGCGCCATCCGCCGCCTTCAAATCGGCGATTTTCGTCTTGAGCTCCTTTTCCTCCTTGAACTCCCTACGCTTGACGCCACCTACGGAGAGCTTCAAGTCTTCCAAAGCGGCATCACGACCAGCTTCTTTCAACGCTTCTTCGCGCGGGCGAGCGCCGCCGAAGAGGGAAGATTTTGCAGCCGCTCCGACGGGAGCGTCGCTCGAACGCTTGGACAAATTGAGCTTTGGACGCGCCGCGCGTTCTTCCGGAGTTGCTTCTCTGAGGTCTTCCTCCTTGCGCGGAGCGTTGAATGCAGGCTTTCGGGATGAGCCCCAGCGGTCGCCATCGCTCGGCGCGGCGTCACGCGGCGCACGTTCAGCGCGTTCTTCGCGAGCCGGAATGGCTTCACGCGGCTTGTCGTCGACATATTTGACGTCAACCGGCTTGGCTCCACCAAACAAGGACGACGATGCACCACCAGCGGGTGATGCAGCAGTCTCCGAACGCGGTTTGAGCTGCAATTTCGGGCGTTCACCACGCGGGGCGTCATCTTCCGCGGGCGGGGGCGAAGCGGCGCGCGTGCGGCTGCGTAACGAGCCCCAGTCGCGGTCGCGGTCGTCGCGCACGGGGCGCTCCTCGTACCTCGAGTCGCGCTCGACCGGACGTTTATCTTTGTTCCAATTATCGGTTTCATCCGCACGCGACGGCCCGAGCTCCTCACGAGGTGGTCGGTCAGAGAATTCAAAGCCGCCGCGACGCTCTTCGCGTTCCCCATATCTATCGCCACCGTAGCGACCGCGGTCACCACGCTCGGCGTAGCGGTCATCTTGAGGCGGCGCACGACGATCAGAGCCCCAGTTAGAGCTCATGTCTGCGCGCGACGGCCCTTGCTCCTCGCGTTCACCACGTTCATCGTCGTATTCTCCGCCGCCGCGACGGTCGTCCCGGTCGTATCGTCCGCCGCCTCGGCGATCCTCACGATCACCATAACGATCACCACCCCGTCCACCGCGATCGCCGTATCGATCGCCACCACCTTCACGGTCGCCACCACCGTAGCGATCACCGCCGTACTCTTTAAACCCACCGCCAAGTCCGCCTCCGCGGCGTTCCTCTTCACCCTCTGGTCGGTCGATTCTCGGCCCGCTCGGAAGCACAAAGTCATCCCCACCGCGCCCGAACCCGCCCCCACCGCTTCGACCGGGCGGTGCGTACGACGACCCACCGCCGCCCGCGCTCCCGGCAAACTCTGCCAGAGAAAGCTTTACGCCCTTGCTCTTTTTCGCCGGCGCTTTCGCGGCGGCGCCGAGCGTCGGAAACGCCGACGAGTCCTCCGCCGGCGCACTTTCCGCACCGAGCGACGGGAAAGCCCCAGGCGGCGGCGCACCTAAGCTTTCCACGCCAGCATCGCCTTCATCAACCTGTGATACGTGACACAGCGTCAGACTGTCAGTCAAAAGTTCTGTGTGTCGGTACGTGACACCAAGAGTCATCCTCGCGCCGCGCGCCTCCGCGACGTCGCATCGCGCCCGACGCGCGCACTGCGCGCACGAACACACTCCTTGTCATCACTCAACCGCTCGTCGGTCGCCATCGCGCGCCCGCGGCGACGTCAATACCACGAAACACGACCGATTGAACGATCGCGCATCACGCTGGCGGCGCGCCGTCAACCGCATCGATTTCCCTCTCACGCGCGCGTCGCGACAGCGCACGCGATGTGCTCGCGTGACACACGCATCGATGATATTTTCTCACGCACCTGTGTGCCCCAAGCGTTCGCGTTACCCCAAGCCATGGTTCGTTATGGCGTCGGAACGTCGCGTTGGATAGGTCTTTGAAGCACAGAGGGTGAGATGGTTACACTGGAGTGGCTACCGGTGGATTTAATCGCCTCGTATGGCGCGCTGAATGTCGTCTTCGGTGGCGCTTTCTGCGGCAGCGATGATGTCATTCGGTGCGATGGTGTCGTCATCGGCGGCGACGTCGGAATAGATTAGCGACGCGACGCTGGATGATTTGGAAATTTGCCGAGACGAGGGCGACGGCGGCGCGCCGGCAAATCCGGAACCGCCCGCGTCGGATGTTGACAGCCGACGCTGTTGGTGCATGTGTTCATACGAGCCTCGAGAGGCGAAATTGACCATATTCCAGCTCGGGACTCGGCCTCGAGCGGACATGCGACCTTTGGATCCGAGTTTGTGGCGTAAGGCGGCGACGCATTCATCGAGGACGAGTTCGATGCCGCACGCGTGTTCAATCGCCGAGAGTTTCGGCCACATTTCTTTCTCACCCATCGTAGCGGTTTCGAACAAGTACTCTTTTGTTGGATTGCTGGCAATGCGGGAGAACTGTTTCCACGTGTACCACATCACCGCCGTGGAGTCACCTTCCCATTGTTGACCAAAGAGTTTGAATAAATCAAAGATGTCCATTTGCGGCGCCAAGTCGAGAACTTGTCGGCATCGATGTTTCCATTCAGTTTCGATAAAGTACGCCCACATGGCGCAGAGCCTTCCACGCGAGGCGAACCACCGCTTGATGCGCAGTAGTGGTACAATGTGCGGATTCGTTTGCGACACGACAAAGTAGTTGCAATTGAACAACTCGCGCAAGCCATCCATGGGTAAATCCGCCTCGAGGCTACCGTCGCGCCATCGACGCGGGCCGAGTTTGCCTTCAGGCTGCCACGGCACGAAGGCACCGTTTCGAGATTTAGCAAGCAGCGGTTGAGGCGGAAACAGACTTGGAAACGCGCATGAGGCGGCGACGGCGGACCACAACACGACGTGTGGCGACGTGAGGTAGTTGAGCAAACGCGGCTTTTCGCCTGGTCTCGTCGCGCACACGCATACGCTCAAGATTCGTCCACCGCTACGATCGTACGCTTCTTGAAAAGTTAAATCACCGAACAATGCGCGTAAACAGCGCTGAAAGAAATCAATATCGTGCAACGCGCCTGTGCGCATGTAGTGCTTTAACGCGCTCAGTGGATCCTTGCCGCTGAAAAACGTCAAATCTGGCAGTAAATCCCAAAAATGCTCATCACTGAAGAACTCATCGAGCTCTTCTTGCGTGCGGCTGGCTATAATGGCGGCAACTATAGATCCTACACTCGATCCCGCGAGTACGCGCGGGAGTAAATGTCGACGATTCAACGCACGTGCGACACCGACGTGAAACGTTCCAAGCGTTCCGCCACCGCTCATCATCAGCGCCGTGCGCCCAAAGCAATGGCGAGTTTCCTGCAAGAAGACGAGTTTCTCTTGTATGGTCACCTGGTCATCCTCGGCAACCATCCTGAGCTGGGTTTTTATCTCCGAAATGTACTCTCGCACCGCCCTCGGCACGCCAAACGAAGAACTCGCATCCGCCACCACGCTCACTCGCGATGGACTCGTCAACGACCCTAAATTTCTTAATATATCCGCCCGAAGCAAAAACATCATCTCCTCCACATTCCCAGCCGCGCGCTGCGTCCGTAACTGCCTCAACTGCTCTTCAATTAAATCCACATCGTACGCCCGCGACCCGCTCGCCCACGACGCCGGCACCGCCCCACGTCCCCGTCCACCCGCCGCCGCCGCATCCTCCTCCTCATCCAACCTCTCTAACTCATTCGCTGCATCCTCAAACTCCTCATACGTCGACGCTCGATCCAACGCCGCGAGTAATTCCCGTCGTCGGCGTTTCCTTTGCGCCGCCGTCGCGTCCAACCGTCTCACGTCGCGCGTCAGCGCCAGCCCCACGAGCGTTAACGTCGCCCCAACCATCGCCGCACGCGCGAGTACTCGCGCGTGCGCGTCCACGACTGCCTTCGTCCGCGCGCGCATCGCCCATAGCGCATCCATCGCGCGCGAATGCGCGACGGTTCGAGCGATGAATGCCTCGGCACCGCTGAGACGCCCAACCACCACGGCGCTCGTTTCACCGTCGCCGTCGCCGACGACGATCGCGCGAGCGCACACCGACGCCGACGCGTGCGACGCGAGACGCGGCGCGTGCGTGCGTGCGCGAACGGTCGTGCGCGCGCGCGAGAATGGCGCGCGTGGCGATTGATGGATTGCACAGTCAGCATGCGCTTTTTTCGGCGGCGCGGCACTTTTCAGCGCGCAGACGTCGCACGCGGCGAGCGTTGCGCGAGTGCGCGCGCGTGAGACGTGGAGACGTGTGAGTGTGAGTGTTTGACGCGAGCGCGTTAAAGCGCGAGGGTAACGGTGGGCGATCGCGGCGCAAAAGAGAGAGAGGGAGAGATGAGCGACGCGATTAATCGTAGATTGGACACCATCGGTAAACACGTCGGTGTGGGCGCGAACGCGAATGCGGACGGCGGGTCGCACGCGAGTGATGGCGCATACGTGAGACCTGCGCCTGGGGGCGGTGCGGGCACGCTCGAGTGCAAGGATTCGCGCACGGGGAAGTCGTACGCGATTCCGATTTCAACCGACGGCTCGGTGGACGCGGCGGCGTTCAAGGCGATCGTCGCTGGTGGCGACGGGCGAGGGTTGGTGATGTATGATCCTGGGTACATAAACACTGCGCCGTGTAAGAGTAAGATTAGTTACATTGATGGCGACCGTGGGGTGTTGCGGTATCGCGGGTACGCGATTGAGAGCTTGGCGGAAAAGTCTACGTACTTGGAAACAGCGTTTGCATTGGTGTATGGGGACTTACCCAATAGTTCGCAGCTCACGGAGTGGGAACGGACGATAGCGCGGCATAGCGCGCTGCCATTGCAGGTGGTGCACGCGATTGAGGCGTTGCCACACGACGCGCACCCGATGGCGGTTATGCTCGCCGGACTCAACGCTCTGAGCGCGATGCATCCCGAACAGAACCCTGCGATTGCGGGCGGTGGCATTTACAACTCGCACGCCGTGCAGGATAAGCAAATTGTGCGGATAATTGGGAAGATGACGACTTTGGCTGCGCACGCGTATCATCGAAACACTGGCCGCGCGCCGGCGGCGCCGAATACTCGTCTGTCGTACACGGAGAACTTCTTGTACATGCTCGATGCGGGTTTGGACGCCAGACATCGTCCGCATCCAAAGCTCGCTAAAGCTTTAGACACCATGTTTCTGCTCCACGCCGAACATGAGATGAACTGTAGCACGGCGGCGTGCAGACACTTGGCGTCGAGTGGCGTCGACGTCTTCTGCGCCGTCGCCGGCGCGGTGGGCGCGTTGTACGGACCCCTACATGGCGGTGCCAATGAAGCGGTGCTGAAAATGCTTGAGCGCATCGGAAGCGTAGAGAACATTCCAAGTTTCTTGGCTGGCGTCAAAGAAAAGAAGTACGTCATGTTTGGTTTCGGACACCGCGTGTACAAGAATTTCGACCCTCGGGCAAAAATTATTCGTGGCATTGCCAACGAAGTCTTCGAACTCGTCGGTCGTGATCCGTTGATTGACATTGCGATTGAGCTCGAAAAGTGCGCGCGCGCTGATGAATATTTCGTCAAGCGCAAGCTCTATCCAAATGTTGATTTTTACAGCGGATTGGTCTACCGCGCCATGGGGTTCCCGCCGGAATTCTTCACCGTCTTATTCGCCATTCCTCGAGCGGCTGGGTACCTTTCCCACTGGCGCGAAAGTTTGAGCGATCGAGATACAAAAATTATGCGACCACAGCAAGTCTATCAAGGCGAGTGGCTACGCGATTACCAATCCATAGCCACGCGACAGCGATCGCTGACTGACGCCATGGATAGCGTGGCGCCGTCCAACGCTGCGCGGCGGCGCATGGCAGGCGATCCACCCGCTGGTCGTGTAGCCGGCGCATCGGCAGGTGCTGAGTTATCAACGCCCGCGTGGCGCAGCGGTGCGAGCGTCGGTGACGCCACCGCGGGCATGGAGCATTTGATGTAGTCTTTTTTCATTTACGCCGCTGGCCTTTTTTACAATGCAAAATCATTTTAAGCAGTGACAGAAACGACGAGCATCATTTGTGCGGTGATCTGTCGACGCACACACGCACGCCAAATATATCCGTTCTCCATCGCATGCACGGTCGATCACCACCGTTGAATAACACCGCGCGAGAGACGTACATGCGTTCTCTCGCGCGCCGCGGGTCGCACATCGACGTCTGCCGTTCAATCTCCGTACAATAATCGTACACTTCGTCCAAATCGGGTTGACAGTATGGCCAATCAATGGGTGCATTCATGCGTGATACGCGTTCGCGATACCATGATTTCCTTGGCTCGTACGTGCACTTTCGTAGCACTTCTTCCACAGAGCACGGCCGAATCAGCGTCGCGCATCGCATGTAATCATCAAAAGCCGTGGGATTTCCCGGAAATATCGTCGAGAACCACGTGAGTTGCTGCATGAGACGACCAATTTCGCCTTGTGGCTCGAATAATACTTGCGTTCCAGATTCATCATAGATTATATACGCGTCGTTTGAGTACCGTATGTACGGATCTTCGTACGGATAATACGGCGGCGATTGAGTATTGGAGTTATACCCCGTTACCGATTGCGAGCCTTGATTTTCATTATATATCACCGTCACTCCGTCCATGGCTCGCGTTGTAGGCGACTGCGCGCCGCCGCGTCCGTTGCTGACGCCCACGGTCGAGTCCATCCACGTCGTCTGACTCTCTCTCGCGCGCGCCACGCGCTCGAGATCCGATCTCAACTCAAGCGCAATATCATCCAGCGCGCGTTGGAGTTCGCCGACATCAATATTCTCCGCACCAGGGCTCGTGAGTAACGACGCTTCGAGTTTAGCCACCTCTCGAGCGACGTAATCGTCATACGCGTCGTACCGCCCCGCCCGCGGCGCGTAGTCGTGCTCATTCGACCAGAACGATTCACGCCACGACGACCCATCGTCATAGCCACCATAATACCCATCATCATCGTCCCCGCGCACATCGCTCCCCGACGACATCGCCACCTCACGAGGCTCGAACACCCGCACCGCCCTCGTCGCCGCGTCCACGCTCACGATGTTCTCCTCCGCGCCGCGCGCGGCGACCGCGCCGACGCCGACGCCGACGCCGACGCCGACGCCGACACCGACGCCGACACCGACGGCGACACCCCACCACCGGCGACGCGTTCGGTGCGGTCGCGACGACATCGCCCTAAACACGCGGCTTAAGTCGCGGAATGCCGACGCACACCCTCGCGAATACGAACCGTCACGCGGGGCACCCTCGTGGATGCCCTACCCCAAGATATACATTTTCTCGGACATACGAAGCATATAGTGATCCATGCACATCCATGACCGCGTGTGACCCGCGTGGACGTGGACACCACTATATAGTATTTCTCGGACACTCGGATAATAGAGTATGGATACATACGCGCATGTGTGTCGCGCATCGTCACTCACGCGTGTGCGTCGTGGCTCAGCCCTACACCCTGAAGAAGGGGCCTTCATGTCGTCGTGGGTTCATTCCGCGACGCGCAGACGACGACGACGACGACGACGATGATGACGATGACGATGACGACGACGAAGACGACTTCAATGACGTTGTCGATGATGACACCGCGACGCGCGGCACCGCGACGCGCGCGCGGGGCGACGTTCGTCGTTCGCGCGGAAGGCGGCGTGAGCAAGCGCCAGGAAGATTTGGGCGGTCTCGGTGGTGATATCGGCGCGCGCGACGCCACCGTGGGCGAGCTCGAGAGCGGATTCTGCACCACGTCTCTCGGTCATGCGGATACGGACCATATCTTAGCCGTGCCGGACGCCATGGCGCAGATGATTATGTTGAAGAACCAGACGATTGACGCGAGCGACGCGGATAAGCTCACGTTTGCGCAGCAAGAAGTGCTTCGTAAGCAAGTGTGGGATTGGAAGATTCGCCCTGGGAAGGGGAATTATGAAGTGTTGCGACGGGAATATACCACGAGCGATGCTGGTGCGATGGTGAAGGCGATTGAGGAGGTGTGCGCGCGCGTGGGGTGGACGCCGGCGTCGCTCGAAGCGACGGGCGCGGACAAGGTGGTGTGCGAGCTCGGGCAAGATTCCATCAAGGGCATGTGCGAGAACGATTTCATTCTCGCGTCCAAGATTGATGATGATGCTGGCGTTTCTGCGCTTATTGTAAAGGCGGCAGCCAAGGCGCGCGTGTGGTTTTAAGTTTTAACCATCGACGTCGGCGGACGCTGTGTACGCGCTATTATTTTCCACACATTGTGGAGGCGCGCTCGCGCGTGTGAGCGCGCGCGTATTCAAGATTTGACTGATTTACATACGACAATGACGATGACGCAACAAAAACATTGCAACAACAATACATATTCATATTGATTTACAACACTGTTGATTCTATCACTCGCCGCAGCGCCAACCGACGACTACCGCGACGACTCCAACGCGACGCTAAAAGCTATTTACTCAGCGGCGCCGTCGACGTCTTCCTCGGCTTCAGTGGCGAGCACGGCGTCGTCTTTGAAGAGAGAACGCACGGCTGGGATAAGTCTTGGAAGCATGGGTAAGTTGGCGAAATCGACGCTCATTAAATCAAACGCCACCGCGGTGCGTTCGGTGTACGAGCCGTCGAATATTGGAACTTTTGGATAGCGCTGGGAAAAGTGCGTTAAAATCGTGCGATACGCCCGCGCATCGTTCCCAGTCTGCACCGCCTCCTTCGTCGTCGAATGACGCTTTTTAATCGCTTCGTCCTCCATACCGTTCTCGAACGTCGCTTCGTGCACGAGGAGCGTGGCGTCTCGAGCCGCCGCGACGAGGCTCGGGCACGGCCGCGTGTCTCCGGAATACACCATCGACCATCCGCGCTTGCCGACAATTTTTGCCCCATAGGCGTGCGCACAATGATTAACTTGCACGGCGATGATCTGGTCGACGTCTGATCCCGACAACGCTGCGCGAATGCGCGCGATTTCGGGACTCATAGTTTCGCTAACCCACTTTTCTCGCGTCGTCTCCGCCAAGTCGATGAAATCGGCGCCCAAATACTCGAGTTCGCTATACAAGTCCAGAAATCTCCGAAGTGGTCGCGGACCGACGATGGGAATTACTGGCGCTTCTAAACCTCGCCGCTCGAACGCTTCTTGTCGAGAGGTGAGTATACGTGGCAATCCAACGTGATGGTCGGCGTGAATGTGCGAAATCCACACAAGCTTCAGCGCCATCAACTGTTCGTCAACTCTGTTGATGCCGTACCGACGAATCATCTGCGCCAGTGACCCTTCTCCAGTATCAAGCATGATGTTTCCCGAGTAGCCATCGCCACCGAATTGCATGAAAAATCCAGAGACGTTGCGATATTTCGCTGGCATGGCGCTCCCGGTGCCAAGAAACACGAGCTCGACGTCGCCGGGACGCATGGCGCGTAAATATTCTGGCACCGGGAAGTCCGCTCCAGGACGTGACGCGTCGTACGTCTCGGACGGCAGCGGTGACGCAGGTTGCATAGCTTTAGATGCCAGCGCAATCGTGCTCTCGTCAACCTGCTTGCGATGCACAAAACTTGGAACGAATTGCGGCACCGCGCTCGCATCCACGCCCGCCGACTTGAGCGGAATCAACCCAAATTTAAGCAAATTCTTCCCCGCGATGGCGTTGGGAATGCCGCTCGGAATCTTATGAGCACGCTTAGCCATTGCTTCGCGTTTCGAAGGACTCGGTGGGGGCGAAGTCGGGTCACGCGCATCGGGAAATATCTCGGTGTGCAACGCGTGGAGGCGAGCCTGAATGCGAGCCGCCGACGTAAAAATCGGTACCTCGTCCATCGCTTTGGCGTTTGCAAACACGTGAGACGTCTTACTCGCGCCCTCGAATGTTTTTTCTACTAGTGCTTTATACTCTGCGCTCGATACTACGGCGGCGCTGGCAATATGCACGACAACACTGACGTCAGAAACGTCACCAAACAACAGATCGGGCGCGTCGAGCGCCGCGCGGACGTGCGCATTCGTCGGCGCGTCAAACACAATGACGCGAGGACCAGGCTGCTCGGGCCCGACGCACATCTCTGGCGTAATCACCGTTCCATTTTCTAGCGTGATTGACTGCCCGCGCACGAGTGCACCGCGTTGTGGTCCTTGAGGCACGCCAAGTTTGACTGCGCTCGCCATGTCAAATTTTCCCGGGACGCCGGCGAGCTTGACGTCGTAGCTCGCGACTGCATCTAATGCATAGTATTCCTCTTCGTCTTCGTGGTCGAGTTTAGCACGTTTTGCGTTTGCTCCTGCGCGCGCGTCATCGCTGAACGAATCATATTCACGATCGTGCGTGTCGGCCTCCTCGTTGTACGCGTCCTCGTCGTACCCGTCGTGACGCGCCCAACCGCCGACGACTACCGGCGTAATCGTCACCACACCATCATTCACAATCACCTCACTATCGCGAACACTCGCACACGAGTCGCGCTCGAACCCATTTTCTCCAATCGCCACCCCGCGTCCTTGCCCAAATAACGTCTTCGTCGCTCGAATCAACGCGCGCAACGGACTCGCCGGCGCGTGCACGTCCACGCGTCTCGTCTCAAATGTCGATGCATTCCCCGCGCCATTCCCCGCGCCTTGCGCCGTCAGCGCGCCGTCACTCATGGTAAGTAACATTCCAGTCAATCCCCCGGCGCTCGCCGCGTTCACGCGCGTGAGCATGATTCTATTCGTCCTTTGCAACTTTAACCGACGTTCGACGCAAAACCTTTGAAACCCTTCACCGACGTTGAACACGTATCGATGACTATCGGTAAACACCAGCACGCTCGGCGCCGTGACGTCATGAGAGTCCGCGTTCAAGCCTAGAATCTGCACGTACGCGTTGCCCAGACGCTTCGCCGCGAGCGGCGGCGGCGCTGCACCACGAGACGTCATGCCCGGTCGTTGGCTGCGATTCGCTGCCGATGAAAACGACGTCTGCACCGCGTGCGCGACGCGCTTAACGTCCGCGTACGCGTGCGATTCGTACGGTACGACGTGCGTGCGTCCACTCGCGCCGATAAGCGCACACCACCGCGCGAAATCGCGTGGCGCACGGCGCATACAATGCGTGCGTGACAGTGACGAAAAAGTAACTTTAAGCGTCACACGCCGACGCCGCTGACGACGCCGCGCGACGCACGACTGCCGCGATCCATCGCGCGCACCGGTGCGCGTCGACGTCGCCGTCACTCGTACCCGCGCCGCCGCCTCGATGCCGTGCGCGTCGACGCCGCACGCGCGTGTCCCAGTGCGCGGTGGTTACGCCAATCGTCATCATCAATCCACGACGAATCGCGCCGTGTCCACGCGCGCCGCGGCGTCTTCTGCGGGCGCGGACGATGGGGATTACTTTACGCTCGCCAGCGGCGCGCGTGTGTCCAAGCTCGGGATCGGGACGATGGATTGGGGCGACACCGAACGCGGATTCAATGCGAGGTTTCGCGAGAAGGATCTCGCCGAAGCGTTTGCGTACGCGTTGGACCATGGAGTGAATTTCATCGATACCGCCGAAGTTTACGGCGCCAAGTCCGCGGCGTATGAACAAACGAGCGAGCACATCGTGGGGCGTTTGAATGCCGCGCGCGATTGCGAGGCGTTCGTGGGGACAAAGGTGTTTACGGTGCCGTGGACCAACGTCATCATGGGCGGTGGGTTGCGACTGAGTTCAAAGGCGCTCGTGGATGCGCTTCGCGCGTCTGTGGCGAGAAATGAAGGTCGGCCGATGGATTTATGGTCCATTCACTTTCCATTCCCGACGTGGAGTCAGCAGGCGTTGACGGATGCGTTGAGAGAAGGGTTGGATTTGGGGTTGTGTAAATCCGTCGGCGTGAGTAATTACGACGCGGCGCAAATGACAGAGGCGTACGAGTTACTGCGTAAGCACGACATCCCGCTCGTGACGAATCAAGTCAAGTATTCTTTGCTCGACCGTACGTGCGAGAAATCGGGATTGCTACGCGCAGCAAAAGATATGAATGTGCGCGTGGTGGCGTACTCGCCGCTCGGCGGGGGAGAGTTGCAATCGAGCGAAGACGCCGAGATTAAAACTTTGTGTAAGCTTTTAGAATTTATCGGCGCCATGGGACACGGTGGGCGCACGACCACACAAGTGGCGTTGAATTATTTAATGTGTAAGGGCGCGATTCCTATCGCTGGGTGTTCGTCGAAGCGCCGCGCGAAGGAATATTGCGGCGCTTTAGGATGGTCATTAGATCCAGCCGACGTCGAAATGCTGGATGAAAAACTAGATTATATCGAGAAACAAAAGAAGAAGAGTCCTATTTAATACAAGTACTAATGTTGCTCATCTGTCGCGTTCGCGGCTAACCGACTCATGGCGAGCGACAACGCCGAGCTCGAATGCTCGCGGTTACCCAATAGAGACGACGGCGAAGACGCGCGTCGCCGCGACAACGCTTCGTCAAATGTCAAGCCTTGCGAATTCGCCCTCGGAGACGAGCACTCTTCCTGGGCGACTAAATAATCTAACACCTGCGCACCTTGCTCTTGAGTATAAATAGCCGTGCGTCCTTCGGCGTCGAGCGCGAGGACGCTTAAGACGCTCATGGCGTCGTCGCGGGACGTCGCGCATCCTTCCCGAGCGAGCGAGACTAACGCATCCGTCACGCGTTGATGCACCATGTGCGCCTTATTCGACGGTTGCCACACGAGCGCCCACAACGCGAGCGCCGCATCCGCCGCCGCGGGTTCTAACGAATTTCGCAACCGCAATAGTGTCGTCAGCACGTCGATGAGTTCGTGAAAGAAATTCAACCCGCCCATGGCCAACGCCGAGCCGTACGCGCGCTTTTCATCCATCGACGCGTCCTCTCTGTCTTGCCCACGTCCCGAGCTGCCGACAGCGATGGTATCGACCGCATCACCACTGTTCGTCATTGCATCACCTGCGAGCGAGCGCAGCGCGCCCACGCACGCGGCGCGCACACTTTTTCCACCCAAAGCCGTCGCCACGAGCGGGATAACCGCCCCGCATCTCGCCACGGCTCGTCGTCCCGCCGGCCCGCTCGCGCACAAATCTCTCAACCCAATCGCGCACTCCGTGTGCGCGACGGACACGTCGGACGATAAAATCACCACCATGCTCTCCACCGCGCTTTCGCACGTCAAATCCACCGCGCTCGGGTGACTCGATATTGGAAACAACCGTCGACGGTTCAACGTCGACGAACGCTGGCTCACGCGCGTCAGCGCGTCAGCGGCGTACGTCGCGTCGTCCCGTGCTTCATCCGCGCCCGCCGCGCGCTCAACGCATCTCGTGAGTGCGCTTAACGCACCACTGCGAATGAGCATCTTACATACGTCTGGTGAGCTCGCGAGCGCGCTCAGAGACCGCGTGACGTGCGCGGCGCCTCGTTCATCCAGAGCTCCACTTTCGAGCGCCTTGAGCAACGCCGGAATCACCCCAGCGCTCGCGTACGCGTGCAACGCTAAATCATCCGTCTTTAGTAATCGTAGCGCCGTCAATGCGCCCACCTTGTCGTTCAACCCGCACGAACGAACGACGACGTGAATCAACGCCAAGACTTGTTGGCCTCGAGTCGAGCGCGCGAACGCGTCCCCGGGACCTTCGGCGTCGACGCAGAGCTTACGAATGTGCGCCAGCGCGTCGGTGGACGATGGTGCGTGTGACAGTGCGTCGATGGCGGCGCGCATCGTCGCCGCCGCGCTCGGCGCTGACATGGTTGCGTCGAAATGTGACGCGTAAGATGTGAACCTCCCGCGAGGATGCGTGTGTAGAGTTACAAGAAGAAGCGAATTTTAGCGAAACAAATCTTTTCTGGACGCGCCGACCAAACACATATGGGTGTCGTCGTCATCGCGTCGCACGCGTACACCGTCGATGTTGTCGTTGTCTTAACCTTACAACAGGTGTTCATTCTTGTACGTCGTCGCGAATTCGCGAATATTGCCGACGATGAAAAACGCCCCGCAAATTCTGACCGTGCGCGCGGCGCCGCCTTGATACAAGGCTCGAATACCACCTTGTTTATACACCTCACCGAGCGCTTGCGTGGCACTGGTATATTTCACCCCAGCTAAATCACTCTGCATGCACGTCTTTGCGGTGTCAATCGGGTGCGTCATGAGCGCCGCCATCGTCCCCGCGGCGGAGCTCCCGAGCACGCTCGCCGTTAAATCCCCGAGCTCGGGCTTTGCCGCTTTAATCTTCGACGTCAACACCGGTCCCAAACCGAGATACCCCGCGGTATAAATGCTCTCACGCGCGGCGCATGACATCGTCCCTCGCCACATCTTCGCCAACCCACCATCGCGAACGACGGCGGAAATCGTCGCCCCGGGTCCGAGCTTCATCTTCCCTTGCTGAATCACGGTTAAGTCGACGGGGGAGTACAACGACGCGCTCAACGCACCAGCACCCATCGCGACGCCAATCTGCTCGATATCCGTCAACGCACGAGTACCATTCGTTACCGCGCGCTCGAGAACCCCATTCACCGCGACTTGTGCCGCGGTAATCGGCGCTAAAGACGACGCGTTCGCGACGACGCCGCGGTACCAGCCCCCCACCGACGTCGGCAGCGCGCGCCCATCTTGCACGCAAATCTTAAACGTAATCAGCGGCACTGTCGTGTTCGTGCAACATCACACGCATCGAGCGCAAAAATACACAGTTGTCAGTCACCGCATTGCGTGCGCGCGCATCCGACGATCGCGTCGCCCGGTTCCCACAACATCATCATGCCCAAACGTCGCCACATGAATTAATTAATTAATCCATTCACAAAACGCG
>Ga0181599_1000104_pt1 | contig 76825 bp, 50 predicted proteins | sample 041ome_3_FD_148658 | JGI IMG/M metagenome (GOLD analysis project Ga0181599, IMG submission 148658) | Coastal salt marsh microbial communities from the Groves Creek Marsh, Skidaway Island, Georgia - 041405US metaG (spades assembly) | ecosystem: Environmental > Aquatic > Marine > Intertidal zone >...
CAAAGCGAAAGAGACAAAGGCAAAGTTAAAAGCTTGGGCCGGAGCGTACAGCACGTTCGACGACGTTCGACCGAAACCGCCGCCGTTTCCGTTACCGCGGGAGTTCGCGAAGCCGGAGTTTTTGAGAGAGGAGAGACGGGTGGATTTCGCGGCGATGGAAGAAGAAGGAGAATACGATGATGACGATGATAATGATTACATCGAGTTCAGAGGAGGAGAAGAGAGATTAGGGAGTCACGGGAAGGCGGCGACGCGCGCGATGACGCCAATGTCTTCGTCGATGGTTTCGACGCGAAACGCGAGTCCTTCGTCGTCGTCGAAGAAAGCTTCGTCGTTGCTGGTAGAGTCTCTCGCGTCGCAACTGCGCGCGTGCGAGTTGAGAGCCGCGGACGCTTTGGCGGATGCCGAGAGAGAATCAGAGCAAGCCGCCAGATGCGAAAGAGAGAATGAAAAATTACGAGAAAAACTGAAACGAATGGAAGAGTCCGTGAAGGAGTTGCAAAAAGTGTGCGCGTTGGACCGACGGAAACGCGTGGAAGGCGACGAGAGAGCGGCGGAGGCGAAAGCAAAGGAAGAGCGGATGAAATTAGACGTGCGAGAGGCGATTGCGATGTTGAGAGAGCGAGAGAGAGAGGTCGAGGAGTTTGCACGAATGGTGAAAGAGGCGGAGAGGAAGAAGAACGAGGCGAGGGAACACGCGTTGACGATGCGAGCGAATTCGAGAAAGCTGGAAAGAGAAAACGCGCGACTGCGAACGGCTGCGGCTGAGATGGAAGAAAGAATGGAACAGATCGTGTCGATGAACGAACAGTCTGGGAGATCGATTTCGGAAATTGTGCGGAGTAGTCCGATGAAAAGGCATCCACAACTCGTCGTAACTGCTCGACGAGACGACAAAGAAGAAAAAGACCGAGAAGAGGAAGAACAAGAAAGGAAAAGACCGCCGATTACGACGCAAAGGACGACGTCAAACATCGCCGCCGGCGTGAGAACCAACGCCACCCGACTCCAATCTCCGTCGTGGTCCTGGTTCCGCGCCGCCGCCGACGACGACGACACCAACGCGCGAAAAGGAACCAACGCGCAAAACCCCCCTCCGTACGCGACTTCCGCGGACCTCCGCGCCGCCAACCTCGCCGTCATCGCTCGACACGAAAAAGACATCACCTCCCTCTCCTCCGAACGCGACCAACTCCTTCAACTCTTAGCCACGAAATTCTCAAACGGCGCCGGTAAATCCATGAAAGAGCGAGAGCGGAAACTCGCCGTCGAAGACCGATTACGGCGCGTGGAGGAGAGTCTGAAACGCGCCAAAGCCGCGCTCAAAACCGCGAGACGAGAACGACTCGAATAGAAGAGAAGAGAAAAACAAGCGAACAACGCGCGACTGCTATGTATGTGTTTATCGGTATTGAAACAACGTTTCGTAGAAAAAATGTCTCCACCTTCGTTTACTAAGTTTGCTCGACCTTCTTTGAAAATTTTTTCTTTTTCATCCGATCCCGAGGGTGCAAATTCGTCAGAAACAGACGCGGACGGAAACGACAACAAAAAGGAAACGCACACCATCTCTATCTTTCTCTCTCTCTCTCGACGCAGGAGCAGAAAAAGTCTCGCTCGCTCAACGAAGAAGAGAAACGATGCCCCGCGTCCTTTCCCGATCGTTCTCGTACGTGACGACGTCGATCCTCGTCGCCTCGATCATCGTTCTGCACGCGTTAATAACGCGCGAGCAATATTTCAGCGCGATGTTGTATCTCTCGACGTCGAAAATCAGCGTCGTGGCGTTGGCGAACGTGGCGTTCGCGCTGGCGTTTACGCTGGCGAAAGTCGTGAAGAAGATATTCTTGGGGACGTTGCGAGATAGCGAGGTGGAGCGGTTGCAAGATCGCACGCGGGAAGCGGTCATGGAGACGTGTTTGGCGATGACCATTTTCCGAGAGGAATTCAATCTGAGATTTGTTTCGTTGTTCGCGTCTTTGCTGTTCTTGAAGGCGTTTCATGGGTTGTGTAAAGACCGAGCGGAACACATGGAGACGGCACCGAGAGTGAGAGTGATCGATCGAGCGAGGATTCTGAGCTTCATGGTGTGTTTGTTACTCGTGGACGTGGCTTTCGTGAAGTTTGCGATTGAACGCGTGGTGGCGAAAGGACCTTCGGTGGTGCTTTTGTTCGGGTTCGAGCACGTCATTTTGGCGAGTAAAATGTGCGTCGGGTTCGCGAAGTATTTCGTGACGTTAGTGGATCGCGCGATGGATGGAAATTGGCAAGGGAAAGGCGCATTTGTTTTTTATTTAGAGCTGTGCGCGGATTTGGTGCACTTGTGCGTGTACGTGGCGTTTTTTTCCATCATCTTCGCCTATTACGGATTGCCGATACATTTGTTGAGAGACGTGTACGTAACGTTTAGACAATTCAAAGATCGAGTGGCTGCATTTTTGAGGTACCGAAGAGTGACGGCGAACTTAGACTCTAGGTTCCCAGACGCGACTGCGGAGGATTTGGATGCATCGCAAGGCGGCGAGGACACGTGCGTCGTGTGCAGAGAGAAGATGAAAATGTGCCAGACGCACGCGGACGGGAGTCAAACGCCGATACCGAAACAAATGCGCGCGAAGAAGTTACCGTGTTCGCACGCGTTCCATTTGCACTGCTTACGATCGTGGTTAGAGAGACAGCAAGCGTGTCCGACGTGTCGCGCGTCCGTGTTGCCAGAGGAGGAGAGAGAGTTAGAGAGAAGACAGAGAGAGAGAGAGGAAGGGCAATGGCAAAGGTTACCGCCGGAATTACAGCCCGGGTACATCGCGCCGGAAGTGCAGGCGAGATTAGACGCGCAGGCAGCAGAGGCTAGAAGAGAAAGAGAAGAGAGAGCGAGGAGGGAAAGAGAAGCGAACGGAGACGTCGGGGCGGGTTCAACGGATGATGGAGGAAGAGCAGGAGGAGGAACGGATGCGCCTTCGTCTTCGTCCACGCCTCCGACGGTGACGACGGCGATAGCAGGAGCGGATGCAGAAGCGCAACGCGTTCGGGAACAGCGATTAGAACGACTCGGATCTCTTTCCGGAGGCGAGCAACAGCAACAACAGCAACAGCAACATCAGCAACGACAAACGCCTTCGGCGACTAACACCACTGCTTCTTCTTCGAGAGAACAGGCGGCGACGCCTACGCCGGCGCGAACGCCCCCTGCGCCGAGATTTGTACAACAACAACAACAACAACAAGAAACGAGAGCGACGCCGCCACCGAACATGACAACACCAGTTGCACCGTCGCCATCGGCGAATCTCAACCCGGGTAGCGAGTGGTGGACTCCCGGTACCGCCGCCATCAACGCATCTTACCAAGCGGGCATCTCCGCCGCAGCGACGAACGTGGCAAACGACGAAGCGTCATTGTCTGAAGAAGACATATCTGCGCGTCGCATGGCGCACGCTGCCGCCGCTGCCGTCGCCGCTGCTGCGCAACAAGCGCAGATGGCGTTCATGAGCGTCGCACCGCTCGGTTTGTTGCCACCAGGATCGCACATGAACGGAGGCAACGCCGGCTACTTTCCGTTTCCAATCGATTCACAGTACCAACGCGAACAACCAATGCCACTCACGCCGGAACAGTACGAAAAAGAGTACAACCGTCGCCAGGAGCAAATGGATAAAGACGCTCGCGCGAACGAGAAAATCGCCGCGTTGGAACAAAAAGTGAACGAGCTCATGCAGAAACTCGAAGACCAGCAGCAGCAGCAATCGAAACCTCCGCCTCCCCTGGAAGCGAAATTCGACCAAACTGCAAAGACGACGACGACGACGCCTTCATCTGTATCCTCGCAACAAAGCGAAGACACCAGAAAAGTCGCTTTCCGACACTCTCGCTCGGCTTCACCGTCCATAGTTGCACCGACGCCACCGACGACGACGACCGACGTGGCCGCCTCGGAGATCAAAGAGGAAGAAACGAAGGAACGCGCGAACGACGACGAAAGCGCGCCTTCTTCATCGGCGCTGGAGGCGGTCGAAGATCGTCGTCCAAACGAAGAAGTGCGAGAAGAAGAAGAAGAAGAAGAAGTGCAAGAGCGAGAGGACGAAGTTTCCGCCGCGCTTCGTTTGAGAAGAGAGAGGTGGTTGGCGCAGCAGCGAGATCGACCGCAGAACTGAAAAACAGAGAGAAAATTGAATTCATTTCACAACACGACGTCACAAAAAAAGAGAACGAAAAGTACCCCCTCGTCCCGCGCTTCTTTCTTTCTCTTTTACTCTCTCACGCGCACACAAACACTCTTTATTTTCCACTTCGATGGATCACAATCACAGCGCGAAGTGCTCGCCCTTTGCCCGCGTTTCCGCGAGAGACGACGGGGAGTTTTCTCCGTTCCGCGCGATCGAATTCTTTTTTCCCCAGAGAGCGCCGCCTTTCTTCTCTGAGTAAAGAGAGAGAGACGGGAAAGACGGCGGCATGTCCACGCGCGCGGAAAAGCTCGCGAATAATGGTTTCCTTCCGATTCGGGAGCAGTTTTTGTCGGTCGCGGAGAAGAAGGAGGAGAACGACGACGACGACGAGGCGACCGCCGCCGCTGCGGAGCGGAGAAACGAGGTGAAAAAAACAGACGAGAGACCGTTATTACGGAGCAACAAAAACGGCCTTCGGCAAGGCGCGAAGTCGCAAAAGCAGCGGAAAAGAGAAAAGTATCTGGCGATGAGGAACGATTTGTGCTCGTTCGTGGCGGTCGGGAAAGAGTGTCCGTTTCAATCGACGACGTGCGAGTGCACGCACGACGCGGAGAAGTACTTGGAGGCGAGAAGACGCGAGGAGGGGTTTGGCGGCGGGCGGTGTTTCGTCGTCGGCGGAGGCGAGGACGGCGAGGACGGCGGCGGTGCGAAGTGTCCGTACGAAATGAAGATGAAACACGTGAAATGTCCGTTTGGGATTCGGTGCTATTATTCCGATCGACACGAAAATGTCGACGATAGTAAAGAGACGAAGACTTTGCTCGAGTGGCGACGGAGCGAGGGCAGCGAAGAGTTCAACGCCATGGAGGATCGTTTGCAGAAAGAATTACGCGAGTCGACGTATAATTTGCCGAGATCTACGAAATATTTAGAGACGGTTGGGAGCGATTTGTTGTGCGTATCGAAAGCGAAGAAGAGGAAGATTACGGCGATGAATAGAAATAGTAAAAGAGACGACGCAAACGACGCAAACGAGAACGAAGAGGAGAAAATCGAAAAGAACAGGATCGATTTCAATAAAAAGTTGGTGTTGGCACCACTAACGACGGTCGGACACGCACCTTTTCGACGCATGTGCGTGAAGTTTGGGGCAGATGTGACGATATCGGAGATGGCGATGGCGTCGAACTTGTTAGCCGGCGATCGACGCGAGTGGGCGCTGTTGCGGAGACACGCGTGCGAATCGAGCAAAACGAATAAGTTTGGCGTCCAAATATGCGGCGGATACCCTGATTTAGTCAGCCGATGCGTGGTACGTTTTCAATTCTCTTTTCTTTTTTTGTTTTGTGTGCTACGACGATATAACGAGCGGGGTGATGATAAACTTTTGGGGCTCCTTTGGCAGCCGCAGCCCTAGTAGGCGCAAAGGAGGAAGCGCCGGGGAGTGTTCGCATTCTCTGGTTATTTTACAGCTCGTGAGTTCCCAGTGCTGTCTGACCGCTCGATGTTATATTCTTCGCGCGTGTTATCGTTATCTTCTCCGACAATCTTCTAACGCTATTCTTCTCGCCCTTCTCTCAATAACAATAAAACACAGGAACTGATTGAAAACGAGGTACAATGCGACTTCATCGACATCAACATGGGATGTCCAATCGAAGGCGTCTGCGCCAAAGGTGCCGGCTCAACTTTACTCACGCAGCTTAAAACTGGCAAGTTGGAGAAGATTATCGACGCTGCGAGCTCTTCGTTGCGTAAGATTCCGTTGACGATCAAAATTCGCATGGGATACCACGATCGCAAACAACAGTGGAACGCGCACGATATCGTCAATCGATGTTGCTCGGCGTCTTCTTCTACATCTCGAGATTCCCTCAATGCTGGTTGGCTCGGAAAAGTTGCCGCGATCACGTTACACGGACGAACGCGCGCGCAACGCTATTCGCGTTTGGCAGACTGGGAATACATCGACGAATGCGGTAAAATCGCCAAGACAGTTTCGAACAGCGCGGTCCCGCTCATCGGCAACGGCGACGTGTATACCTTTGAAGATTACAACGCGCACGTGGAGTCTGGAAACGTCGCCACGTGCATGATTGGTCGCGGTGCAATTATTAAACCGTGGTTGTTTCAAGAGATTAAAGAACAACGTCACATCGACGTCTCTTCCTCGGAACGTTTAGAGTACTTCGCGGAATTTTGTAAATATGGTATAGAACACTGGGGTTCCGACGCCATAGGCGTCGAAAAGACGAGAACATTTTTGTGCGAGTGGATGAGTTACACGCACAGATACGTTCCGGTTGGTCTTTTGGAACACCCGAGCGTACAAAAGATGCACTTGCGTCCGCAACGGTATTTCGGTCGCGACGATATGGAAACTTTGTTGGCTTCGGACAAAGTCGAAGATTGGATCAAAGTCAGCGAGATGTTTCTGGGTAAACCGAAAGACAATTGGACGTTCGTTCCAAAGCACAAATCAAACTCGTACGTGGCTATAAACAGCAACACCGTCACATCGTGGGAAGAAGTCGACGCGCAAGGATAAGTTCGAAAGTATCAGAGCAAAAGGTACGTCCCCTACTCTTCCTTATTTTTTTGTCCTCGCACACGCGACGATACGCGTCACGCGCGTACCTTAACCACACGCGCACATTCTTAGTGACGATACACTTTTTTTTGGAATTACCGTCCGATGTTGAGAAATGTTTTGCCTTTTGGAACGGCGGCCCTTCACAAAAACGATGAGCGGAAAAAATGGCTTCTGAAAGAATATGCGCGTAGTGTGCTCGATTCGCAACAAATCCGGTTCAAGCTTTTTCGCTCTGTTCTCTTTTCTCGCGCGCGCTCACGCGACGAGAGTCGTCGCTCTTTCTCTCTCTATCGCACAGGATGCATGAGCAAATCTCACAGAACAACAGAAATTAGATTAAAAAGCAGAATAGTATAGATTAGAATAGATTAGACGCGCGCGTGTAACGCTACTCGTATTATATACATGTACCGGCGTTGAATCACTTTCCCCAAAAAGTTAGTTACACGCATTCCCCAAAGCAATACCACGCGAGAAAGAAGAAGCCTCCTCCGACGGCGACGCGCGAGCGATGAACCGCGGAAACGACGACACCAACCGTCGCCACCATCTCCGTCGTCTCTCGCGCGCGTTCTTCGAAAAAACGCTCGCGTTCGCCGAGTGCGAAGAAGCTTCTTCCAAAGCGAAAACCGGGAGGAGTTCAACGTCGACGGCGAAGAAAAATCTCCCCGACCTTCCGCAAGCCGTCGCCAAGTCCGCTTTACGCGAACTCTTCCACCGCCAATCCGTGTTAAACTACCAACCGTCATCTTCGGAGAAGTCGACCATAAACAATTTCGTCAACGCGTCCATCTGGAGAGTTTTATTCGCGGTAGGGTTGACTGGTGTGTTTGGTTTCGCGACGGTCGATGGGAACAGTTTCGGGTTCAAGAATAAGACGAACGCGTTCAGAGCGCGCGTTTTATTGGGCGCGGCGACGGGCGCGTTAGGGGGCATGTTTGAATATCGAAGCGTGAACTTTTATAGAAATTTAGCGGTGAAAATACTAGACGAAGAGGATTCGAAGATGAGCGCTGAGTTGGCGGAGATATTGCGAGAGCGCGACCCGCTCGGCGAGTTCGTGAAGGATCAAGAGAGGAAGAAAAATCGAGAGCGCTTGCGCGGGTTTCGAGACGGGAGAAAGAGAATGATGGACGTCGGAGTCACCGTCGAGGCGGCGAGGAGAGAAGGAGAGGATGTGAACGCGCCGTCGTCCTCGTTTGAACGAGCAACAGTCCAAAAATCAGAAGGAGAAGAAGAAGAACATCGAGGAAGCGCTCCGCCATTCTTCTTCTCGGACGTCTTCGGCGCGACGACGACGCGCCGAGACGGGAACGGAACCACATCGCCAGGAGTCGTAGCCACAACCACGACAACAAATAAACTCCGCGCGGCGAAAGAAGCCGAGAGAAGAAAGCGCATACGAGAGGCTGGTTTAGAGCGGCGGCGGCAAACCGGCGGCGGCGCGCTCTTCGACTGACTTTTGCGTGAAGAAAAGGTGCACCTTTTTTGCTCTTCTTCACAAATTTTAGATCTCGCGACGCTTTTTGTAAAAACGCGACCACAACGAATACATAGCGACGAGAGAAAAATGCGCGCGTGCTGTTCTTTTTCTGCCACGTTCGCGAAAGCGCACCACCAGTTCCGCCGCCGCCGGTGTGATGACAGCGATTCTTCTTCTAAATTATCATCATCAGTTGGGGCAAAAAGAGTTCGATCGAACCAAAAGCGAAGCAGAAGAAGAAGAAGCGCGGAGGCTTTGTCCTCGTCGTCTTCTTCTTCCGAAGCGATGACGACGACAAACGACGTTTCTTTTTTATCCGTGGACGAGTTGAAGCGAGACGCTCGAGCGTCGTCGTCGTCCTCCTCCTCGAGTAGTAGTAGTTCTTCTTCTTTGAGAAATGAATTCGTGCAGATATCGAAAGCATCACCACCACCTCCGGCGGAAAACTTGTCCAAACTCCAACAGTTCGGACGAAAATACTGGCCGGCGCTGGCAATTTTGGAGCTGTTAGCTCTGATCGGAGCGAGTTTGAACGGCGTGCTCAGTCGGAAACGGCGTCAAGAGATTGAACGATTGAACATTCAGATGCGTCAGATTATGCAACGCGTCGAGGAGGAACGGTTCGAGCGGCACCATACGAAAACGGCGGCGAAAGCGAGCCGAGCGATGGAGTTGATTGGAAAAGCGAAGAGCGCGTACGCCAACGGAGAGTACGACGTCGCGATCGATTTGTTCACCGACGCGGTCGCGGCGGCGGACGACGAGACGTCCTCCGAAGAAGATAAAATCGAAGAGTCCCTCTCCGCGAGGAAAGGTTTAGCGACGGCGTACCAAGCGTCGGGCGATTTAACCAAAGCGGCGAGCGCGCTCGAAAGCGCCTTGCTCGTCGCAAAAGACAGCACCGTCTTTGGCATGCTCGGGGACGTGTACACGGATATGGGTGAGTTGAGCAAAGCCGGCGAGATGTACGACAAGTGTTTGGAAGCTATGGATTAAAGTCACGCGTATGTATCACACGCGCGCTCGCGCGGAGAACAGAGAGAGAAAGAGACGAGAGATCTCACCAAAGAGTAGTGCGCGTGCCCCCGCGTTGAAGCAGAGTCTTTTGCCATTACTTTACATATTTTGCAAAAAGAAAAAAAGGTAGTTTTCACCGCAGCCATACACCGAAGCATCTCTCTCGTCCTTTTTTGGAAATATCTAAACGTATCTTTGACTCGTGGATCTTCTCACATTTTCCACGAACGCAAACGCGCTTGATTGAGCACATCAAACGCGGCGCGCCCCTCTCTTTTTACGCGAGCGCGCGCTTACTCGGAAAGAGAGAGAGAGAGACGTTTGTCTCTTCTTCTTTTTCTTCTTCGAAGGAAAGGCGCGCGAGAAAGAGAGAGAGAGAGATCTTCTTTCGTTCTCTGCGTTTCAAAGTTGAATTTTTTGTTCTTATTCTTTCCCCACGAAGACCACTTTTACGACGCGAGGAAGAAGGGAAGGATTATTACGATGGCGACGGTGACATCGCGCTCGTTGATGTCATCTTCGCCCTCGTCTTCTCGCTTGGCGATGAGTTTCGCGTGCTCGACGTCGTCGTCGTCGTCCAGACACGCCGCGCGAATGATGCAATTTGAACACCCTAAACGAACGGTCGTGGTGCCTTTGAGAAGGCGAGGACGGAGAAGTTCTTCGGTCGTCGGCGTTCGAGCGTCGTCGTCGTCTGGCGACAACCGCCGGGGAGGAGGAGAATTTTTTGAAGAAGAGGAGAAGTATGAAACGGAGAGGGACTTCGGACCGTCCGCCTCGTCGTCGTCGTCGTCGTCGTCGTCGTCCAAGAAGTCTTCTTCGCCTTCAGCGTCTTCTTCGAGCAACAAGAACGGTTCTCCCAAGTTGGATCCGGAGTTGGACTTGCCGCAGAACTCCTCCAAGAAGAAGAAACCGCCCGCCGCGAAAAAGAAGAGTAACAATAACAGTAACAAAAACAACGCGACGAAGAATACTGCGACGAGAACAATGACAACGAAAGACAACGTGAAGATTGGTAACAGCTCTGTGCCGAAGAAGAGCGCGAACAAGAGTAGCGCGGCGACGACAAACGCGAATACTAACGCCGACGGGAAAGAAGAGCGCGAAGAGGCTCTCTCGGAAAAGGAAGAGGAAGAAGTCGAAGACGAAGATCAAGCCCCGAAACACGAAACAAGGGCGCTGTCGAAAGAGCAATTTGAAATGCAAAAGAAACGATTGGAGCTTTTAATCGAAGAAAAGGAATGGGCGGTGGAAGAGGCGAGAGATAACTCGGCGAGATCGTCTGTGAAGTTGCAACGCGTGTTGGATTACGTCAATGCCGTGGAAGCGTATAAGGAATTGTGCTCGTCGAGAGTGCCGGATACTGTTTCTGATTTTCTCGGGAACTATGTGAACGTTTTGTGTTTGCCGAAACACGCGAAAGGCTACGATGAGGCGCTTTCTTTTCTCGGAATCGATTTTGAAGACATGGACGAAGACGATTTAGAAATCACGCACGAAGATTTCTTGAGAGAGACGGAACACTACATGCGAATCGAAGAGAGATACGATTCGGAACGGAAAACGAGCGGTAGCTTCGAAGAAGAGGATGAATTTTACGAAGACGAAGAAGATGAGTATTACGAAGATGACGATGAGTTGTTGGAAGCCTTGTTAGGCGGCGACGCGAACTACATCGCCGAGATGAAACTCCCGCTCGAGCTCCACCTTGCGCAAGACATTGACGGGAACTGGCGATGGTTAGAGGATGACCTCGGAAGAGTTTTGAAAAGAAAGCCCGAGGGCGATTTTATCTTTCGTCTCATGTCTTTTGAAGACTTGATGAACGAGGGTTTGAACGTCAACTGCTTGCGAGAGGAAGTCGATCCGAACGAGCTTATTGATTTCTCTAAGTGTCGGTCGTTCGACGACGCGAGACGAGCGATGAAAGAAGCAACCGAGGCTTTGCGGAACATGGAAGCGGACGGGTGGGTGGTTGAGAAGAGCTTCTCGGCCACGGCGGCGAGCTGGGGCGCTTCTTCCTCCGGAGATTCCACCGATTCGGTCTTTGACATCAAAGAAGAAGGTAGCGGACGACACTTGTGTATGACGAAAGAGTTGAGACCGTTGAGAACAATGTCGCACGTGGATGGATTACATCCGGACGAGGATGATACGAGCGAATGGGAGATTCACCGCGAGGAAGCTGCCGGAGCGATGGCGAGAGATGCCTTCGATAGCTTTGACGAAAGCGAATGATATAATCCCCTAAATATTTTTTAACTGGAAAAAGCGAGTTGAGTAAAAATGCACTACAAACCTAAACCTAATATCTAACTCTAAACTTCAGTAATAAGTACGCGATAACTAAATACCCGCACGCTAACGAGGCCAAAGCGACCACATGCGTTCGCATTTCACTTCTCGTAGACCCGAAGGAGAAGAAATCCAAGACTTCTTTACCGGAAACTGGAACGCGAACGTCGCCGCCGCTAGACGACGGCGAAGATTTTTTGGATGGATCGCTTTCGACCAGTTTGGGCGTAAAATAAAAAGTTCCCGCGTCTAAGAATTCACCTATCATCATAGACTGGAAACCATGGTTAACAAAACTACATCTCGTCAAGATTTTAACCAAGATGTGGCGATCGCCATTTCCGTCCGCCGCTTTCGCTCTCGGCTGTTCCTCGTTGAGTAAAAAGCCACCGCACACAACGTTCACGAGCAATAATAGCATTCCGACGACGTTTGCGGACGCATTCGATGGCGTTGCAATAGACACACACGTACACAACGCTGATGCTGCAATGTTTGTCAACACGCACACGAACGTAAAGTTTACAAATGAGAAAAAGTTCAAGTGTAAACCGACGCAAAAATACGTGGCGAGAGAGAAAAACAAAGGCGGAATGGCCCGAACAACAATCACATCAAACGCGATTTGACTGATAAAATAACCGTCCACGCCGTAGGCACCGGCGAGAATTTCTCGCCTTGACAACAAATCATCCTCTCTCCACACAGGTAGGGAGGAGAGCGACATGAGCGTGAGAAATAGGAGAATGAAGAAACAACATCCCATTCGATTCTGCACGCCGGCGGTATCTCGACCACACTGGAAGAATATTGCACCGAGCGCAATTGCAGTGAAGAGCGTCGCAATGAAGTGCGTGGCAATCAAAAATGGGTGTCTAGTAGCATTTTTGCGCAAACGTGCGAGGAGTTGCTGTACTTGGACCTTCATCGGCGCGAGACGTTTCTTCTCGGAGGAACGAGTACTACCACCAGCTCTTCTCGTGTTTCCTCTCTCTTCGTCGGTATTGGCGTCTTCATTTCCGACGACTGCGTTTGACGACGCCTCCATAGCGAGCATTTCTATAGTGTTTTCATTGAGCGTGAATATATCTGAAACCGCAAAGTCTCTGCACACGCGGGAGGTCGTTTCTTTAGACGATTTAATGACGACGTCCAATATAAAGTCCGCCACGTGCACGTCTCGTGGTCGAGGCGGTATATACGCCAACGACTCGAAGAAACCTTTCGCTGAAATCGAAGGCCCGCTGTAGACAACAGATCCAACACTCGAAAGAATCAAAATACGTTCCAATAAACGGAAAATATCCGGTCGAGGCTGGTGAATAGATAACAACACAGTCACGCCGTGGCGAGAACCAAGTTTGGACAAGATGTCAACAACCTTTGCCGCGTTCGTCGAGTCCAAGCCAGTCGTAGGCTCATCCAGAAACATGATGCCCGGAGACATTAAAAGCTCAGTCGCGATAGAGACGCGACGCTTCTCGCCGCCAGACAGACCGCGAGAAAACTGGTCGCCAATCAAAGAGTCGGCAAGTTTCTCGATGGCAAAATCGCGCATTGTTTGCCCAACGCGACGACGGAGAGCCTTCGTAGATGTACCGCTCGGCATACGAAGCGTAGCATGGAACAACAAGTGCTCCCAAACTGTACTCGTGCCAGGTAAAACATCGTCTTGGGTCACGTAGCCGCTCATTTCTCGTCTTTCGTGACTCGTTGTCTCTGCACCGTTGATTCGGATTTTTCCTCCAACCTTGAAGTTCTTTTGCTGCTCTGAGCTTCTGCCCGCTAAAATATCCAACAACGTCGATTTCCCTGCGCCTGATGGTCCTAAGATTGCAAATGCACTTTTTTCTTTATCTTCAAAAGCAGCGCCTCGCATCGACGGCGGAAAGCCTAAATGACCACCTCCGGCAATTCCAGTTATCCCTCGAAGAATAACTTTACGTCTCTGTTTCCCACGCGTCCAAACTTTCACTTCACACGTTATACGACTGAAAGAGAACGCCGGCGATAGTTTTGGTTCGTCGTCGTCACTGGAAAGTGATGTTGATGGCGTGATTGCGCTTCTGTCTTCATCATCAATCGAGAGAAGACGCTCGCTCGAATCTTCCTCTCCTTTGTCGTCATCGTGCGCTTCCTCGAATTCAAAGGCTGTAGTTTCAGACGTTCTTTGCGCAGCCGCAGGCATGTTCTCATCAACCGAAACAAAAGAATCCATTCGCGCGTGGCGAATTTGATTTCCTGCATCAACAAATATAGAAGATGAAACGGAACCTGGTGCTTCCTCGTTCTCGTCTTCACGCCACTCGTCCATGGCGGCATCCAGCAACGCAGCGCGCTCACTACCTCCTGGAGATAAACTTTCGATCACCCGCCTCGCGAGTAAATCGTTATTCGTACCATCTAAATCTCCAGCAGATGATGTAGACGGAGAGAGTGTTGACGAAACAATTATTCCAAAACAAGTTCTTAATCGAGAGAGAAAAGAAGAACTTTTGCTCTTCTTCTTCCTGCCGCCGCTCTTATCGCCGCCGCCGCTCGCAAAATCTGAACGTTTCAAGACGAAGAAACTCACCAAAGCAAACAAAATTGCTTCCCCGCACAACCACGCGACGTCGTTTATGACTAAACTTGGATGAAATCCAAAAGTAAAGAGGACCTTTTCTCCTGGCACAGGAACCTCATTTGGAAGTTTTGTTGAGTTCGTATCGTCGTCGTTACTCCAGGATTCCGTGAGCGTGAATGTCTTTGGATTCGAAGCAAACTCATTGACAACAAGTGCTTCAAAGCCGCGAGAAATGAAGCTTAATGAAGCAAGCCATTGAAATGAAGCTGGAATTTCATCTTTGTTGAGCAAAAATCCCCCAAATAAGATGGATGTCAGAAAACATAAGCTGGCGACGGCGTTGGCGTCTGCGACTCGTCGACTACACACCCCAATTGCCATGCAAAGACATGTCGCAACAATATTCGTCAAGATGAGCACGACGACAAATGCGAGTAAATTCAACTCTCCGCCCTCGTTCAAACCAATCATTCCGTACGTTATAAATCCAAACAAGAACGGTGGAACGACGCGCATTGGCAAAATGTCAAACAAGACAGTTGAAACAAAATACGCGTTCGTTCCATACACTCGATTTGCACGTTCTCGAATGAAGAGAAGACGGTCTTCTTTCCAAACTGGAAGCGAAGAAAGCGACATGAGCGTGAGAAAAATGAGAATAAAGAATAGTGCGCCCATCCTATTTTGAATGCCACCTTGATTCAAAGCCGCATTCTTGAAAATCAAGCCAACACCAAGTGCCGCGAGAAAAGTCGCCATCACGTGCACGTAAATAAGAAAGGGGTGACGATACATCCGCCTTACGTACCGACCACACAACCAGCGACACTGCTTCGAGAAGGGAGCCGCGTACTTGTTTCTCGCGTTGACGATTTCTGCTTCATTTGAGATCTCTTGACCCAATTCAGCCATGAGCGCACGCTGACTCTCTTCGTTTTCAATCGCAATCTCCGATTTCAGAAAATCCACCGAGACTTTCGCAACGATCTTTTCCGGCGAGTTGATGACGACGTCCAATATAAAGTCCGCCACGTGCACGTCTCGTGGTCGAGGCGGTATATACGCCAACGACTCGAAGAAACCTTTCGCTGAAATCGAAGGCCCGCTGTAGACAACAGATCCAACACTCGAAAGAATCAAAATACGTTCCAATAAACGGAAAATATCCGGTCGAGGCTGGTGAATAGATAACAACACAGTCACGCCGTGGCGAGAACCAAGTTTGGACAAGATGTCAACAACCTTTGCCGCGTTCGTCGAGTCCAAGCCAGTCGTAGGCTCATCCAGAAACATGATGCCCGGAGACATTAAAAGCTCAGTCGCGATAGAGACGCGACGCTTCTCGCCGCCAGACAGACCGCGAGAAAACTGGTCGCCAATCAAAGAGTCGGCAAGTTTCTCGATGGCAAAATCGCGCATTGTTTGCCCGACGCGACGACGGAGAGCCTTCGTAGATGTACCGCTCGGCATACGAAGCGTAGCATGGAACAACAAGTGCTCCCAAACTGTACTCGTGCCAGGTAAAACATCGTCTTGGGTCACGCATGCACTTGCAGCGCGCAAACCGACGTTTGAGGCAACCTGTCCGTTTAAATAAATCGCACCTCTAACGTTCCTATCGGGTGGCGTGCGTCCTGAGAGAGTGTCTATGAGTGTTGATTTACCCGCACCGCTTGGCCCCAATACCGCAAAGACGCCTCCCGGTCCAGCCATTCCGGAAACGTCCCCTAAAATGCGTTTCGTGCTCTTTTTCTTATCGCTTTTAACACTCGCGTCGACAAAAAGATGACGCCACGAAAGAATCATAGTATTTTTCGATGTCCTTTGCGTTACTTGCGTCGATAACGACGACGTTCTTCTACTCTTCTTCCTTCTTGCTCGATTTTTTTTCGTTTTCCGTCTCTCGCCATTCTTTTCTTCCAAGCTTTCCTTGTCATTGCATTCGTCTTGCTTCCCATCCTCATCCTCATCTTCATCACTGCTCAACGACGACGATGATTCATTATTTACAGAGCTGTATCCGTCGTCTGAATATGCGGCAGAGTCATTCAGAAGTGCTTCTGTGTTCAAATCTTCATCTCTGACGATGCGGTCCGATTCTTCCTCATCTTCTTCTTCGTTGTACCTTTGCTTCCGCTCCCTGAGGACGTACATCACCATCCCAGCTATTATTGCGGAAACGAACAAGAGCATGAATGCGCGCGTCAATGCATCGCCTGTCCAATACACTGGAACCGTTTCCTCCAAAGAACACCAATTTTCATTTGCCATCGTTTGCTCTTCGTATACGCAGTTACCTACCCTGCAAGTTACCGCGAGCGTTGGAATCACTCCTGGTTGCGTCCAATAACACACGTTACTTCCATCATTCGTTTTCGTCGCGTTTGTATCGCACCAAAATTGCATCCCACGATCACTCACCGGCGTCACGAGTGGATTACATGGATGTTGCCAAAAAAGCGTATCGGTAGAGTTATCGGTTTCATTTGTCCCACACTTCATGGCGGTTCTACCGGGACACTTCTCGACATCAGAAGGAGGACACGCCGTTTTCCCACCCGTGCAATCGTACATCACGCACGTATGGTCGCTCGGATACGGAGCTTTACATTTCTCAATACTGTAAGTGCACTTTGTGAAATTCGCGTCCCAGACGGCGGCGGAGGCGAACTTGTATTTCCACTCCGGATAATCGCCATTATCTTGCGTAGGCATGCCAGCGTACGCGCGCACGGTTATCTCAACTTCTCTACCGTTATCGCTGCTACTACTCTCGCTATTTCTAATACTATTACCCGCACTTGTTCCTATTTTCGCCTCTTGTTCCAAAGAAGACGACACCCCTACTTTGTCCCCGTCCGAACCGCTCGCCGCGACTATGTGAAATAGAAACGACTGATCTTTCTGAAACTTGCAATACGGGTCCGTCTTCGCGTCTCCTCCGCACTGACAAGAAAAAACTTTTCCAGCTTCAAAGCTCGCCTCGGGAACTAACCGATTTCCATCCGCGTCCAAATTTTTTGTCCTCCTCGGTATCGACAACTCCTCCGCGGTTGGTAAAAAACAATCCTTCGTGCACCCAATCGGGCTCCGTTTTTTCCCGTTCACCACGATAGACGGACACGAATTGGATGCATCGCACACGGAACAATCTACGCCGGACCATCCCAGTGGACATTTCTCCTCGTTGTCGTCATCGTCGGCAAACTTGTCTTCGACGTCCTCGCCCGCTCCTTCTCCTCCTCCTCCTCCTCCTCCGAGAAAACCAATAATTCCGTTACGAAATCGCTTGCCATTCCCAACGCCGTTACCCGCGACGCAATGCGCGCAATTCTCCGGATGCGAGCTGTTCGCGCTGTACAAAGTCGTCTGAAACTTACACGGCGGATCGTGGTCCCTCATCGCGTTGAAACATTGCTTGTTGATGTCTTCTTTAGAGAACGCGTTCAACTTCGTTTCTTCTCCGAATTCTTTCCCCGATATCAAAACGAACTCGCCTCCTCCCACATGAAAGAGGAGAAAGAGAAAGGCGATTAAACGAGAGCGAAGCGTGGAAGGCGACGCGATCATTTTTTAGTCGATCGTGGGGGGGATCTTTTTTCCGTGCGCGCGCGCGTCTCTTTTTCTCTTCCGAGTGCGGAATGAGTATATTTTTTTTCCCGAAAAGTCGTTCGTTGCAATAGCCAATTCGTGTGAAGAGACTCGAGAAGAGAAACGAAACGAAACGACGAGCTAGACACATCGTCAACGACCAGTTCAAGTAGTGTACAGTATACAAAAGCAGCTATATAATTAATTGTTCTTTCTCTCTCTCTCTCTCTCTCTGCTAAGAATCAAAGTTACACCCTTTGATGCAGTGCAAATTGACCTCTTTATCGACCATGGCGACGGGCTCGAAGACGATGTACGCGGTGGCTTGGCCGCCGCCGGTATCGTCGGTCCAACAGTCCGGAACCACCGGCGCGGCGTCGACCGCCATGGCTTCACTCGTTTTCACCCACTTGTAGAGACTTTTCGGAGGTTTACCGCCGACAAACTCACCTTCGGTTTTCGATCGGAACGGTTTCACGAATCGCTCGTCCAGAGTTTCCCAACTGCCGTAAAGTTTTTCCACTTGCTCGCGTTGCAAACGCTTCGCCAACTCGTACGCCCTCTTATCGAACGTCGTCGCTTGCTCTACCTTCGCTTTCATCTCTGGGTCCCACTCTTGCTTGTGCTTTCCGGAATTCGATTTCTTATACTGCGGGTATCGAACGCCAACCATGCGGCTTTGCGTCAACAAAAAGTGGTCAAAGTTGTCCGTCGTGCCGACGACGTCGAACCATCGGAGTACTTTTTCAAAACGCTCGTAATCGCTCTCGGTAATTTCACACTCTTTACCGATTGGCCGAGCGTGCGTTCTCCTCGGCTTATTCGTCGCCTCCACCCACTCAGTTTCGTACCCAGGTTCTCTCAAATTACTCGTGCACTTGTCCCCCAAAATCTCTCTCACTTGCCCGTTCGTCGCTCTCCCGCTCGCGACGTAATCGCCGATATCGTACCCCCAACTTTCCTTCCCAACAACCCCCGGCCACATCTTCTTCGTCTCCCCAGGATCTTGTTCCTGCTGCTTCCTAATGTAATACTCGTAAAACGATAACGTTTGACTCGTCGGTTCCCGAATTAACACCGACGTCGTAATCTCGCACCCGTACTCCGACCCTTCGCCGAATTCCTCTCGCAACGCGTCCACGTCCGGCATAATCCGCGTCTGAAAATGTTGCGCCGGCCAATTCGACGGCCAGTTCCCGCGTAACTCCACCAACGTGCGCGGACCAACCGCGCGTTCCCCGTTTTTGAATTTCACCGCGGCTTCTTTCCATCGCGTCAATAAATCCGTCCATTGTTTCTCCTCGAACCCGTAGATGATGGGATACTCCCAGTCGCCCATGACGACGTTTTTGTCCCATATGAATCGAATCGTCGTCCCTCCGACTTTGGATATATGCCGGTACAAGTGCAAGGCGCACGTTTTCGGGAGCTCGGTCTCTGCTTTTAAATACTTGTTGTCTTCGTTTTCGTCGACGTTCGACTCTTCTCTTTCTTCTTTTACTTCTTCTTCGTCTCTCGTCGATGATGTCCCATCGTCGCCGCGGTGGTTGACCGCCGCGTCGATCAGCGCTTGCGCTTCCGGGGGCGGGCGAACGGCGAGCGCCTCTTCGACGCAAAACGACGATAAAAGCGATAAGAGAGAACAACAAAGCCAGCAGAAAAGAAAGAGGAGACGAGGACGACGCATCAGAGCGATCATCGTCTTTGTGTTTATCGTACGCGTTTTCTTGTAATGGCGAAGAATTGGAAAAAAGAAATGTCGACATTTTCATCGCGCGCGATAGCGCGCAAAAACGCAGGGAAAAGAAGAAGACGTAAAAACCTCTCTCTCTCCCTCCCTCTCTCTCCCTCTCCCTCTCCCTCTCTCTCCTCACGAGAAGGCCCAGAGAAAGAACGGGACGACTCAGATTATTGATACGCCTATTATCGTTCGGTGGAGAGTTTGTTTTGCGACAGTGAATGCTGTTGATGATGACGACGACGACGACGCGCATCCAAAACGTGGCGACGACGACAACGACGACTGCGACGAGAACGAGGCGAAGTCGTCGAAGAGGAAGAATCGAATGCAAAGATTATCCGAGACCGAATCTGGACGTGCCTTCGAACGAAAACTATCGGCAGTCGAAGCGCCTGTCGGAAAAGTTGGCGATGCGATATTCGGTGAAGAATGGGGAAAAATCTGTGCTCGTCGTCGGCGGCGGATTGGCTGGACTGTCGTGCGGGAAGTATCTGACGGATTTGGGGTACTCGGTGAAAGTGGTGGAGAGGTCGGAGATTTTAGGCGGGAAGGTGAGCGCGTGGCGGGATAAAGACGGGGATTGGATCGAAACTGGTTTGCACATTTTCTTCGGCGCGTATCCGAACATGATGAATTTATTCAGAGAGTTGGACATCGAAGATCGGCTGCAATGGAAAAAACACACGATGTGCTTTGCGATGCAAGATTATCCCGGAGAATTTACGGAATTTTGGTTTCCGGAGAAGGTTCCGGCGCCGTTCAACATGGCGGCGGCGATTTTAACCAACGATAAGATGTTGAGTTGGGAGGAGAAGATAAAGACGGGCGTGCCGTTGTTGCCGATGTTGCTCGGCGGACAAGATTACATCGACGCGCAAGATGAACTGTCGGTGAGCGAGTGGATGAAGAAAAACGGAATGCCGGAGAGAGTTTCGGAGGAGTTATTCATCGCGATGGGAAAGGCTTTGGATTTCATAGACTCGGATAAGTTGAGCATGACGGTGATTTTAACCGCGATGAATAGATTTATAAACGAAACGGACGGGTCGAAAACGGCGTTTTTGGACGGAAATCAACCGGATCGATTGTGTAAGCCGTTAAAGGAATACATCGAAGGGAAGAACGAGAAAGGAACGAAGGGAGAAGTTCTCGTCGGGAAGCCTTTGCGGGAGATTATGGTCGACGAAACGAGCGGCGAGATCGTCGGCGTGCGCGTAGGAGGAGGAGGAGGAGGAGGAGGAGGAGGAGGAGGTGAAGATGGGGAAGGAAGTGAAATCATGACGGCAGATATGTACGTTTCCGCCATGCCCGTCGACGCTTTAAAGTTATACCTCCCAACGGCGTGGAAAACTATGCCTTTTTTCAAGCAACTCGACGAGCTCTCCGGCGTTCCCGTCATCAACGTGCACTTGTGGTTCGATAGGAAACTTCGCCCGTACGACGGCTTGGTTTTCTCGAGATCAAAGCTACTCAGCGTATACGCCGATATGAGCGAGTGTTGCAAAGAGTACGAAAATAAAGATAAGACGATGCTTGAATTGGTCTTCGCGCCTTGCGACGCCGAAAGCGGTTCGGACGTCAACTGGATCAAAAAATCGGACGAAGAGATTGTCGATGCGACCATGAAAGAACTCGAACGTTTGTTTCCATTGGAAATAAAAAACGCCAATTTACTGAAATCAGCGGTGGTCAAAACCCCTCGTTCGGTGTACCGAGCCATCCCGGGACGAAACAAATTCCGCCCCTCCCAATCTACGCCGATACGGAATTTCACTCTCGCCGGAGATTACACGTTTCAAAAATATTTAGGAAGCATGGAAGGGGCCGTTTTAAGCGGGAAACTCGCCAGCCAAGTCGTCGACGATCGCTTGAACGCCTCCGGCGAGACTTTCACCATCTCGCCGAAAGAAGTGCACGAAAGCGTCAAAGTTCTTCGCTCCTCGACGCGATGAAATATAAATCTCGCGCTGGTGTTGAGAGTAAGAGTGCGCGTAGGAAAGAGAAAATAAAGTACCGGTAGCTTTCTTCGCGCGTGTAATAAAGAGCTTAATTAGCGTTATTTCCTGTAGTTTAGGGGGGCATTTAAAAGTAAAACACGACAAAACGCGACACTCGCGATCGCATCTTTCTTCTTCGAGATTTACTACTTCGCGACGAGAAAAAATAAGAGATCGGGACGGACGCGATGACGAGAACGACGACGACGACGACGGTAAAGAAGAGCGCGCAGCAAAAGCAGCAGCAAAAGCAAAAGCGCGGGGAAAAATCGCGTCGAAGAAGAAGAAGAAGAATTGGACCACGCGACTTTGAGAGGAGGAAAGTTTTTGCGAAACTTTTACGTTTCGCCGCGATGATGACGACGATGATGGCGCTGCTGTTTTCGATGACGACTAAAACGACGACGACGACGACGGGTTTAAACGATCGCGAAGAAAAGGGATCGTTTTTGTTTTTATTGCGCGCGGACGCGATGAAGTTCATGACCTCGTACCACAACCACACGATCATGGTTGCGAGAAACGCGAAGGAGATTCACGCCAACGCGGACGAGGAAACTTTGGTGGTCGGAGACGTTCACGCGGACAACGAAGAGGAGAGAAACGAGATGAAAGGTTCCGCAATAGTTCGAGAAGGCGGACGGCTAATTTTGAATGGGGATGACGTGGAGGATTCTATTGATGTCCTTTCGGACGAGATGGTATCTTTGAGAGCGCTGGCGGAGAGTTTGCGAGAGACTTTGACGCCGCCGCCTTCACCGCCACCGGCGGTACCCTCGCCGCCGCCGATGCCGAGTCCACCGCCAATGCCACCAGCACCACCATCACCACCGCCAATGCCATCACCACCACCATCACCACCGCCATCACCACCACCACCAGCACCACCACCATCGCCACCGCCGGTGGTATCGCTCACGGATGCCACTATCAAGGACGCAATCACAGCGTGCTTGAGCGAGAGCGGCTGCGTTACCGGCGAATGCCCAATCTACGGAAGTTCGTCGGGATACGGAACGATGCCGAATTGGGACATAAGTCAAGTTACGAATTTGGGTAATGATAAATATCCTCTGTTTGGTAGCAATTGCCAAGAAACGTTCAACGGCGACATTTCCAAATGGGACGTTTCGCAGGTGACGAACATGTATCAACTGTTCTATGAAGCAAAGGCGTTCAATCAAGACATCGGTGGATGGGACGTTTCACGGGTGACATCTATGGATTACATGTTTTACGCGGCGCATGTTTTCGATCAAGAAATTGCTCTCTGGGACGTTTCACAGGTGACGACTATGCAATACATGTTCCAGTCGGCGCGTAAGTTTACCGGGAATATCGCTCGATGGAACGACACGAAAGCAGAAAATCAGTATTATATATTTTATGATGCCACGGCGTTTCAGGAGAAGTTCACGTGCGACGATCAAACCCATGGCCCCGTGCGATCGTGCGAGTGTAAATCTAAATTGTACTGTCTCACGGATGAAGTGTTCCACGACGCCGTCCGCGAGTGTTTAGTAGAAGATCCCGTCGCCGGTTTGTGCGAAAAATATGGATCGAAGACCATGAGATTCGGAGTTATGCCGAGATGGAACACGCGTTTGGTGACGAATATGGACGGCGAAGATGAAAATACGTCGACTTTGATTGGATTTGCGGGAAAGGCGGAATTCATCGGAGACTTATCGAATTGGGACACGTCGAGCGTCACGAGCATGCGCAAAATGTTCTATAAAGCTTCCGCTTTTAACGGAGAGTTGAGCAGATGGAACACGTCGCAAGTCACCACCACGCAGCACATGTTTGAATACGCTTCTCGCTTTAATGGCGCAATAAACAGTTGGGATGTAAAGAACATCAAAACTATGGGAGCGATGTTTTCCCGGGCGTATTCTTTCAATCAAGACTTGAGCGCTTGGGATACGTCCAACGTGCTCGATATGTCGTTTTTATTTCGCGACGCGATATCTTTCGATCGAGGTGCAATTATTTCAGAATGGACCGGGAACGCTGTCGTTTTTGCACAAACTGGAATGTTCTCTGGAGCCACCGCGTTCCAAGCCAGATTCTCGTGTACAGACGCCGACGATGGCCCGTTGAGCTCGTGCAGCGCTGCTCCAACAGTGTGCGCAAATGCAAGATATGTGTGTTCACACGTTTCCGGCGTTTTCAACTGCGCGCGTTGGGACGGTGGTGATCTTACAAGTATCGAAACGATAGAGTTGTCGGGTTTTGATTCAATACCAACCGGTGAATTTGTAAAACAATGCAAATTTATGAATGGATATAGTAGAATGTGCGTTTTATTTACGGGAGGATCCATTCGATGCGTTGAATTCTCAGACTCGTTTCAAATCACGGCGACGTACGATATTTCGAACGGCGATGTCGTATCTGAAATTAGTTCGGGTTCATCTTCAAGTACGGCCAACTTTATCATTGCAGTTTTAAAATCCGGTACGCTTGAAATGCTAAAAGGTGCGATCGACGTCGTACCCGTTTCTGGTTTGCCCACAACTTCACCTATAGTGAAAGTAGCTTTTCAATTACCTGCGTTCTTTTATGCTGTCACAGCGGACGGGAAAGTGTATCATTGCTCACTCGACACGTCAACTGGCGAGTGTGGGAGCGTGACTGAAATTAGCCCGACGAATTCAGATACTTTTAATAAACAATACCCAGATTTATTGGGGCAAGCAATCGATGTTTTCGCGGATACGCATGAGTCTACGAGTGTCACGTTTGGCGGAGCACTACTGAACGACGGGACGATACGTGCTTGGGGGAGAGATGATTTTGGATGCGATGGTGACGGTAACGGGAACATCTGCGCGATTGGCTATACCGATTGCACGGCAAATCCGATTCAAAACGTATTGTTCGCGACAGGCTCTCAGGACAGCATGTGGCTTCTTCTCGGTCCCGAGGGCACCATCACGAAATATGGAAGGTACGCCACATGGCCTGGCTTTCACCCGAAAGAACTCCATCAGGACGTCTCAGGGAACATTCTCACAGGAATCACCGAAATAACTGGAGCAAAGCATGGAGCTTGCGCGATAAATGGAAACGGTGAGCTCTATTGCGCTTTAGTTGCAACTGCTACTTTCAACCTCATACCAAGAACTCCTACAGCACCATCTCCTACTCAAAGCCCAAATACAAACTGACACGCGCTTGTTACGGAGTGTTTGACCGAAGCTCCAGAAACTGGGGAGTGTACCGATTGGGCGTCTGGAAATAAGTACGGGACGATGCCAAACTGGAATGCGAGTTTAGTGACGGACAAGAGCAGTACGTTTGAAGGTTATCCTCAATTCGACGGCGACGTATCGGGATGGGGCACGTCTTCGGTGGTTAATATGACTACCATGTTTAAAGGCGCATCTTCTTTCAAACAAAACAACAGCGGATGGGACACGTCGCAAGTGACGAGTATGAATTATATTTTCTGACTCTAATGAATTCAACCACGATATCGGGACGAAATCCGATGGGAGTTGGGACACGTCCTCGGTGACTGATATGTCATATATGTTTTCTTCCGCTTCTTCGTTCGACCACGATATTTCTGATTTGCAGTCGTATCTTCATACGTGTAATGCTACTACTTTCATATACTGGTATTACAAATGAAAAAACTTTCAAACTCTTTCGACATCTCAGTCGCTCCATTCGGAGTCGTTCTCGTCTTCAGCCGCTGCGGCTATTTTAATCGAGGCGAGCCTTTCACTGATCGACGCTTCTTCCGTTTTCACAGCCACGAGCGGTTCTGGCGGCGGTCTCGAAAGCAGAACTTTTTGTTTCGTCTTCTCTTGCTGCTTCTGCTTCTGCTCATCTGCTTTCACTATATTTGAAGAATAATGCGCACCGCCCGATGACTCAACAGACACGTTCATCTCCCTCCTCAGCGATTCTTCCACTTGTGAATTGAAAAGCGACGACGATGTTGTTTTTGTTGCAGTCGTCGTCGCTGATGTTGGCATGAAAGAAGAAGTGGAAGACGAAAAAGAGGAGGAAGTGGCAGAAGATCCGTCTCTTTTTCTACCTGAATCGTCCTTTACGCTTTCTTCGTTTCTATTCTTAGCGTTACCCTTTCTCTCTGAGCTCTTAATTCTATCGCTATTATCATTGCTGTTGTTGCTGCTGTTCTCCTCGTGTTCATTATTCTTCTCCTTGAATTTAGGCATTTCAGGCACGTTCTCTCCATTCGCAATGGCCGCTTTTGCTTCTCTCTTCCAAGTTCTGAGCACTTCTCGTTCTTCTTTCTTACGTCGTTTTTCCATGCGTTGGATTCGCCTAGCGTTCTTTTCTAGGAGTAACTTTTCCTTTGTACTCAACAGTTTTCCTCGAGATTGTTCGGGACCATCCTTTCGCGCCGTAGCTTCTACTTCGAACTTTTCCGGTCGACCATTTGCTTCTACTCTATTGTCAATCTCCACTTTATCCTCGCCTACAGGATCTCTCAGCATCATTTCCCAACACTCCGCGTCCCGTCGACACAGCGCCGCGCGCGTTTTTGCAAACGTTCTCAAGGAGCGCGTCATATCAACTCCAATGCTCGCGTGCCAGCGAGGATATTCTTCCCTCGTTCGTTCGACGATAAGATCATACGCTTTGCGTCTGTTTTCTCTCTTAGCGTCAGCTTCCAAACATTCCGGATGTATATTTGCAACGGCGCGTCCGTGCGTCTCGATGACCTCGTCGTAAACGTCGCAGGCAATTTGGTAATGCAAAAGCGCCGTCGTCCGATCTTCAAACGTTTCGCGAATCGCTTCGACGCGTTGCCTGCAATCTTCAAAACACGGCACTAATGATCGAAGCGCTTCACACGCCTTCGATTCGCTGGCTGTGCCCGTAAACGTCATCGATTCCGCGCAATCAGAAAGCGCGTGCAAAGTGTAGCCCAAAGAATAGTTCTTTGAGCGTTTTTGCAAAGCTTTCCCCCACCCTTCTTCGCTTTGTCCCATCTTCAACGCCGCATCACCTAAATCCCGTAGTTTCGTCGCGTTCAAGCGTCGCTCGAGCTGATCGATGTACAGTTCCGCGCTTCGCACGAAAGCTTCGCACTGTTCGTCGAGCTTCGAGGCGTACGTAATCACTTGCAAATACGTCGGATCTTCATCTTTCAACACCGAGTGCCGAGTTCGCGTATACTTTCTCTCTTTCGCGCCGACGCCGTCACTACTCTTCCCACCCCCGCCGTTGTTAAATAGAGATGCAAACCACGCCGAAGCCGAAAAACGACCACGCCTTTCCTGCTCTTCCTTCACCGCTCTCACGTCCGCGTCCTCCGCCAAAGCGTCGAAAACTTCTTCGTTCAACTTGCTGCTCCTCGCGGTGGAAGTAAACGACGTCGCGCCTTCCGTCAAAAACGTCTCCAACATCCTCGACGCCGCAATCGTCGGTGACTCGCAGCACCGACGTAAAAAGACTTCCGCGTCGCGTTCCGAATATTCGCGCTCCGATTTCTCCTTCGAAGTAAACAACAGTTTCGGTACCACGCATCCGGGATACGCCCTTCGCAACTGGTTTCGCAACGAGAGAAAATCATCCGGAAATTGCCTCTTGACGCGAAACAGAGATTCATAAAATTCCTCCTCCTCTTCTTCTTCTTCCTCTTCCTCTTCCTCCTCGTCTCTGTCACCATTCGTCGTCGTCGTCTTACTTTTCTTCTTCTTCTTCTTTATCTTGCGATTTTGCAGGCCGTTCCGGCACTTGGCGACGTAGTTTTTCGCGTTCGACTTTGTCGCGATTTGGACCGCGAACGTCGCGACGCGCAACTTTTTCCCGGAAGCGTCGTCGTCACCATCACCAACCGTCGTCGTCGAGGACGTCGACGCGTCCGCGAGACGAACGACCGAGACGTGATGAGGAGTACGAGGAGCCGAGGCGGAGGACATATATGAGTGCGTTTGCGTGTGTGTATTTATATATGTGTATATGTGTCCTCGAGCGCGTCTAATTCTGTTGTTTTATGAAGCAATTCAACTTTTTTTTTCGTGTTGGGGAATGTCTCTCTTTTCGCGCGAAAACCGAGGCGCGCGCGCTCGACGCGCGGCATCGAGACTTCAAACGGCTTCTATTATTATCATTACTACCACCAACTACTATTGCTATTACAATTACTGCTACTCTTTTGCTATTTTTTTTCTACCTGAGGCTTTTTTATAAATACTATCATTCATCGCTGCGTTGCTTATTTCGCGCTGAGTAAACCGGCGAAAGCGTCCGCGGGTATGTCGACGTTCCCCATTCTGCGCATTCTCTTCTTGCCGTCTTTTTGTTTTTGGAGCAATTTCTTCTTGCGCGAGACGTCCCCGCCGTAGCATTTCGCCAGGACGTTTTTGCGCATCGCGGAGACTGTTTCTCGAGCGATGATTTTACCCGAGAGCGACGCTTGGACGGCCACTTCGAACATCTGCCTCGGCAAGGCGTCTTTGACTTTTTTGACGACTTTTTTGGCAATGTCGACGGCTTTGGAGCGGTGGCAGAGCGTGGCCATGGCGTCGACGACTTCACCGTTGACGAGGACGTCGAGGCGACATATGTCGGCGAATTGCCAACCGGCGAGTTCGTAATCGAAGGTGGCGTAACCGCTGGTGCGAGATTTGAGCTCGTCGGCGAAATCAGAGGCGATTTCGCCCAACGGGAGTTTGTAGCGGAGCATTGCTCGAAGACTGTCGAGTTGAGAATGTTCCAAGGACTCGCCGCGGCGCTCGTTGCATAGCTCGAGAATTTTACCCGTGTATTCAGTGGGAACTATTATGGTCGCCTCTACCAAACGTTCTTGGATTTTCGTGTCGCGCGGGAGACCGGCGTTAGCTTCCAAAGCGAGAGGCGAGGTGATGACGGTGACCGATTTGACGCCTTCGATTTTTTGATCGTCGGGATCGAGCTCACTTCTGTTGTCGCCGCTGCTGCTTGCATTCTCCGCGAACTCTCTCGCGCTGCTCTTGTTGATCATTTTGGTCAGTTTATACGGTACCGTCGGCGCCGTGGCGACGACGTCAGAATCAAACTCTTCTCGCAGTCGGTCCGTGAACACCTCCGCGTGGAGCAATCCTAAAAATCCGCATCGAAAGCCCGGACCTAACGCAGCAGAAACTTCAGGAAACACCTCTACGGAAGCGTCGTTTAAGGTCAATCGCGACACGGATTCGCGCAATTTCTCAAAGTCATCCGCCGAGGACGGGAAAATGCCTTGAAACACCATCGGTTTTGCCATTTTGAATCCGACTAAAGGCGTCACCGCCTCTCGTTTTCGTTCTTTTCGGTTGAACAATGTATCCCCTACCCGTTGCGCCTTGACGTCGCGGTCGGAAGTAATCACGTATCCGACGTTCCCTTTTTGAAGAGATTTCAACGGTGTCATCTCTGGCGCGTGCACGCCAACTTCCAAGACTTCCGCTTTCCTTCCCGACTCGAACGACTCGATGGCGTCGCCCACTTTGAGCTCGCCGTCCACGACTTGGACGACGCTCACCGCTCCGCGATATTTATCAAAATCGCAATCAATCAACAACGCTCGAAGAAAATTACTTTCCTCCGACGATGAAATTGTCTCGTCCGTCATCGTCGGCGGCGGAATCTCATCCACGATCCTATCTAAAATTTCCCCCACGTTCTCTCCGCTCTTCGCCGAAATCCTCGACGCTTTATCAATCCCAAAAATCATCTCCATCTGCTTCTCGCTCCCTTCCACGTCCGCCAGCGGCGAATCGATCTTATTACACGCCGCCACTATTTTCAAATCTTTCTCGAACGCTTGGTAAAACGTCGCCACCGTCTGCGCCTGCACCCCTTGCGTCGCGTCCACCAACAACACGCACCCTTGACACGCGCTCAGCGAGCGAGACACTTCAAAGCTAAAATCCGCGTGCCCGGGAGTATCGATCAGGTTCAGCAAGTACCACTTCGACGCGTCCGCGTAAATATCATCTTTTCCTTTTTCTTCTTTTTCTTCTTCGTTCTCTCTTTCTCTCGAGTGTCGATACAGCAGCGCCACGCTCTGCGCTTTCACCGTGATACCTCGCTTCCTCTCCACCGGCAAACGGTCCAACAGTTGCGAGGTTGCCCCCGTTTTACTCTTCTTCCTCTTTTCGATCGCCGAGCAAAATTCCATCAACCTGTCCGCTAAAGTCGATTTCCCGTGGTCGATGTGCGCGACGATGGAGAAGTTTCGGACGTTTTCGATCGGTATTCGATTGTACAGATGCTTCAAGTTTTGCGCTTTCCACGCTTCGAACGACGAAGAACTCGACGACGAAGAAGAAGACGAATACGAAGCGCCGAGAAACGACGACGACGACGACGGCGCGAAGAGACGAAAATTCTTCGTCGTTGTCATTCTTCCATTCGGTCGTCCATCGTTTGAGCGCTCGTCGACGCCTGTCGTCGTCTGTTGCAACGACGAAAGCGCGGAAGTTGAAGCAGAACAACTCCTCGTCGTCGTCGACAAAGAAGAGGAGCGCGACGAGAGCGCGCGCGCGAGCCTTCTCGCCGCTGCCCTCGACGACGAGGAGAACGTCGACATCTTCCCGTCCTCCGTCTTCACGCTCTCGTCGTCGTCGCGCTCTCTCCGTGTGTCGTTGAAACAACGCGCCTCGCGCGGGGGTTTCTGACGCGTTCTCTTTCCCCATTTTCCCCAAAAGTGTGTGCGCGCGATTTGATAGATACTACGAAGACGCACAAAAAATGAAGCCATCGCGACGTCTTCTTCCTCCTCTCGTTCGATCGATGATGCTCTTCTTCTTCTTCGCGTTGTTGTTTTTGTTGTTTTTCTGTCGTTCTGTCGTTCGCGGCAAAGATGTCGTCGTCGCGAAGAGCAGCGACGCGTTGGCGTCAAAGTCGTTCGAACACGTAGGGGATGATGATGATTATTTCCCGGAGAGAAGAAGAGGAAGAAGAAGAGCGAGAGCGCTGCTCGGAACGAACGAGGACGACAACGACGAAGAAGAAGAAGAAGAAGAAGACGAAGACGAAGAAGAAAACGAGGAGAAGGAGCAACGGCAAAGACGAAGACGACGAAAAGCAGAAGAGCGAGAAGCTCCCGAGGGGTGTTTCTGGACCAGATGTTCCTGGTCGCGGACGTGTCCGAGAAGCGCGACGACGACGACCAACAACAACAACAAGAACGCGGTAATAACCGTTCGAGAGGAATACGAGTGCGAATCTAGCTTTTTAGGCAAACTCATCCATTACGGAGGAGATAAAGCACCGACGGAAAAGTTGTGTTGCGACGAACGCGCGGCGGCGAACGCGAGGTGGGAACGCGGCGCGAAGTGGGCCGAAGACGGGAACGAGGACGCGTGTTTCAATCGGTGCCCGAAGAACTCGAGGTGCAACGCGAGACACGGGACGTGCGAGTGCGACGTTGGGTACGTGGCGCGAGACGCGCCGAAGGATGAGGACGACGACGACGACGCCGCGGCGAGGATGCATTGTTATCCGGTGAGAGAAGATCAGACGGAGGATTTGCCCATTGGGAGCGAAGACGTGCCGGAGATTGAAGATCCAATGTTAGAGAAGGAGAGGATGATTGAGAAGGAAAAGGAGAGACGGGAAAAGATAGTGTTAGCGAAGAAGAAGAAAATCGCGGAGGCGAAGAGGTTGGAGAAGATGAAACGGAACAAAGGGAAGGTGGTGATTGACGAGGACGAGGACGAGGACGATTTCGGAGAGGACGACATCGTCAAACAACCGACGCAAGAGATTCAGAAACAACTGAGAAACGCGCGTCGAAAATCTAGAATGGGTTCAAAAGAGAGGGAAAAGAGGAAACAAATGAGAAAACAAAAAGAGAATTGGAGATCGTTTTATTTTTGGTTCTTCATTTTAACGATTTTAGCGCAAGTGTTTGTGTGCGCGAGGTTAGGTGTTTTGACAAACGTCGCCATGCGAGTGTTTGGGAAAAACCCGAGAAAACTGTTGAGATGGAGGGATTCGCACCACGGGAGCCAACTATTACCGACGCGATTGGCAAAGTCTCGCGAACGATTAGCGGCGCGCGAGAGCGGCGGTGTTGAGTATTTTTGACCCTTTTCCTTTAAGCGGGCGCGCGCGTAGTTAAGTAGTTTTTATAATGATAATTTTTTAAAGGATGGGTTTAGAATGAAATGACAATCAAAACACGGCGCTATTATTAGATTTTTTCTTCTTCGTTCCTCACAGTTTTTAGAACATGCCCGGCGGCGGGGCGCCTCCTCCGGCTTGAGGGAACAAACTTGCTAACTTTTCAAACGTCTTCATGACTTCCGGATCGTTTTGGTACTTTGTAATATTCATCGGGTTCGCCGAGCAATCCATCACCGCCGCTTGCACTTTCGGGTTTTGGAACGCGCTCGCCAACTCTGGATCTTGCATGATTTGCGTCAATACGTCTTCAGGTTTCATGCCCATTGCCGCGAATTGCTCTTGCACCTCCGGCGAGTTAATGTCCGGCATCGCACCGCCCATACCACCGCCCGGCATCGCGCCGCTCGATTTCATAGATTTCATGATACCTTTGAGTTGATCCTTGTATTGCGGGTTGTTCAAGAGCATCTCGAACGTCTCCGGGTTACGCATAAACTCCGGGAGGTACGGATACATCAACTTTTGCATCTCCGGGTTTCGAATCATGTTTTTCATGTACTCTAAAGACGCTTCGTCGTCTTCCTCATCCGGCATATCCGCGGCGTCTTGGAACATATTGCTGCTACTCGAGGACGTGCTCGCTTCCGTTTCCACGGCGTCTTCGAAAAATGCCTTCTTCGGCGCCTCTTCCTTCGCCGCAGTTGAAGAAGAAGAAGAAGAAGACTCACCGACCCACGTCAACTCTGACTCTTCCGCTTTCTTCTCTTCCGCATCGGATACCGTATCCACCGTCTTCGTCGCCGAACCTCTCTTGGAAGAAGAAGACGAAGTCGTCGTCGTCGTCGAAGCCGCGCTAGAACTAGAACTCGAAGGCGTCGTCACCGGAGTCGCCGTCGTATCCGTGTACCTTTGCGTCGCCGCGGACGGCTTCGGCGGCGGCGTTTGCATTCCCGGAAACGGCGGAAACGCGTCCCCGCCCCCAAATCCACCGCTCGGAGGCATCCCCGGCATCCCCGGCATCCCCGCGCCAGGCATCCCTCCGCCCGCTTGACTCGTAAACTGCTTCATCATCTGCTGCATCATCATCGATTGCATATCTTGCTTCTTCCCGGCTAAAAACTTCGGGACAATCACCGCCAACGCGACGCCCAAACCAACGTACACGAACGGTGGAATCGACCCTTTCTCCTTCGCCGGCTGCGGCGGCGCGTAGTAGTATTGCTGCTGCGGCACCACCTGCTGAACCGCCGCCGGATTCGGGTTTCCACTCGGCGCTAAATCCGACATCGCCGCGCCTGAATCTGCTTGCGGCTGTTGATATTGCACAGGAACCGGTTGGTACTGCGGCGGTGCCGGTGGCATCGGCGGGTAATACTGAGCCGGTTGTTGTTGTTGTTGTTGTTGTTGTTCCGCTCCTGTCGTTGGATTACTACTTTCGATCGGTTTTTGTTCGTTCTTCTTTCCTCCTCGAAGCGAAACGATTGATAAAACTTTATCGCTTCTTCGTACTCTTTGTCTCGCTTTAATCATCGTCGAGTTTTTTCCTCCTCGGAAAGAAGAGGAAGAAGACGAGCACAACTGGTGCTGCTGGTGCTGTCGCGAGAACATGGTGGTCGTTTGGTGCAAAGCGCGTCTGGGGAAAGTGAAGGACGACGTCTTCATTTTCCCCAGAAATCGTTCTCTTTTTTTTCTGAAACCCTAAACCTTAACCCTAAACGACCTCGTTTGCGATGTAAAATTTAATTACGAACGACAAAAGCGCGTTCGTTAGTTATTTCCTCTCTCCTCTCGTCGGAGAGAGTGAGCAGTAGGGAGAGAGAGAGAGAGAGAAAACGAAAGAAGATGATCCGCAACCGAAAAATATCCATCCTGGATTCGCTCTCGCACCCGTTCAAATCGATCGTGGCGAAGAGGAAGCAAAAACGAGCGACGTTTTTCGAGCACTTGGAAAATTTCGACGAGGAGCGAATCAATCAACGCGCGGAACTTTTGGAGAAGTTACGCGCGAGGTACGAGGAGAGGAAGAGGAGAGGAAGAGGAGAAGGCGATGGTTTTTCGGTTGGTGTTGGTGGTGATGATAGTAGTAACGGTAGCGGTGAGAGTGGCACTCCGGAAGAGACGACGACGACGATTGGGAAGAGGGTGGGAAAAGTGTCCTCGAGTTTAATCCAAGAGCACGACGTCCCGACGCTTTCTCCGGACGCGCTAGACGCGGTCGTGGAGGATTTGAAGCACGGGAAGGATAAATTTTCCATGACGGACGCGATGAGTATTATTACCGGCGCGACGGTGTTGTTTTCTCGCGAGCCGAACGTGTGCAGAGTGTATTCGCACAAAGACGAGGACGGGTTCGTGATTGTCGTCGGCGATATTCACGGACAGTTGGAGGATTTGTTGCACCTGTTGAAGTTGTGCGGCATGCCGTCAGAGAAGAACATATACGTTTTTAACGGCGATTTAGTCGACCGAGGAGGGAACGGGTGCGAGGTTGTGCTTTTGATTCTAGCCATGAAGTTGCAACATCCAGAGTTTGTACACGTCAACAGAGGGAACCACGAGGATCCGCACATTAACATTTTCGGCGGCTTCGAGGAAGAGTGTTTGCAAAAATACGACCACGGCGTCTTTCAAGCGTTTCACGAGTGTTTCAGATGGTTTCCGATATGTACGATCGTTAACGATGAAGCGTTTGTCTGTCACGGAGGACCGCCGATGGAACCGGATGGATCTTTAGTTTCCGTGAAGCGGTTGGAGCAAATTCAGAAAGGACCGAGTTTCTTCGAATCGAAGAGCGCGAGACGGTTGGCCATAAAAAAGCAGAAGAAGTTGATGAGAAGAATGAGGATGCTGAAGAAGATAAACGAAGGAGAACGCGACAAAGAAAGAGGAGGAAACATAGCAGGTAATAGTAACGAGGAAGGCGAAGATAACGACGATGACGAAGAGGATGACGAAGAGGAACTGAGCGATGATGAATATGATTTAAAAGTCGAACAAGAATATTTGATCTGTAAATCTATGATCTGGTCAGATCCACACCCAAGCGATGATTTCGTCGGCGTGGAAGATTCTACTCGGGGTGCGGGCGGTTTGTTCGGCGCGAACGTCACGCACGAATTCCTTAGAGAGAACAAGTTATCGTGCGTCGTGCGTTCGCACCAATGCGTCGCGAGCGGTGTCGAGACGTGTCACGACGCTCGACTTTTTACTGTATTTTCAGCGAGTAACTACTGCGGAAAGTCCGGAAACAGAGGCGCTGTGCTTCGTTTTCAACGAAACGATAAGCTCCCGCAACCTAAATTTGCTCTGACGTGGAAAAACGAGGACTGTTTAAACGTCGATTTGCGGCATAAAGTATCGTTTCACCGCAAAAAAGGAGACAAGAGACGCGCTCTGCAAATGGCTGCGATGCAAGCGAGCGAGTACATAATCGAGCGCAAGAGAGAACTGTTCGACCATTGGTCGAGCATAGATATTAAAGGGAGAGGTACAATCACTCGCGAACAATGGGCGGATGGTTTACAAACGGTTTTGAAGCTCCGTTCGCAGTGGAGGAAAATGTTTCCAATGTTAGTCAGTGTGGACGAAGTCGTCACCGGAGGGTTGTTCTCTATGAAACCAAAAAAGACCATGCAATCTCTGGAAGCCATGGAAAAAGCGTCTTCGTCGTCGTTTAAGAAAGTTTACGTGAAGTTTCCAGAGTTCTTAGCCCGGTACACGCCGAGACTGAAATCTGGCTGCCGAGAGTGGCAAGAAGAAGTTTTGGATGAACTTCGACGAGCACTGATTAACGAGGCGAAAAATTTGACCTCGGCATTCCATAAAATGGATGTGGACGGTTCTGGTTCCGTAGACTCGAAAGAGTTCACGAAAGCCATTCGAAACATTCCAAGCTTAGATGTGCTTTCCAACGCGCAAATTCTCTCCGTGTTCAACGCGTTCGACACGGACGATTCTGGGACGCTCGATCTAGGCGAATTTGGCGCCATGTTTGCAGAGTTCGTCAGCGATGAAGGAGGAAACTTGTCTCCAGCTGCTGTTTCTTCGCCTGGATCAACGAGCGCGAGAGTAAGAAACGACGAGGTTTCCGTCTTGTGGAAAGATCGATCGTCGAAACGAAGAGCGCAAATCGAGAAAATGATTTCTTTGAGTCGTTCATTCAATCGCGTTTTATCTCTCAAGGAAAAGGAAAAAAAAGAAAGCGCTGCGACTGAGAAAGAGCTACAATCGATCGCATCTGTGAAGAAGAAGCTCTCCGGAGGAGACGGAAAAGGAGGAGATGTAGGGAGCAAAGAAGAAGAGCAGGTAAAAATAAACGACGTGTGGAACGACGACATCGAGCAATCGATTTCAAAATTGTTCACTGGATACCAGAAAGAGTTGCATCACGTGTGGCACACGATTATCGCCGTTTCTGGAGACGAGCGAAACGAGGGAACGCACCATCAATCCATAGCCAACGCGCAGTTTGTGGATCTCATGTTATCTTTAGACGAGGTGATCAACGGCGATTTGAACGTGCTCACCGAGAGGAGCGCGAAACGATTAGCCGAGCACATGGACACGAACAAAGATGGCACCATCGATTACGACGAGTTTATACGCGCGACTGAACCTGATATCGAACAAATAAACCGATATTTGGCGTTTGACATTGAGTTGTTCGAAGCTCAAAGGAAAGCCGGCGTAGTTTGAGAGGGCGGCCATCGATGCATTCAAAAATGTAAAATAAAAAAATGTAATACAGGAAGCTGCGCTCAGGACGGGTGCGCATGATTTTTGCTACTAATATAATATCGATCTTTGATTGCATTAAAAATCAGGTTCGTGTCGTTCTGTTTGTGTATTCTTTTTCGTGTATTCTTTTCTTCTAATGTCGTTGTTGTTGTTGTTTAAATATTTATACCGCGCCGACCGCCGCGTCCCCCTCCGCGTAACCGATCAGCCCCAAGTAATCTTCCTTAATCGTGGCTATGCAGAAAATATCGTTCGCATCTATTCTCATCCCGACAATCTTTACCCTAACCTCGCAATCTACCCCAATCGTAATCTGTCCATCGTCCGACTTGTAACAATTCTCATCCGTCACGTATTTCACGTCGTCCGGAACCAGCGAATTACTCACAAACAGCTGTAACGGTCCAGCTTCCGCGAAGAAACCAAACTTATTCACTTGCGTCACCACCGCGTCCAACACTTCGTTCTTAAACGGCCGATACGCGACGCAGTCGTATTCCACCGCGAATTTAGCTCGAGCCGTGCCGTCGTCCGTGATGATCCCTTCCGAAACGCTCTCGATGTGCGTAATGCAGACGATGAATCCGTACCGTCCCGAGCACGTTCCTTCCATCTGAAGGAGAGTGACAAAAAAACGCGAGCGTGTTCATACGATTGAGTGAGAGAAAGAAATAGAGCATCATAAATGTCAGCGTTGTTCTCTCGCCAAAAGAAGAGCGCGCGCGCGCGCTTTAGAAAAGAGAGACAACAGAGAGAGGTTTTCCTCTCCTCTCCTGCGTGGGGAAAATTAAACAAAAATTTCGGTCCAAAAATCAAAGAAACGAGAGCCGTCGTCCTCGTCGTCTCCTCCTCGATGTGAACAAACGCACCTCTAACTTAATCTTCTCCATGATCACGTCTTTCATTCTCGCGCCAAAGTGTCTCGGTTCCAGAACGACGTTCTTTTCTCGTCGCACGTGGAAAAACATTTTTTTGCGGTTTTGGATCAGAATTTACACCTCTCTTCTATACTCTCTCTACTCTCTCTCTGTGTGTGCGCGTGTGTGTGACTACTCTCTCACCGTTATTTTTTCTCGCGCGCGTGCGTTCACGTCTGTCGTGTTCTCTTCTTCTTCTTCTTCTTCTCGATGAGAGAGAGAGAGAGAGAGAGAGAGAGTGCGCGCGCGGGGAAAAGAGCTTGCAGAGAAGTGGAGAATTTTTAGAGACGAGAATTGGAAAAAAGTTGTTCTCAGATTTTAGCGCGAAAGATATCATAAACAAACACGCATATCAAATGCAAAGCCCGAGATTTTCAAACGCGAACAACTGGCGTAAATTACTGTTCGTGGCCGTCGCGATGTCTGGCTCATCGATGATTTTATTCTCGAAATCGCGACGCGAGCGCGAGTTTATGCACGACGCGTTGAAAGCAGACGCGATGCGTTACGAAAAGCAAGCGGAGGAGAAGAAGAGGAGGATGGGAGAACTGAGGACGAGAGAGGAGCGAGAGAGGCACGTGCGAGAGGAGCTGGAGAGGAAAATAGACGGGCGGGTGAAGGTTTTAGAGGATTGAGGAGTTTTCGGGCGAGCGCGCGCGTTTGTATCAACATTGTAAGTGTAAATATATGTAGAAGTGTTTTAAAATACAAAAGTTGTTGTTGTTGTTTTCCTAAAAACGCGTCGAAAGTTCATCATCATCGAAGCGGCACTCTGGCTTCTTCGTGAAAGTTTTCCTTCTTCGCCAACGGGTTGGTCAAATACCCTCCCGAACGGTAGGATCGCAAATAATCGATGGTGATGCCGTCCATCTTTGCCGGGGTCATGCCTAACTCTTTAAATCCTAACTCGTGAGGTTTCTTCACGTAATCAGCGTCTTGGGCGTCGATGAAGGACCTGGTCAATCCTTTCGGCGTCGGCAACGGGAACGGAACTTTGTTCAGCAAGAACTCGTGCGGCGCGGAGAGGAGTCTGTAGACGAATTTTGGGACGTAGCCGACTCGAGCGGAGCGGAATCTTCCGACATCTACGGTTAACTTTGCCAGCTCTTCCATCGTGTACGTTTTTTCTCCGGCTAAGACGTACTCTTTACCAACCGTATCTTCGTCGTACGGCAACTGGCTGATGGCTATCGCCACGTCGTCGACCGAGACTGGTTGGTGTTTCGATTCCCCTAACCCAGTCAACGGTACGAACGGAAACTTACTCGCGTGTTCCGCAAACACGTTCAAAAACCTATCCTCGACGCCGACCAGTTTCGCCGGCTTCACGATGGTCGCCCTCGGAAAAATTCTCTTCACTTCCTCGTCCCCTTCCGCTTTCGAACGATAATACTTCGATTTCGCGTTCACGTCCGCCCCGAGCGCGGACACGTGAATCAATCTCTTCACAGAAGAACTCTCCTTGCACGCCTCGGCCAATCTCCTCGGAAAGTCTCGATGCACGTCGTCGAACGAAAAGTTCCTCGTCTCCCACTCTCTCCCGATCAGGTTAATCACCACGTTCGCGCGTTCCACCGCGTATTTAATCGCCTCGTCGTCTCTCATCGAGTAATCAAATTGAACAATCTGCCCTAAATCCCCCATCGGTTTTAAATGCTGTCGATGGTTCTCCGAGCATCGCGTCGGTAAAATCACTCGAGACCCATTTTTCGCCAAGTGATTCACCACGTATCGTCCTAAAAAACCAGTCGCGCCAAACACCGCCGCGGTGACCCCGGAGTACGACGATCGGCCTCCGGTGCCTTTGCGCTCGAAATTTACCGGCAAGGGCGTTTCGAAGTGTCGCTGCAAATCGTTGTTGTTGTCGTTGAGGGAAGATGATGTGGTGGAAAAAGAAGAACGTTGTCGGGTTCCCTTTGAAGACAAAGCGTTATTAGCGCTTCTGCCGTAATAATAGAAAAAGGACGACGACGACGATGCGTTCGTCAGCGCTCTTCTTCCGGCGCGGTGGAAAGAAGACATGATCTTTCGGCGCGCGCGAGAGAGAAGGGGGAGAGAGAGAGAAATAAGAGCGCGTTTGTTCTCTCGCGTCGTCGCGATCGAAAAGACCCTCGACGAAGGCCGACCGACTGAAACCCTAAACTACAAAAAACTCAACTCAAAATTGAAAGCTATTGAAAGAGGTTCTCAGAAGAAGAGCCGCAAAAACCTCTCTCTCTGAGCAGCGCGGAAAAAGAGAGAAAGAGAGAGAGAGAGAATCTTTACGTCCACCCGAGAATTCCTCGCGGCGCACCAGATCGCGCGCGTATAAATACAAGAGAGAGAGAGAGAGTTGAAATTTGATTGATTGGAAAAAACCTCGTTTCGAGAGAGAGAGAGAGTTACTTTTTGTAACTGTGTTGTGGCTTCGCGCGATGTCCTCCAACGGCAACGAGAGCAACGAGAACGCGATGAGTTCCTCTCCTCAACAGCAGCAGCAGCAGCAGCAAGGAAGCGGAGATGGCGTTGGGAGCAAGGAAGCGGAGGTGGAGTTGGGTCTCTCTCTCCGTCGATGGTGTACCCGACGAAATTCACGTGGCATTACGAAGGGAAAGTCGTGCACTTGTGCGGGTCGTTCACGAACTGGCTGGAAACGGTCCCGATGGCGCCTGAAATCGTCCCACCGAACGGGAACCAAGTTTTTTCGGTGGTTTGTAACCTACCGAGCGGGTACCATCAGTATAAGTTTATCGTGGACGGGGAGTGGAGGCACGACGAGAATCAAGCGTTTATACAAGACCCGCTCGGGAACGTGAATAACTGGTTGTTCGTGAAGAAGCCGTCGGCCGCGCACGGGGGCGGTTCGGTAGTTTCTAGTCCGAGTAACGGTGGTGGGATTGGTAGTCCAGGGATGAATAGCGCGGAGAACGTGAGCGCGCAGACAGGCGACGGCGGGTATAATCAACAGCAACAGATGATGATGACGCAAAACTATCATCAGCAAGGGTCGGCGCCGCTGGAAGTGCCGGGAATGATGTCGCCAGGAGGAGGGTCGTCTGGTATGAACGACGGAGGTATTATTGGTGGAGGGCAGCAAGCGCAAGTAGTGCACCATCGGCAGCAACAGGATCGACCGCAAGGTCAGTGGTTGAGTCAAGATGATTCGCAATCGGACAGCTTGAACGCCGCGGAGCAACACCGGAGAATACAACAACAGCATTACAATCAACAACAACATGGAGGAAGCGATCAGCACTTAGTTGGGGAGATATCCCCAGAACGCGCGGTACATCGTCACCATCACGCGATGCGGGACGAAGCGAACGCTCCAGAGGCGACAAACGTCGTAGACGCAGGCATGGACTGGGTATCCGGAGGGATCAACGGGTTGCAAATTAAACGAGACGGCGACGGGAGACGGAAGTCTATAAACGTTGCCAGAGATGGTGGACCTACAGCGGCGTCGGTGGCAGCTTCGATGCGCCCCCCGGTGCAGCCAAGTACGAACAATAACGACTACGTCGAACAGCAAGGTGGAGCAAACCCGGACGAGTACGCTTCGGATGCGTCTCGCGCAAGAGTCTTAGAGTTTTTGCAAAGGCACACGGCGTATGAGCTGATACCTGAGTCGAATAAAGTAGTCGTATTTGACATCAACTTACCAGTCAGGCAAGCGTTCCACGCGTTTTACGAGCAGCAGCTAGCGGCGGCACCGCTGTGGAACCCGGCGAAAGGGGATTTTGCCGGTATGATTTCCGCCGGTGAGTTTGTAGATTTGTTGAGAGTGCTCTCGGATGCGTTCAAGGACGTGAAGCAAGTCACGGAAGAAGATTTAGATAGGTTTACCGTCGCGAAAGCGAGAGAAGAATGCGGCGAGAGCGTGGAAAATTCGAGTTTACTCTCGGTACGACCGGAAGATTCGTTGCATTTGGTCGCTTTGGTTTTGTTAAAGAACAACATGTACTCCGTTCCGGTAGTCTCGTATGGCGGCAGCCAGCAAGGCGGCGGCAGCCAGAGTAAGAAATCATCGGGCGATGGAGGTGGTGGTACTAGTGATAACAAAGATAGCAATAACAAAATGGGGAGTAGGAATCAGAACGCTGCGCAGCTTCTTCACGTGACGAATCTCGCGGAGATTTTCGCGTGTCTGCACAGACACTTTCGAGGCGTACCTTCCTCCTTGCCGCTGTTTTCGCAGCCTCTCGGCGCCTTACCCATTGGCACGTGGACGAAAGAATTCGGCGGAAGAAGGTCGCCGAGTGACTCCTTACTTCGGAGGACAAACTCGTTTGGTCAAGCGGACGCGGTTGAAGCCGCGTCGGACGAGCAGTACTTCGCCAATCTTCCGGAAGAGTTGCAAAGACTCGCGCCTTTGCGATGCGTCTATCCTCAGACGACTTTGGCAGAAGCGTTTACGATGATGAATGGTGTCTCGTGTTTACCAGTCGTGGACGATAGTGGACAAGGCGGTTTAATTGACGTCTACGCGAGAAGTGACGTCGTGAAATTAGCCTCGAATAACGCGTACTTAAACGTGAACATGAACGAATTTACGATAGCTAGAGCGTTGCAAAACTCGCGGATGGCTTCGGGCGGTGGCGGGTACGCGTCGCCGTCTTCGATAGGTGGTAGTGGCAATGATGCTGCCATGGACGGGTCTTCAATGAATACGATGCCGAGCAATGTTTTAAACAACAAACCTCCGAGTCCGAAATTCAACGCCAGTGGTATGGCTGACAGCCCATTCAGTTCCGCTGGAGGATCGCCGTCGAAAGGTTATAACAATAGTAGCACGTACGCCGGCGGGTTTTCAACATGTACACGTTCGGATACCTTGAGAGCGGCGGTCGAAGGATTAGGATTACCGGGCGTGAAACGCCTAATTGTAGTGGATGAAAAAACGGGCGCATTGGAAGGCATCATCGCGTTATCGGACGTCATGCGCTTTCTATTGAGATGAGAGATGTTTAGAAATGTTTAAAACGCGCAATAATTTTCAATTTCAGCAACTTTAAATTGTGCTCTCGCACGCCATTAGAAAATACAACACACACATATCATTATTCAACTCGTTCTTTCAGACTAAAATGGTTAATTAAAAAATACATCCGCGAAAATCATCAGCATCGCCGCATAACATAAAACTACTTTGTAAGGTGTGAATTGTCTAGATCCTTCGTTTACCTCAAAATTCACGTTGGATGCGCTACCTATGGGAGCAGAAGGAGAGATGTATGGACCTCGTAAATTGTCCAATTCGTCTGGCGGAATACATCCGCCGTATCCGTCGCAAACTCTTGCGAAGATGCCATCGGATGTTGTCGGTACGCTTGAACACGGGTACCCTTTCTCAGGTTCGATTGAAAACACGTGTGGACTCGAACAAGACGACTCGGAATTGTAACACTTGAACGCGGTCGTCGAGCACACGCTTTCCGGAAAAGAAATTTTTTCAGTTATGCAGAATCCGCCGTGGGAAGTTGAATCGAGTTGTTGGCACCAGAAATGTGCGTTCCGACACTCGTTCTTGAAGCAACTTCCGATATCGTCCGAGTACGTCCCGTGTGTACACTTCGTTCCGTACGGTTTCCAAGCATCAGCGGCGCACGATTTGCTGTTGCCGTCGCATTTTTCTTGGATGTCGCACGTTGACACCGCGTCTCTACACACGGAGCCGCTCGGTTTTATAGCACACGAACTATCACAACATCCATCGTGGTAGCTCGAGCACGCTTTGCCTGACTTTAGCTTACACGTTGCCGCGTTACAACACGTGCTTTCACTTCCGTAGACGCTCCCGTCGGAGCAGTCGTTATTCATGCAATCGCATTCCTCGCCTTCTTCAATGATACCGTTCCCGCACACCGCTTCGTCGCCTTCTGCCAAACATGCGAATCCGAAATACGTTGCGCTGTATTTGGCCACGGTACACGTGCTCCAATCCGTTTCGAGTTCGTATCCAGCTTGTGCTGCCATGATTAAACCGCTATCGGGACAACTGTCCATATCACCGTCGTGGAGAAATCCGAGATTGTGTCCGATTTCATGCGCGACTGTTGCAGCGGAGTAGCGTAAAGAATTTGCAGAGTTCACCTCGTTCACGTTTGCTGCGTATGACGCAGTGCACGCACCTCCTGTATACGCCAATCCAATAGTTCCACCATCGAAATTATGTCCAGATAACACAGAGAGCACGTCGGCGCTCTGTAACGAGGCGATTCCAGCTGCAGATTTCCATTTTGTTGCCTTTGTCAGTAAATCGTCGCTGTCCACCTCATGACTCGAGCACGTGTCGCACGTGCCCTTTTGAACCGTACCCCACGGATCGGTAGCGCCTTTGTCCGTGTATCCGATTGCTTTCACTACGACTTCGATGTTCGGGTTAAACGCGTTTTCATACAACGCAGAGACGTAATTCATAATCGCGATAGTTTCCATCACGCAATCGAACGCCGTATCGTAATTTGATACGCGCGCTTCGTCGCTGTGCGCGTAAACTTCAATAACTCGCGTATTCGCGTAATTAATCGCTTGCGGTTTTCGTCGCTCCTGTTTGTCCTGCTCATTTGCTTCTTCTTCTTTATCATCAGTATTTCCTTTCTTCGAGGGCATAAATTTAATCCGGTCTCTCTTTTCGCCAATCATCTGTTCCGCGACTTCATCGGCAGCGTTAAACGCGATAAAATCCACGTTTTCCAAATTGTTAGCGTTATAGTCATCATCATCATCGTCGTCGTCGTCGTCAGCAGACTCCTCCAGCATCTTCCTCCTCCTCCTTCTCCTCACTTTCTTTGCTGCCTCCACCTCCTCCCGAAAACTCTCGTGGGGCATCATTAAACTCAAGCTCATATTCTTCGCGAGCAGCGAGACGTGCGCGAACCCGTCTTCGACGCACAAATTCGCCGACACTCGCGAAGGATGCTTCGAAGAACCACCGACAACGCGACCTTTATACTGGCACCTCTTCGTGACCGCCTTCGCTAGATCTCGGATGTTCTCATCCTCCGCGAACGTCTCGCCGTCGTATCGCAAAACCGTAAATTTTTCGTGAAGTAGCGAATCGGTCGACAACAGTTCGACATCGAATCGCTCCCCGAACGCGTTTATCGTGAACGATTTAATCCTCTCACCCTCCTCCTCCGCCGCCTCATCTCGAACGACGCTCTCCACGCGAACGATCTGGTAGTCGCTCAGCGAAGACTTCGCCGGCGATTCCAGCGCGCCAAAACGACTCGTTTCTTTTGGCTCCTCCGTTGAAGAAGCTTCGACGACGGCGACGGCGAGGACACCGCTCTTTTCTGTCGTGATTCCCGACGACAAAAGAAGCGTCGTCATCATCATCATCATCATCAGGAAGAACAGCGGGCTGCTCTTGTTGTGCCGCCGCGCGTTTCTTTTTCTCGTCGTCCGTTTTGCGGCGTCGCGAGCGAACGCCGCGACAGAAGACGCCCTCATGTGCGTTCGTTGTGGCTTTTTTCCCCGTTAAAAAAGTGTCCTTCTGCTCTCCAAAAAAAACTAACAAAACAAATTTTTGGCCATTGAAACCCTAAACCAACTTTTTTGTGCTTCGCGCTCTGTTGCCGCTCGAACGCGATGTGCGCGCACGCGTCAAGAGAGAGAGAGAGAGAGAAGAGAAGAGAAGAGAAGAGAAGAGAGAGCTCTCTGCTTTTGTTTCGCGCGACTGATTCTTTATAATAATCGATAACTGTGTCTCTCTGCGCTGTCGAGAGAGAGAGAAGAGAGAAGAGAAAAGAGATGGTCGTCAACTGTTCTTCCAGGTTTGATGAGCGTTTGGACAACGCGTTTTCCTCGTCGTCGTCGTCGGAAGATGAAGAAGAGACGCCGTCGCACTTCGCGCCTTCTGGCGTGTCGACGAATACTACCGACGATTTAAGCGGAACTACTACTATTACTGCGTCGGTTGCCGCGCGCGATCAGCTCGCCCGCGAAGTGCTGTATTGCACGCTTTCCAAAGCAACCGCCGCCGAAAATGAACGAGAGGCTCAAAAAATCCCCTCGAGTGCGTTTTGCGCGGAAGCGGTGGCGTTGATAAAACGAGGCAGATATTCGGCAGCCTTGGCGGAAGCGGACGTGCGCTTTGCCGTGCTCGGGTACGATGACGAGTGTTACCGAGGGAACGGAGCGGTTTCGGAGGAGGACAAAGCGTTCGGGATATTTCTCGCCGGCGCGTGCGCGTTGTTGTTACACGGACGCGCGAACGCGGTGGGACCGCCTTTGGCGGAAGAGTACGACGAGTGCGACGGAGACGTGCACGTGATTTTGCAAGCGATGGGAGATAAGGGAGGATTGGGAGGGAGGTTGGGCGAGACGTCTTCCTCAATCGGCGACACGGACGAACAGGCGCAGAAACGGCGTCGAAGACTCTTCGAGAAGGTGTTGTCGCGAGACGGCGAGGACGTGAGCGGGAGAATTGAACATCCGGAGTACCTCGCGTTTGCGGTGGAGTGTTTAGTGAATTCGAAACAAATGATGACGAGGTTAGAGTATATGGATAACGACGAGACGTTGGACGTGTCGGCGAGGCCTTCGCCGATTGGGAGGTGTAGGCGCATGGCAGGGGAAGCGTTGACCAGCGAAGAAGAAGCAACGACGACGACGAACGAAGGTGCGAAGTTACAAAGTTCCAACAACGAGTTTAACATCGTGAGGGATTGGTTCGCGGCGAGATGCGCCGTGTCGCACCAGAGAGTGTTGTTTGGTCGAACGGTGACTCTCAGAAAACAGTGCTTGGGATTCTTCGCGAGAGCGTTGGAAGGGTTGTCGCGCGCGAGTTTGGTAGGGGATGAGGATACTAATCGCACGGATGGCAGTTCAGCGGAGAAGAATATAAAAGACGCGCACTATCTCTTGGGCGCATGCCTCATAGAAGCGTCGTTGATGGAGCACGAATTTGGCGTCGACGATTCCGCGCGGTATCTTTTAAAGCGCGCGAAGGACGCGTTAGGGGTTACGATTGAAAAGTCTGGCGTGTTGGGGTACCGAACGATTCATCAACAAGATGCGAAAGCACAGCTGGTGTTGCGAGTGGCGTGCGGAGAAAGAGCGAGCGCGGAGTCGGACGATGAAGATGATCACAATGGTGATAACGCGTGCAGCGACGACGACGACGAGGAAAGTATCGCCGCTTCAGGGGAAGGCAACGATAGCGACGACACGGAAGTAGCCGGCGGAGGCGGAGGAAAAGGATCAAAGCCATCAAATCCCGCTTCCTCCGCCATGTCCCGCTTGCGCGTCGAACTCGAAGGTTTATCCGCAGATGGAAGTCAAATTCTTCAGAAACCGAAACTCGAAAACGCGTCTGATGTGGACGATCCTTTTTTGAATGCGCCTTTATCTACGATAGCACAAGTCGTTCTCTTGGCAGAATGCATCGCGGTGCGCAAGAAGCAAGCGGATGATGGCTTACGCAATTGGGAAATGGCGCCGTACTTGGAACGCGTACTGACGCAAGCGAAATCGCGTCCAATCGTGCGAGCGAGTGCTACGGTACTCGTGACTAGACACGAAAAGACGCGTGCGCGAACGCGCGAACGGGCTTTGTTATCCCTAGAAGACGTGACGAGATCCGTCTCCGAAGTCCCCGCCAACGCCATCAAGAAAATGAGACAAATCAAGAAGCTGAAACGAGATCCTTCTGAATTTCTCTCTAAAATTGCCAAAGAACGTTTACGGTTCGCATTTTCCGTGTGGTTCCCACCTATTCACGCGTTAAAGAAAGAGTTGGGCGAAGCGCTTATTTCAATCGGTATGGTTGGGGCTGCGTTGAAACTCTTCGAAGAAATTGAAAACTGGGACGCGTACATTTCTTGTCTCGAATTGCTCGGAAAGAAGCAGCAAGCCGCAGACGTGGTAAAAACGCGATTGAATGAAGAGCCCGGGAATGCGAAGTTATGGTGCGCGCTAGGTGACGCGACTGGCGACGAGACGTGTTATCACAAGGCATGGGAAGTATCCAATGAACGCAACGCGAGGTCACAAAGGACGTTAGCAAGATTGTGCGCACAAAGGAATGATTTCGCGCAAGCTGACATCCACTGGACGAGAGCACTGACGTTGAATCCACTCTTCCCGGGCGCGTGGTTTAATTGCGGCTATTGCAGAATGAAGTGCGAAGGCCGTGAGGACGATGCGTTGGCGGCGTTTGTTCGATGCGCCCAAATTGATCCAGAGAACGGGCAAGCGTGGAACAACATAGCCGCTTTATCAATGCACAAAGAAAGGTTCCAAGCTGCGCGCGCTGCGTTGCAAGAAGCGGTCAAGCATTATCGCACATCGTGGCACGCGTGGGAAAATTTAGCCATCGCTTCTGCGAAAACAGGAAGATTCGTCGCGTCGGCGAGAGCGTTGATGAAGGTTATAGAATTAACCGAAGGAGCAAGAGTCCACATACCGACGATATCGACGCTTTTGGACATGTGCGAAGAAGGAAGAAAACTTGGTCCTGGAAAGTGCGAGTGGATGCGCGACGCGGAGAAGTGGGAACGTGAGGCCAATAAGAAGAAGGACGCAACGTTGCTGAGTTTGATCGCATCCGACGACGAGGGCGAAGCGTCGGATGAAGAGGAAGAGGAAGACTGGAACGATACCGCGTGCGGCCAAGCCGCGGCGGACATTGCGTCGTTTTTCGCTGATTTTAGCGTGGACGATAATACCGAAGCGACGACGACGACGACGACGACGACGACAACAACAACAGCTACAGCAGCAGCAGGAACAGAAACTAAATTCAACGTTCGGGATGAAGAGATTGATGAAAAGACGGGCGCACCAAGAATCGTCGCTAAAATCGAGGAACTTCTCGAGCAAATCTTAGCAAAAGCAGCCTCTGGAAATACGAGCGCTGGTGGAGGCAACAACTCCAGCGGCGCACCGCCAAGGGCTATGCACGATACCGCGGCTATTTGGCATCTAGTATCGAGACATGCGGAAAATTGTGGCGATTTCGCATCTTCCATCGAAGCAAAATTAAAAGTCGTTCGAGCGCTGGACGCGTCGGGTTGGAGGAAAGACGGTAACGCGTTCGACGCGTACGTCTCCGCGGCAATTAATTGGGCAAATGCAATGAAAAAGGATCCGTCTGTGTGTACGAAGAAAACGTTCGCGAGCGCGAGAATGTTATTGAAGAGCGCGGTGAAAATTGCCGCAAACGAAGGCTTTGACGATCGCGCAACCTATGGGCCTTTAACCGAGGCGTTGGAAAGCGTCGAAGAGATTGAAAAGAGTTTCGATTAGAGCGAAAGACAAAAAAGAGACAATGCGATAGTATTAGCATTTAGCAGTATTTTGAAGTAGTATATATGTATTAATGTCAATCTAGTAAATTTCGCGCTCGGCGTGTCGTCGCGTCATTTCCTCCTACCCTTCTCGTTCTTTCTTTTTTAAGCTACAGAATGTTGTTGTTACTGGTGTATCAGTACCGTAAAGTACTTTATTCTTCCCTTTTCTCCGCAGCCACGAATCAAAGAGGGACTACTACAGAAAAAAAACTTCTTCTCTTCCTATTTTTATTCGCCCATCGCATCCGGCGGCGCCTCGAACAAGTAATTCGCCGCCATCTCTTCGTTCTTATCGCAAGCGATGTATGCCTCCACGCACTGCTCCATCGTAAAACCCAAAGCCATCAAACGTTCACACGCTTCGTTCTCCTCTGTGGATAATTCGATTTGTTCCATCTCGTCTTCGCCCATTCCTGGCACTTCAAAATCACTCGGTTCGTTTAACAGTTGCAAAAACTCCTCCTGGTTGCTGTTAATCAAGTGGTACAGCTGCGGGTTTTGTCTTTGCAACTCGCCGAGCATGGGTTGCAAAATGGACGGGTTGCCTTGAACCATCGCACGGATGGCTTGAAATTGTGGATTATCGCGAAGAAACGCCAACGTGTTTACCTCGCCTTCTTGCCCGTCTTCTTGCGCTCCGCCGTTCGCCCCCGGAATGCCTTGCGGGAACAAGTTCAACGGCGCCGAGCCGTCTGCGGTAGCCGGGGCCGCTCCACCCGCTCCACCCCCAGGTGCAGACGCCGCTGCACCTTCCGCCGTTCTCGCCGCATTCGTCGCGGCAGCATCAGGTCCCGGTGCTGCGGCAGCGGCCGCGGTTGCGGCCGCCGCCTGCGGCGCCGGTGCCATCATCCCCTCCGGGATCCCGTTCAACAAATATTCCACCGCTCTATCTGGGTTGTTAAACGCCGCTCTCAACGCCGCCACGCACTGGTCTCTCGGAAACCCCATCGACTGTAACTCATCGATCGCCTTTTCTAATTCCGCACCAACCACTAAACCCGGAGACGATACCGGTACCTCCGCCGCTTGCGGAACCGCCGCGGGAGCCGGAGCGGGACTCGCCGTCGTCGCCGTCGCCGTCGCTGCTTGCGGAACCGCCGCCGGAACCGCCGCCGGAGCCGGAGCCGGAGCCGTCTTCTCCGCCGGTTTCTTCGTCTTCTTGCTCATCACCACCACGAACCCATCCTCGGTAATCTCGCACTCCGCCACCGTCTTCTCGTCCTCCAACACTTTCCCTTTGTGCACGAAAACCAAGAAATCCGTCTCGGTGGTCCCACCGAGCGACCCCGGGTGTTGCTCGATCGCTACCTGTTTGCACTTTAAAATAGTCGTCGTTTCCGGCGAGTCGACCTCGATGTCGAACTTTTGCGCCGTTCTAACAACGTTTCGTGTGCGTTTCGTCGCATCGAAAGAAAGAGAGAGAGATTAGAGAGTTTGAGCGTCAGCAACGAGAAAAAGGAGAAAAGAAAGCCGCAAAAAGAGAAGAAAGAGCGGATTGCTCTCTCTGGGGAAAAAAAAGAGAAAAAAAACACGAGAACGTGATGTAATAATATACGCACAGCGTTTTCAAGTGAATCTTCATTTTTTGCGTCGCGCACACTCTCTTTCACACACACACGCGCACTTCTTTCTCTCTGTGTCTCTCTCTGTGTGTGTTTTGTGCGTTCCTTTTTCTCGCTTTTTTACTCTTCTCGCGTGTGTTGTGGTGGATTTTCGAGGAAAGAGATCTCTTTTTCTCTCTCTAGAACTCTGGGGAAAAAAAAGAAAAAGTTGCCTTTCAACAAATTGTAAAAACCCTAAATGAGCACCTTCAATAAAAAAATGCCGCCACAGAGTTCTTGAGAGAGAAATTCTGTTACGCCTCCTCCCGGGGAACAAAAGAAAGCGCCCGCGATACATATATACACGCGCACAGAAGACAAAGATAGATAGATAGATAGATAGATAGAGATTGTGAACAAAAAGTGATGCGCGGTGGTGATGGGACCGCCGCGGCGAGTAAAGAAGAAGAAGGAGAAGAAGACGTGGAAATGAAGGACGCTTCTGCTGCTGCGACGGAGAAGAAGATGCAACGACAACAAAAACGAGGAGAACAACATCTGCCGCCGGATTTTATCGAACAGCGGACGTACGACGAAGAGTGCTCGTACATTGAAAACCGAGACCCGACGTCGTACACCATTAAGGTTGGCTTCGTGCCAAATATGCGCGTGCCTGGAATATTCTACGTGAACAAATTTCTCGCCGGTTTGACGTTCGAGGAGTTGAAACAACACGCCGAGCGAGGTCGCTCGGGCGGATTTTTACCCGCGGTGAAACAGATTGCAAACGTGGCATCGTTACCGGGTATCGTCGGACGATCGGTGGCGTTACCGGACGTGCACTCTGGGTATGGGTTTGCCATTGGAAATGTAGCGGCTTTTGACGTGAACGACCCGCAAGCGATCGTTTCGCCCGGAGGCGTCGGTTTCGACATCAACTGCGGCGTGCGATTGGTGAGAACAAACTTAACGGAAGCAGAGGTGCAACCGTTGAAAGAGGAAGTCGCGCAAGCGTTGTTCGACCACATTCCGGTTGGTGTCGGTGGTAAAGGTATCATACCTGTCGACGCGAAGACGCTAGACACGGCGTTAGAGATGGGCATAGATTGGTGCGTTCGAGAAGGCTACGCGTGGATTGAAGATAAAGAACGGTGCGAAGAAAACGGACGAATGTTAAACGCCGATCCTGGTAAAGTTTCGCAACGGGCAAAAAAAAGAGGTTTACCGCAAATGGGAACGCTAGGTGCCGGGAATCATTACGCTGAAATTCAAGTCGTGGATGAAATTTACGACCAGTTTGCCGCGAAGAAAATGGGCATCGATAAAATCGGCCAAGTCGTGGTTATGATTCATTCGGGCTCGCGAGGGTTAGGCCACCAAGTCGCCACGGACGCACTCGTCGAAATGGAAAAAGCGATGGCAAGAGACGGGTTAGAGTTGAACGACCGTCAATTAGCCTGCGCGCGGATCAACTCGCAAGAAGGTAAAGACTACTTAGCCGCCATGGCGTGCGCCGCCAACTACGCCTGGGTCAACAGACAGTCCATGACCTTCCTCTGTCGCCAAGCGTTCGCGAAAACCTTCAACAAAACCGCCGAACAGTTGGATATGCACGTCGTCTACGACGTCTCCCACAACATCGCAAAAATAGAAGAACACGTCGTAGACGGCGAGTTGAAAACGTTACTCGTCCACCGCAAAGGATCCACCCGAGCGTTCCCTCCGCACCACCCGCTCATCCCGGTCGATTACCAATACACGGGCCAGCCCGTCCTCGTCGGCGGCACCATGGGCACGTGCTCCTACGTCCTCACCGGCACCGAGAAAGGCATGCACGAAACCTTCGGTTCCACCTGCCACGGCGCCGGTCGCGCCCGGAGCAGGCACAACTCTCGACAAAAACTCAGTTACGAGCAAGTCTTGGAAAATTTGAAAACCAAGGGCATATCCATCCGCGTCGCCAGTCCAAAGTTAGTCATGGAAGAAGCGCCGGAGAGTTATAAAGACGTCACCGAGGTCGTGGATACCTGCCACGACGCCGGGATTAGCAAGAAATGCGTCAAGTTGAGACCGATTGCGGTCATTAAAGGGTAGCAAAGAGAGAGAGAGAGATTCCGATCACTTTTTACTCGTAAATTGAAAACAATATGAACGCTGAAAACTACGTCAAGGCCTTTCAAGGCGTCATGGGCGTCTACGGACTCCAGTTTTTGTTGGTCCCGAAGAAAATCGTGCGTTTTTCTCTCCTCTCTCTCTCTCTCTCTCTCTCTTTCGCGCGTCGTCGTCGTTGAGAGTGTTTTATTAAAATTGTTCCAATTTTCGTCGAGAATCGGTCGAGAGAATAAAAGAAAGGAACCGCTCCCGCTCGAGCGCGCACGCGCAAACTGAAAACGCCCGACTTTTGTCTCGCTAACTTTCTCTCTCTCTCTCTTTCTCTTTACAATTTGTGTATTCAAACAGCACGAAGACCACTTTGACTCGCCGGCGTAAGTTTATTAATTTGTTTTTAGTACGTAGAGAGGTTAACTCCCCTACTTTAGATATTTTCTTTCTCTCTGTCTCGCGAGAGTAATATGACATCTCTCTCTCTCTCTCTCTTCCTCTCTCTTTCTATTTCGCACACGCACACACAGCACACCAATGATTAAGTTCTGGGCGAGAGGCTCTTCTGTCGCGTGGTTGGGTCTCGCGTATGCGGTCGGCGAAATGCCCGCGGCTGCGGCGGCGAAGTTATGCACCGTCGTCTCGGCGGCGTGCGCTTTGCTCTATCCGTTCAACGCAAAGTTCAACTTGACCGGCGAAACTGGAAACACGGTCAAGTACCCGATGCATTACGTTCCGGAAGTTTTGATGACTGTGTTGACCGTTTCTGGCATCGTCGTCTCCGTGAACTAAAGGATGATGAATAAGGAAAGGCGCGGCTTCGCTCGACCGGCGACGACGACGACGACGACGACGACGAGGCGAAGAAGAAGAAAAAGAAAAAGAAGAAGGACAACACTACCTGTACATACGAATCTAAGAAGACAAACAAACAGCGCTGCGCTTTAATCACCGCGCAACGAAATTCCTCTGTTGTCAATAATGACCAAAACATTGAACTAACCTTCGCGTCGTCGCCCGTCGTCGCGTTCGTAAAAATATCTCACAACACAAAAGGAGAGAGAAAGTCGTCAAAAATCCAAAAACGCGCGCATTTTCTACACACCTAAAGCGATGATGCACTCCGTGCACGCGCGCGCCTTCTTCCGACCGCCCGTACCGCGCGTCCATCAAAATGCGCCGCCACCGGGGTCTTCTAGCGACTCGTCCTCTGTTTCTTCGTCGTCGTCGTCGTCTTCAAAGAAGATCAACGCTGCTCTCATCGAAGGGACGGAAAAACGAACACCGTCAACACCATCATCGCGGGGAAGCAGACGGTCGACGTGCATCTCTTTCCTCGCCGCGGCGGCGGCTCTGGCGGTTTTGAGCGATGATGACGTCGCCTTTGCGGCGACTTTAAATAACAACAACGGGAACTCAGCCATCTTGCAAGCGTTGAAACAGAAACAAAACGCGGACGACGTGGAGTTTGCGTCTGGCATACGAACGCGACTTTCGCTCACGCTGGCGTCGTTTCGCAGAGCGAAACTCCTCTCGGACGTCGGCGAATACGCCAACGCGCGACAACTCTTGCGAGAAGGCGGCGCGTCTTCTTTAAGAAAAGATTTAAATAAAGTAGCCTCGTACGTGGCGTTGCGACGTCCGACGTTTAACGAATACGAGGCGGCGGAAACTATCGGGACGCTCGAAGCTTGGGACAACGCGATGCGAGCGATGGAAATTCCAGAGAAGCAGCGGAAAGGAGACCAGCGAAACGTCACCGCAAACGACGTTCGAGCCGACGCGGAGCTAGCTGTTAGAAGTTTAGAGGAGGTTGTGTATTTAGTCAACGCGGACGCGACGTACGTGGACGCGCAGAAGCGATTGAAAAACGTGGATATCGAGACGGAGTATTTGGACGACGAGCGACGATAGATGTTTAAGACGTACCATGTAGAATAGAAGAGCGTAGAGTGTAACGATGCGAGACACATATAGCGAGTAGAGAGTAGAATATAAACGCGAGTTCGTGTTCTGATTTGAAAAACGCACATTTTCGTCTCTCCGACTCTTCTTCCCGCGTTTTTGTTTATCCACATCAACCAACAAATCCGACACAACTTTAACGCGCAGCGGCGCTTCTCTTCGCGTCGACGCAAAAACACACAACGCACCATGGAATCGCGCGCGACGCCATCGTCGACATCGACGACGACTAAATCTCCAAAGCGCAAACTCGCCGAGAGGCTCCTCTCTCTCACTTTCATCCTGTTCTCTCTGCTCCTCGCGTGCGCGTTCCTCTTCCCGGAAGATGTCATCCCGGCGAGTTTCAAAAACGAGCAACACAAACGGAAGAAACAGATGGAAAAAGAACAGCGTTTGGTCGCCTCGGCGCACCACGAGGACGACGAGAGAACGTTTCACGATATTTTGAACGATCACGAGAAGGAGAGGGAGACGTTCATGCAATCGCACGACGAAGCGGTGAAAGTGCACTCGGAGGATGATGAGGAGGAGGAGGTTGAGGAGATGATTAGTGCGGGAGCGGCGAAGAAGAGCGGCGGAGACGAGGAGGCGGACAGATTTTCAAATTCGAAGCACCCTGACCTTTCGCGGGTGGTGCACGAAAAGTTACAGCGCTACGACCACTCCGCCTCGGCCGCGTTGGTTTTGAAACAACAACTCGCGACGGGGAAGAAATGTCGCGAGAGCGAGTGTGCGAAAATCGGTAAAGGCGGCGTGCCGGCGAAGGCGATCAACAAAGGGAATCCGTTCAGCTCGTTGGGGCCTTTATGTTTTCAGGAAAGTTTATTGGACGCGAAAGCGACGGAATTTGGGTTGTCCTGGGATAAAAAATCGACGAAGGATGATTGGTTCGTGCATCAAAAGACGGCGAGCGAGGATTCGAAATTTAAGATGGAGCTGTTGCCGGAGAGCGCGAAGGGCGTGACGAAGATAATGAACAGAGGGAGCAGCACTAGCAGTAGCGGTAGAGATAGCAGCACGAGCGGGACGTCGTTTAAGACGTGCGCTTTGGTAGGAAACTCGGCGATTTTGAGTTCAGGTCCGGCGGCTGGGAAGTTCATCGACGCGCACGACGTCGTCTTTCGACTGAACCAAGCGCCGACGAAAAAGTACGAGGACCGCGTGGGAAAGAAAACGACGGTGCGCATCCTCAACAAATCCTGGGTTTTAGGCTACGGAGGCACGCTTCGTTTGGAACATGGCAACGTGAAAGAATCCGACCTCCCGAACGAAGACGGCGTCCTCTTCTTAGCCTCGCGAGGGAACTTCCAAGCCATCACGAAGCTGATGAACAAGTTCCGCTCTTCGAGCGCGAACGGCGACGAAAACATCAAAGTCTTGCGCATGAACTTCAAACTCTACGACGTCATCAGCGCGCAATTGAAACGATTCCGATCGTGTCTAGCCTCCAAAAAGCAAACTTTCACCGGTGGCACGACGCCATCTTCCGGTTTAATGGCCTCTTTGCTCTTAGCCGGTCGATGCGACGAGGTCAATCTTTACGGATTCGGCCCCGGAACCATTCGAGGCAAATACCAATACTACACGCTCGCGGGAAGCGAACGCGCGCACGGCGAATCAGTCCACGCGTTCGGATTAGAGTTTGCATTCTTAAAAGCCATGGATAAGATCGGGTTGGTGAAAGTCTGTCGACCGCCGATGGACGACGAGAGGTGCCGCAGAGGCTTGTAATGATGCATTGTAGTTGTTCAGATTTAATATATTCGACATTTTAAGAATCCTACGCACGCGAATCTTCAAAACTTGAACGCGCTCACACGAAGCAACGAACGAACGAACGAGAGAGCGAGAGAGAACTTTTTTTCAATCGCGGCATCGATATGCCTCCCTCTCAATCCCTCCTGAACGGCACTACCAATGCCACCAATAAATCGTCCACGACGAATAAGTTCTTGAGAGTCTTGACGCTCGCGTCCGCGTTCATCTGTTTCCTTTCGCTCCATTTCTCGAGCGCCAAGTGGCGCTCGCTGCAACTCGAACTGGATCAAGCGAACCAATCGTGCGAGAAACAAATCAAAGATTTAACGAACAAAGCGCAATACGCGACGAAGAATCAGCAACGGATGGAAAGTTTGGAGAAGGAGCGCGATTCGCAGAGAGTTCGATTGAAGGAGAAAAACGCGGAGATTAATCAGTTGAAGGAAGAGCTGAAGAAATCGAAACCGACGGCGTCGGCGAAGATGGCGATGGAGGTGAAGAAGAGGAACGAGGAATTGGAGGAACAGATCAGAGAGTTGAGAGTGGAAATGGAGGAGATGAAACGAGGGAACGAGAAGGAGATGCAGGATTTTAAGATGGATTCGAGCGAGGCGTACGACGGGTGTTCGAAGAGAGAGAAGAAGTTACGAGGGGAGTTGGAGAGGTGTCTAGGAGGAGGAACAGGAGGAGGAGCAGAAGAGAGGAGCAGAAGTAGTAGCAGTAGTAGCAGCGATAGTCGCATAGAAAGCCGCGGTGATAGCGTTAGCAGTAGTATCGGCGACGCAGTCCGTGAATCCAAGCGAGAGCAAGTCCAAGACGTAAACGACGACGAAAGCGAAAACAAACGACCCGAGCGAGACGCCGTCGCCGCCGACGAAGAACAACAACAAGAAGAAGAACCTCCTCGCGCACTCGGCGACCTGGACGAAGAAGACGAAGACACCAAGCGCAAGCACGACCTCCGCGTCGAGCGCATGGAACGCCTCGAAAAACAGCGCCAAGACCAAGCCAAGTATTGGGCGAAATACCAAGCCAAGAAACGCGCGAAGAAAGAGAGAGAGGAACAAGAGAACGCGAACGGAAAGAACAACGACAACGACGATGACGATAACGACGAACAGGAAGGCCTCGAAGAGAACGAGCGAGGGGACGGTCTCGTCGAAGAAGAAGACCAACGAGAACGGAGAAGACGCTTTTAGAAGCCGCCGTCGCATGCAAACGCGTACGTAGAAAAAGTTAGATTTTTTAACCGAAAGCGTCACTCACATTTTGAGACAAAAACACGCGCGCGATGCTCGCAAAACATTTGTCCTCCGCGACGACGACGACGACGACGGCGCTCGTCGACAGCTGCCTTCGTTCGAAGAAGAGAGTCGCGACCTCTTCCGCAAAAAAGCGCGCGTTCAAAGTCTCTTCCTCCTCTTCATCTTCGAACAACGAGGGTAACGAAGACTGCGCGAACACTAACAATTCCATTTCCCGAAGACGACAGTTGGCGCTGATTGCCGCGACGACGGTGGTTCTCCCGCTTCAAAACCCGCGACAAGATGTTTCGTTCGCGCGAAACGACGGTCCAACCGTCCTCGTCGTTGGATCGACCGGGCAAACTGGCAAGTTGGTCGTGTCTTCGTTGTCCTCGATGAACCGAGCGAACGTCGTCGCGGGATGTCGCTCGTTGGAGAAGGCGAAAAAGTTAAAGTTGGACCAAAACGGCGTCGAGTTGAAAGGCGGCGTGGACGTGACGGATACGACCGAAAACCTCGCTTTGGCGATGGAAGGCGTGGATGTGGTCGTCATCGCGACGGGTTTTGTTCCGGGCAATCCGTTCAAGATGAACGCGGCGGCGCACGAGGTGGATAACGAAGGCGTCGTGAACTGCGTCGACGCGGCGAAGAAAGCCGGCACCGTGAAGAAAATCGTTTTAATATCGAGCATTCTCACGAACGGCAGAGAGGCTGGTTTAGCGGATACTCCGGGTTTCAAGATTACGAACGCGTTTGGCGGCGTTTTGGACGAAAAGCTCGTCGGGGAAAAGTACCTAAGAAACTCGGGCATCGATTGGGTCATCGTCCGACCGGCTGGTCTTAAAAACGACCAATCCGGCTCCTTAATCGTCGGCGCCGAAGACGCCATGGCGAGCGGCGAAATCGATCGACACTTAGTCGCCGAAGTCATGGCGAGAGCGGCTTTAGACGACAACGCCAAGAATAAAGTCTACGAAATTGCCGAGGAAGGTTCGTATTCCAACGGGTACGACTGCGGCGCGCCAAAGTGTCGAATCGTCGGCAAAGATAGCAACAAATGGTTCGTGTAATATTTACAACAATTCCGTTCTCATTCATCATCGCCACTGAGAGAGAGAGAGAGAGAGAGAGAGAGAGAGCTCTTTTCCTTCCGAGAAACTCTCTTCACATCGACTCGTTTCTTCGACGTCGTCGCGTTTCGTCGTCTCTTTTCACCACATTTTTTCAAAATGCGCATTTCATAAAACGTCAAAAGAAAAGACAAGACGAGACCTCTGCGTAAGAGAAAAAAGCCGGACGCGTTCTCTCTCTCTCCCCCTCGACTTTCCCGACGAAAGAGAACCATCATGTCTCGCGATTACCACCACCACCGAAGAGGCGGCGAAGAGAACGTGAACGGCGACAGGTACTATCATCATCGCGCCGGGAGAAGCGGCGGCAACACCACCAACACCAACACCGAAAGAGGAGGAAATTGGAATCGAAACAGAAACAACAAACGCGGGAGAAGTCCCGAGCGCGAACGACGCGAGGCTGCTCAGTTTCCGCATCGAGAGGTGCACGAGAGGAAAGAAGAAGAAGAAGCGATGGCGAGCGCTCTTCGCGCGAACGATAACGATCCGTTTAATCGAAGCGCCGCCGCCGCGTCGAATCGACAGCCGCTTTCGGTGGAAGAACTGTTGCAGAAGAAACGAGAGGAGGAACTCGCGAAGACGAAGCCGACGTTTTTGACGAAGAAAGAGCGAGAGAGGATGGCGCTGGAACGTTTGAAGGAGAAGCGAGAGCGAGAGAGAGGCGGTGGTGGTGATGATGATGATGCAACGGCGAGAGCGCCCGTGGCATCGTCGTCGTCGAGGTTTGCGCGCGCGACTTCGGCGAGAGACGTGGCGGAGAGGCAGTACCATCGAGACGAACGAGAGCAATCGGAACGAGAAAGACAGGAGCAGTTGGAGCAGTTTCGGAAACAATACGCCGGAATGAGAGATGAGACCGAGAAGATGAAGAAGATGAAGCAGAGAGCGGAACGAACGAAACATAAGTTTCAATTCGATTGGAGCAAAGACGACGATACCTCGCGAGACGCGAATCCTTTGTACGATGCCAAGCACGACGTGAAATTGTTGTTCGGAAGAGGTACTATAGCTGGAGTAGACGCGAGGATGCAAATGGAAGCAAACCACAGGTATGAGAACGCTATGGGGAGGAGAAGAGGAAATACTGAGAATACTAGAAGTAGAAGTTACGACGCCGACGAGGAAAACGCGCGCAGAATCGACAAGCATTCGAGAGCGCTCGAGAAATACGACAATCAATACGATAAAAAGAAAGAAACCACGCATTGGAGTTCGAAACCGTTAGAGCAAATGAACGAACGCGACTGGCGAATCTTTCGGGAAGATTTTAACATCACGTTTAAAGGCGGAAAAGTGCCGAACCCGATGCGCGCTTGGAGCGAGAACGAGCTGTTGCCGAAGGAAATTTTGCGCGCGATTGAGAAAGTTGGATATAAGAAACCTTCACCGATTCAAATGGCATCGATTCCCATCGGATTGTTGAAACGGGACGTCATTGGCGTCGCGGAAACCGGGTCCGGTAAAACGTGCGCGTTCGTTGTCCCCATGTTGGCGCACATTATGGGTTTACCGAAAATGACCGACGAGGTCGCCGCGGATGGTCCCTACGCGTTAGTCATGGCCCCGACGAGAGAACTCGCGCAGCAAATAGAGCAAGAGACGTTGAAATTCGCGCAATTTCTGGGATATCGCGTCGCGTGCGTCGTCGGCGGCCAATCGATCGAAGACCAAGGAGTGCAGTTGCGCAAAGGCGTCGAGATTGTCGTCGGTACGCCGGGTAGAATTATCGACGTCATAGAGAAGAGATATACCGTTCTCAATCAGTGCAACTACATCGTCTTGGATGAGGCGGATAGAATGATTGATATGGGTTTCGAACCGCAAGTAACGCAAGTCATGGAAGCGATGCCGAGCTCAAATCTAAAGCCGATTGAATTGGCGGAAGAGTTGGACAACAAGGCGATTGATAATAAGCAATCGACCACGTCTGCGAAATACAGAACGACGTACATGTTCTCCGCAACCATGCCTCCATCCGTGGAACGTTTAGCGCGAACGTATCTCCGCAACCCCGCGGTTGTAACCATAGGGTCCGCTGGAAAAACATCCGATCTTATCAAACAAACCGTCATATGGGTCAACCGATCGGAGAAAGAACGCATGCTCGAGCAAATCCTTTCGCAACACACGCAAACGCAAGCGATTGTTTTCGTCAACACGAAGAGAGGTGTGGATTCCTGTGTCACCGCCTGTCACTCCATGGGTTACTCCTGCGGTTCCATCCACGGTGGTAAAAGTCAAGACGCGAGAGAAGCTGCGTTGACTGGATTCAAACGCGGCGACTTTGACATTTTAGTCGCCACCGACGTCGCCGGTCGCGGCATCGACGTCAAAGGCATCGATTTAGTCGTCAACTACGAGTTACCAGCCTTGATTGAAAACTACACGCACAGAATCGGCCGTACCGGCAGAGCAGGAAGAAAAGGAACCGCGGTATCCTTCATCACCAGCGAAGACCAAGACATCATGTACGACTTGCGCCAACTCCTCATCGAGAGTAACAACGAGGTTCCTCCCGAGTTGGAACGACAAAAAGCCGCCAAAGTCAAGCCGCAAAGAGACGCGCAAGGAAGAGTGTTGGAAGGAAGAGACGCCAGAGGGATGGATTCGATCATATTTTAGAGAGCGAGAGAGAACGATAGAGAAGAAGTACAATTCGCGCGTCGTGTAATATTATTCGAAACCTACTATTTAAACATGCAAAAAAAAGGTGGTGGAGATGCACGGAATCGAACCGTGGACAACTCACATGCAAAGCGAGCATTCTACCAACTGAATTACATCCCCTGAGAGTCACGTAGCTAGGGTTTAGAAAGAAAATAATATGACATTTATTGACACCCTAAATAAAGAAAAAAAGCGCTTCAAATATAACTTTTCGTCATTTCGCCGAAAGAACACTCACAACACGCGCGCGCGCACGTCCTCCGGTTTAAAACTCTCGATTGTTAAAATCACCGCTCAGCAGAAAGGTTGCGCAACCCCCCAGGCGCGTTTAACAGTAGTAGTACTAGTAGCAGCAGCAGCAGCAGCAAGAACAAGAAGAAGAATAACAACGCAACGTAATGTCTTCCGCCGTGCGAACCGCAACACGGGAAATGCTCGCGACCGCCGTGCGAAGGAACACCAACCGTACGTCTTCTTCTTCTTCTTTACTTCACGCCAAATACTCACTCACCGCTCTTTTATATTTCTCTCTCTCTCTCTCTCGTTATCTGCAACACAGTTTACGAACTCGCGAAAACGTTGCCGCAATACGGCGTCGGTTCCAAGTTCACTAAAATACACTGGGAAAAAGGCACGAACGAGAGTAAGTTTCCACCCACGTTTTGGACGCTGACGAAAATATTGCCGAAAGCGAACGGGCGAACGGGTAAAGGAGCGTACGGGATTTTAACCTGGAAAGGTCGACAACGAATGACGGAGGAGAGGATTGGCGGGACGCACAAGACGATTTGGAAAGTAGTCGACGACGAGGAGGAGTTTAGAGGAATAGAAGAGGACGGGTTGAAGCTAACGCTGCCGCCGCCGGACGGCGAGGAAGTCGGCGAAGGAGAGAAGAACGAAAAAGAAGAAGATGTATAATATAGAATGCTAGCGACATGTTTTTATTAGCCATATCAGTATTAAAATCTAATGGTGTTCAGAGAGTCCTCGTCTTCCGCGGGGCCGTCTTCGAGCTCTAAACTGCTGCTGCTGACAAACGGATTCGCCGCCGAACCTCTCGCCTGTCGTCGCTCGTTCATTTGTTCAATCACTCGCGACTTCAACTTTTCGCTCTCGACTTTTATATCTACGCTGACGCCTTCGTTCGCCGCCGCAAACTGTTCTCTCAACGTTTGGTGCAACTGGCTCAAATCGTCTTGCTCCGAGGAGACGTACGCCGTGTATTTGCTCGCTCGTCGAGCGACAGTTTTCCTTCGGCGATTGACCACGTGCATGCGAAAAAAACACGCCAGGAAACCTAATATGGTGCACGAGAGAACGAAATAGAAAAAACCGCCTCCACCATCTCTGGCATCGATCAACGATCCTTTCTCTTGCACTGCGATTTCTTCGGCGTATAAAATCGAGTCCAAGTTCGGGTACTTTTGCAACACGGTCGCGTAGCCTTGGGAATACAATTCCCCTCGTTTCGGCCCTTCGCATTTAAATCCAAAACTTTGCGTCTCGTTGCACATGGTCGGGTCGCTCATCTCCCCGTACCCGGAATACATCTTCTCCAAGATATCCATCCCTTCCGTGACTTCCCCAAACGGCACGCATCTTTTATCGAGGTCTTCGCTGTTGTCTCTAATGTTGATGAAAATTTCCGACGTCCGATCGTGATACATTTCATCACCGCTACCACTATCACTACCACTATCGCTACTATCACTATGTCCTAAACTCGTCCCGAACGCGATCCATCCTCTCTTATTACTCGTCGTCGTTTCCATCGTCTCCTCCGACTCGTCTCCGAGGACGCACCCGGGGTACGTGCCGTTTTTATCCGGATCGTACACGTTCGCCAAACTCGGCTCCGCCGCGATCCCAAACTGCACTCCGTACCCGGTTAAACTCCTATACACTAAATTCTTCCGGTAAAAGTGTTCGTTCACTAACCCTCTGAACCGGTCGAACGCCTTCGGCGCGAGCGCTCGATACGCGCGCACCGTAAACGTGCCTTTGGTGGTTGTGAATTTATAATCCGCCCGGAGTAAACTTTTCTCGGTGGATTCTCGGACGTACTTCTCGTCCAACTCGGACGGTTTGCACACCACCGGTGCTTGCGTCGTCGTCGATTCTGAACTCGTCGACGACGGTGGACACGCGATCGGAGGCGCGTCTTCTTCGCTCATGGATTTTGACTTATTCTTTTACGCGGTGTGTTTATATATATGCCCGTTAGGACAAAAACAAAACGCAATTCTTCTTTTATCTCTCTCTCTCTCTGTTTTGTTTCTTAACAAGAAGAAGAACGAAATCGCTCTCGGGCGGATGTAAAGTAAAGCCTCCTTCTTCTCTCTCTCTCTCTCTCTGTTTCTCTAAATCGCTCTCGGGCGGATGTAAAGTAAAGCCTCCTTCTTCTCTCTCTCTCTCTCTCTGTTTCTCTCTCTCTCTCTCTCTCTCTTTCTCCGGGCGACGAAGCGTTCGCGGTTTCTTTATACCTCTTTTTCTCTCTCGAAATGGCTTGTTTAGGGTTTTACATTTTCTTTCAATTTTTGACCACAAAGAGAAAAACGATTGAAAAACGCTCGAGAGTGCGAACGCGCGCGCGTTTATAAAGAGAGAGAGAGCGCAAAAAAGAGGCACGCGCGAAGAACGCCCAAAGAGAGAGAGAGAGAGAGAGAGAGAGAGAGAGCAAAGAAAGGAAGGAAGAGAGAAGAAGAGAAGGAAAGAAGTCTCTCTCTCTTATACTTTTGAATAATCCACGAACGCGTGTCTCGAACTTATCCGGTGTCTCGAACTTATCCGGATACGGGAAAAAAAAAGAGAATGATGTCTGCGACGACATCGCCAACAACTTCGTGGAAGAGCATCGGTGGTGGTCGCTCAAAATCGAGCAGCGCTTTGTCTTCTTCTTCTTCTCCCTCTTCTTCTTCCTCGCGCGGTGCGCGTCGATGCCACCACGGCGCGACGATTCAGACGAGAGGAGGCAGCGCTTCGTCTTCCTCTTCTTCGAGTGTTTGTAATCATCATCGACGCTTTTCGCCTCGAAACGCGACGTCGTCGGTCCGCTTCGCTTCTTCTCGCGGTGGTCGTCTGAACGACGAGCGTAACAACAACGACAGAGACGACTGGAAAGGATGGTTGCGTGCGCGTTCTTCCTCTTTGTCGTCGAAGACGACGCGATTGAACGCGGTTTTAGAGCCCGAACAATCAAACTCTTCTTCTTCTTCCCAAGGTGGAGGCTCGGAAGCTTCGAACAACAACAACGCCGCGCCGAAAGTCAAACGGTTGACGAAATCCGAACGCGAAAAGAATTCAAAAGATTACGAGTGGGCGGCGTTGATTTCGAGCTGCGGGGTGACGTCTATCGCGATCACGGCGACGTACTTTCGACTTTTACGGTCGTATAACTTGATGGACGACGGCGGCGCGAGCGTGTTTCCGACGGCGGAGTTGTTCGCGCAGTTGGCGTTGATCGCTGGCGCGGCTGTCGGGATGGAGTTTTACGCTCGATTCGCGCATAAATACTTGTGGCACGACGTCTGGTGGTCCATGCCCATGAAGTACAGGAAGGATTGGAACAGGAAGATTTGGTTGTTGCACGAATCGCACCATTTGCCGAGAGAAGGCGCGTTCGAGGCGAACGATATCTTCGCGGTGGCCAACGGCGTTCCGGCGTTTGTGTTGTGCGCGTACGGTTTTTTCACGCCCGGGGTGTACGGAGGGTTATGCTTTGGTGCCGGTCTTGGCATCACGTTGTTTGGTATCGCGTACATGTACGTTCACGACGGCATGGTTCACAAAAGATTTCCAACTGGGCCGTTGGGGAAACTTCCGTGGTTGCGAAGAGTCGCCGCGGCGCACACCATCCATCACACCGAACAGTTCAAAGGCGCGCCGTGGGGATTATTTTTAGGCGAAGACGAATTGAGAAAGCACCCGGGTGGTATCGAAGAACTCGACAAAGTCTGCTTAGCCAACGACCGAGCGGATAAACGACGCGAAGCGGAATGTTTAGCGGCTGGATTTTCCAACGCGGAGGAGTGCAACGTCCCGATGGAACTCTCCGTCGGATCTTCCAAGGATGAATATTTAGTCGTCTCTCAGGACGAAACCGAGCTAGGAATCAAAGCTGGGTTGCACATTCCCAGTCAAGTGGAGCCGCCACAGTGCGTGATCACCGAAGACGGGAAGAGAATCAACGAATCCGCCAACGCCGAAGCCAGAGAATAATAAAAAATATTCCACCGCGAACGAAAGAAGAGAGAGTCTAAGGCGAGAAACGCCCGCGACTGAGCGCGCTAGCGGCAAAGAGAACGCCAAAAACAAAGCGCGCGCCCGCAACACGCGACACGTAAATAGAAAAAACGCAGCACACGCACCTTTTGTCAAGCAGCAGCGAATGAAACAAAATTATGTAGAGAACGCCAAAAACAAAGCGCGCGCCCGCAACACGCGACACGTAAATAGAAAAAACGCAGCACACGCACCTTTTGTCAAGCAGCAGCGAATGAAACAAAATTATGTAATAAAATACCGAATCTATTTAGAAACTATTCATCACGTTTACTTCGCGCGATGGATATTTTCCAGATTTTCTCATCGCTGTTTTTACGAGAGAGGGTTGTTGAGCAAAAAGAAAAACGAATAATTTCTCCCCAACCCACAGAAACAAAAGACAAAACTCACCTCCGATCGCAACGCACGACAACAACAACGACCAATCGAAGTCGCGCACATGATGTTCACGCTTTCGTCTTCCGCGCACTTAACATCTCGCCACCAAACGTTTACCACGGCGTCTTCTTCTTTGAAGAAAAAGAATAAGGTGAGTGATGGAAGAAAATGCACAGTCACGATTGACGCATCGGCTCGGGATTCGAATCCGACGAGAAGAGACGCCGTCCTGCTCGTTTCTTCGTCCATTTTGTACGCGCTTCCAGCGTTAGCGTTTGGTGGAAGCAAAGAGGCGAAACCAGACCTGACCACGTCGAGAGACGCGAAGAAAGCGGCCATTTTAGCCGCCGCGAGAGCGAAAGCGGAAGGGCAAGCGGCTAAAATTACCGAGGAAGAGCCGAGGAAAGAGCTTCAAAGCGCCGAGTTTTTCGACGCGAGCAATTCCGGCGCCGGGGTGAGAGGCGGCGGCCCCAACGCGGGCAACACGTACGAGGTCGCGAAAGAAGAAGAAGCGCCGGCGGCTCCCGAACCGGCGGCTCCCGAACCGGCGGCTCCGGCTCCCGAACCGGCGGCTCCGGCTCCCGAACCCGCCGCCCCGGCGGACGAAGGCGGCTTCAGCTTGCCGTCCGTCAGCTTGCCGTCCGTCAGCTTGCCGAGTTTGCCAAAATTGCCCTTTTAATACGCATGTTTCAATACCGTACACTATGTACTATCACCACGTTTTGCCGTAAAAACGAACGTTCCATTTTCCTCTCCGTTTTTTGCGAGCGACCGCGTCCGCGCGCTTCGTGCGTGTAACTAACTGTCTTCGAAGAAAAATATCTCACGTGCCACACAATAATGGCCTCGCTAAACAAGCGCCATCATCATCATCATCAAAGACGACGACGACGATTTTTACCCCTCGCGTTGCTTTTACTCGTCATACTCTACGGGAACTATCGCGTGTTTGACGTTCTGACGAAGTTTGAATCGCCCACAGATGTCGCCGCCGCCGTCGTCGAGAACAACGACGACGCGAAACGCAACGAAGTGGAAAATTCAAAAATCGAGAGAAGAAGAAGAAGAACATTTCAGGAGGGAATGGAGATGCCTTTCATTGGATTCGGCACGGCTGCGTTAGGAATCGAGACGAAAGAGTGCGTCAAGAAAGCCTTGGAGGTTGGGTACAGGATGATAGATACGGCGCAAGCTCCGGAATGGTACCGCGAAGATTTAGTTGGCGAAGCGCTCGCAGAGAGCGAGATTGAAAGAAAAGAGTTGTTCGTGACGACGAAAATCCATCCGAGACATTTAGGTCGAAAAGGGATGGACATGATCGCGAGTTCGTTGAAAAACTTACGCACTGAGTATATAGATTTAGTTTTATTGCATTACAGCGAGTGCTGGGGGAATTTGTGTTCACAAGGGGAGGTCGTCCCGGGAACGTGGAAAGAGGCGTACGGCGAACTCGAAAGGTTAGTGGAGGAGTTCAAAGTCGTTCGGTTTATTGGCGTTTCAAATTTCAACACGAACAATTTGGAAGAATTGCACGCGTTTGCAAAGGTGCAACCGTTGGTCGTGCAAGCGCGTTCTGATTTGTTCGCGCAAGACCGGAGGACGATGGACGTGTGCGCTAAATACGGCTGGCGGTTCGAGGCGTATTCCTCTTTAGGCGGCCAGTGGTGGCATTACAAAACAAATCCGGTGTTGAGTAACGACGTCGTCAAATCAATCGCCGCGAGATATAACGTCTCACCCGCCATGGTCGTTCTCAATTACGCCAAGAATGTGTTGCATCAAACAGTCATCCCGCGAAGTCGAGATCGAAAGCACATGGAAGATAGTTTGCTGAGGTTAGACTCGTTCGCGTTAGATAACGAAGAGATTGAGAGTTTGCAAGCTTTGGATGGGAAAATACCTCCGCGAGATTAAGGATAAGCACTAGCTAGTAATTTAGAATATACAGAATAGTTTCACATTGTTTTAGTTGGAGATTTTTGATTAGAGGTGCTCGAGTATACGAACATATTTCTACGCGTCGCGGCAACGTTTTGTTTTACAAATTCTCGTGGAATGAATTTAATCTATCTCTACGCTGTCAAACTATTTACTACAATTTAAGCTTCTTCTTCGCCGGTTCGTCGCCTTCGTCCTTCTTTCCCTCTTCCTCGTCCGTCGTGGTGACCGCATCGATTTTAACACGACTCAATTTCTCCGCGCTTTGCTTCGCAACCGCCTTGGCGAACATACTCTTTATATCCTGCGTGTTCTTCTTCGCCACTGCGACGACTTCTTTCACGCACGCCTCGCCTTGAAACTCCACTTTACCCATCTCCGGCGTTACCGGATGCCACTGTAAATCTTCCCCTTTCTCGAGGATAAAATCCGGATACTCTTCGTTCAGCATTCCGCTCACTTTTCGGCTCTGCGTCGTCAACCATAAATCCACCGCCTCTCTCCGCTTCAACATAACCGGCATCCGATCGTGCAACCAACTCAACTTTGTCCCTTTACTCGCTCTCGTCAACAAACTCGTCGATCGCATCGTCCCGGTCTCGTCGTCTTTTCGCGTGTCCACGACCGCCGCCACGCACATCAGCTTCCCGTCTTTCCGCGACACGTAATACGGTTGCTTCTGCCCATTTTTTATCCCTTCCTTTTTCCATTCGTAAAAGCCGCGAATCAAAACAACCGCTCTCCCTCGATCCTGCCCTCCGCTTTGCGATCCAAAACAACCCAAGCACCGATTAAACGTCGGTTTCTCTTCGATAGTTTCCGAGCGACAGTTAAACGCCGCGTAATGATCCTTCGAGCCATCGTACGCGGTTTTATACGAAGGCACGAGTCCAAATTGGGTGGTTACGAGCTTCCGAGGCGCGACCAGAGTCGCCAGCGTGTCGGAAGGCCCGCAGTTGAAAGCGTTCGCGTGATACCCGGCGTCCGTCCATTCCATCGCTCCTCGCGCGCCGTCGAAGAACGCGTTTTCCACGTCCTCTCTCGTCACGCGCGCGTTGACTCGCCCGCACATTCTTCTGCGTGTGCTTATTTATGCGCGCGTGTTTGTGGGTGTTATATCTCACTTTTGTTTTCTCTCTTGGGGAAAACAGAGAGAGAGAAGAGAGAGTGAAGAGAGAGTGACTTCCGGGCGCGCTTCTTCCGCGATGTGAGTTGACTATCATCACCAAAATTTTATTTTCGGTCTTTCGCAGCCGTCCTATGTGTGAACTTTGATGATTTCCAGAGACCGAAACCGCTGACATTCGATTTTTCGCCCCGGTTTTCCCCAGAAGAAAGAGAGGACTTAAAACTTTAATTGTCTCTCTCTCTCTTTTCCCCAAGCAACTACCCCGCTTTGCGCGTTGGTTTTGGGAGAAACAGCGCAGAGGAGAGCGACGGACTCGCGCGCAAGAAATAAAGATATGTACTCCGAACCGTCCTCCCCGGATCCTCTCAACGCGTGCACCTTTTGCGGCCGCCAACAGCTCCCCGAAGACGAGTTCAATCACATCAAAAACACGCTCCATCACCTCACGCTTCCCGAGTTGGAAAACAGAGGTTTTTGCTGCGTCTGTCTCAACGAACAAAACATCCTCTGGCAACTGATCACCGATCACGACGACATATTTCAGACGCACATCGTCGGGAAATTAGCCGGCGCAGATTTGAAGTTTTTGAACCAGGCGAATTCGGAGAGCAGAGAGGCGCTGAAAAGGAGCAAGCGCGTCGCGACCGTTCCGGAGAAGTTTAATGGTGCGTGGCGGTGTGTGAATATATCTTCACGGAGGCCGTATTTTTTCTCTCCGAGAGTCTCTCTCTTGACTTTCTCTCTCTCTCGCTTAAGTTTCAAAGCCGCTCGAAAATTTTAAAAGCGCATCTCGTGTGCGTGCACCGCTCGCGCGACGCGCTGCCGTTCGGGTTTTTCACGTTCGCGAGAGATTAAATACTGACCCCGCGGGTTTCGTCCTCTTCTCTCCCTTTCTTTTTCTCCTTCTTCGCGGCGAAAAAAATATAACAGTGGGCGAGTTCTCGTCGAAAGAAACGCTCGAGTGGGCGTGGCAGCGATGGACGCGGGAAGAGGAAGAGTTTTGCTCTTTGGTGTGCGAGATTAACGATTTGGAGCTGTTGAAATGGGCGAGAGAAGAGAAGCAGTGTCGATGGGACGCGACGACGTCGTGGGAAGCCGCGAGTAAAGGGAACATGAAGACGTTGCAGTACTTGTTCGAGGAGGAGTGTCCGACGGACGAGCAGACGTGCGCGGAGGCGGCGGAGAATGGACACTGGGAAGTGTTGAAGTTTTTGAAAGTAAAGAACGTGCCGTGGGATCACAACACGACGACCGCGGCGGCCAGAGAAGGGAACTTTGAGATGTTGAAATGGTGCAGACAAAGAGGGTGCCCGTGGAACATCGGAACTTCGAGAGGCGCGTGCGAAAGCGGACACTTGGAAATGTTAAAGTGGGCGATGGCGAACGGGTGCCAGGCGAACGAGTCGACCATGAGCGAAGCGGCTGAGTTCGGTCAGTTGCAATGCCTCATTTTCCTACGATCTCAAGGTGTCGACTGGGATTATCGCACGTGCAAGATGGCCAGAGAGAACGGCCATCGCGACGTGTACGAGTACGCCGTAGAAAACGGATGCCCGACGCAAGCACCGGAACCGGCGGTAACGCAACATCATCACCCACATCACCATCATCTTTTACACACACACATTTTAGGTGGCGGTCCAGGTGGCGGTGGTCCAGGCGGTGGTGCGCCGGGCGGAGGCGGTCACACGGCGGCTCCGGTAGGACACATGCAAATGTTGCAACAAACCCAAGCAGCGGCGGCTGCGGCCGCTGCTGCCGCGCAACAGCAACAGCAAATGGAAATGGAACTCGAAGGTTGGGAAGATGAAATTCAGATGCAACTTTAGCGAAGAAAACAGAGCGATCGAAGTCTCTCTTTTTTCTTCGCGTCTTCGAAAAGGTTTGGTAATATATAACCCGAGTTACTAATTTCCGCTCGCGTCGAGGAGAGAGCGCGCGTGTCATACACATTTAGAGAGACAAAGAGAGAGAGTGAGAGAGACAGAACACAGGTGAAAAACTTGATTCTAGATACGCGATAAACACTCTATAAAACGAGAGGAGGAAAAACTTATTTAATATATTTGTACACAGCATGTAATACTTTGAACCTTTGAGGACCACACAAATTCTTTGAACGCGCGCGCGCGCTTTAAACGCAAAGAATGGCATCAAAAATGTATCGCTGAGCGCGCATTGAAGATACAAACAAAAAATAGAACGCCACATGGCATTCACGTCCGCCACGCTTCGCTTCGCTCCTCCTCTTCCTCGTCGTCGTCGTTCATCTTTTTCGCGGCGACATTGTTTATCCATTTCCAACTCTGGTGTCGCGCAACACGACCACGCGTACCTTCGGCACCGATCGACCCCGGGCGAATACGCACCGACGAATTTGACGCTGAAGCACGCGTGTTCGGATCATTACCCGCTGGATTTGTTTCAGGCTGTGCTTTCGTTTGGTCGCGACGGAAAGGAGTTGAGAAGGAGAGAACAAAATACAGTTGCAGGAGAAAAAGACGACGAAGAAGAAGATGGCGTCGAAATGTCCGTGATCCTCCCAGAGTCGGAAGAGACTGTTGCGAACATATTCTCCGCGCTTGGAAAACCGGACGATGATCCGCACTGGGCGGATGTTTGGCACGGCGGTATCGCCTTGAATGAATACTTGGTTCTTGCGGATGTGGCGCACGGTGGCGGCGGCGGTTCGTTAGTGCGAGGAAAGCGCGTGTTGGAACTGGGTTGCGGCGTCGGATTAACGGGGGTCTTGTGTGCGATGGAAGGGGCGAAAAAAGTAACCATGACGGACAGAGAACCGTTCGCGTGTTATTGTGCGGTGGCGAGTGCGATTGCGAATGGGTTTGGTACGGTGACGAAAGCGCTGGATGAAGACGCGAGCGTCGTAGACGGATTGGCGCAGATGGACGTTGGTTTGTTAGAGAATGTAGTCGATAGAAGCAGTAGAAGTAGACAAAAGTGCGAATGTGTCGAGGCAAAGATTATGGATTGGTTCAAGTTGGACGAGTATCTAAAAAAGGAGGATGATTTTGCGTACGACGTCGTCATCGCGTGCGATTGTTTGTATTGCGAGGAAGCGGTAGAAGCTGTGGCATCGATCGTATTCGAAGCCTTTTCGAGAGGACGACGACGACAACAAGAACAGGATGTCTCGTCGCCGTTTACGTTCCTCCTCGCCGATCCACCGTCTCGATTCCCGCAAAATCACGCGAAATTTCTTGAAATTATGCAAGAGAAGAGCGGCGTGAACGACGTAAAGAGAAAAGATACGCTCTTGGCGGTTCGGAATCCGTGTCAAGAGGACGAGGGCGAAATAGTCGTCAAGATTTGCGAATATACGTTTCGTTAGGAAGTGTTTCTTACATGATCTTCTTCTTCTTGTAATTGTCTATGTACTATTATGCGCGCGAGGTTAAACAAAATGCTCGAAGCGCTACTTGCGTTACTATTTCAATTTCGTACTCTTCCCTTCCGAGTCAATCATGTTCACGTCGTGTGCTTTGGCAATCTCCATGAACACTTCCATGGACAAATCGAATGAGTGCACAGCCGTTGTTCCTTTAACTTTGTCAAAGTAGTGATATGGGATTTTACTTCGACTCGGACGCCAATTTGAGAACCCATACATGTCGACAGAGTCACAAAGATTGAGCATAAACAACATGGCGAAGAAACCAGACATTGGTTTGCGCTTGTACGCGCCTGGATGCTTCAGCTGCTCGACGGCTTTACCTTCCTTGATCAATTTTTCGTTCTTCTGGCGGCGTTCTGCCGCGCGTCGTTGTTCGAGAACGTCTTTCAGTTGCAACCAAATACCATAGCCTTTGACGGTGAAATCTGGCGAAGTCAACACCGGGACAACCGGAAGCTGTCCTTGCGCTTGCATCCGAAGAAGTTTCGGGTACAGTTGATTTCTCAGCGTGTGCAACACAGATTCGTACATGACTAAAAACGCGTCGGTTTCTACGACCGGCGTTCTTTGCGTGATTTCTCGCGCCCAGTGAAAATTGATCATGTTAAATGTCGTCTTCGAGCCGACGTAATCGGTAAATCGACCGCCAACTGGAGCATTGTTCATTCGTAAAACCGCATCGTGCGCATCGATGTCTTTTCCATGTCTTGTGGTGAGTAACGATCCACCGTTACCAACAACCGCGCACGTTTTGTAACGCCAGGACGGATCGCGGGGAGGTAACGCATCGTAGAGATGTTTCGTAATGCGAAAGGTTAACCCCCGCGTTCCTGGAGGTTTTGACCGCAACGCTTCCTCTACACCAGCGCCCGCAACTTCAATTTTTACATGTTGTTGCTGTTGCTGTTGCCCAACGTCGTTACCATCGCCTCCATCGCCACTATCACCACCGGAACCTAAACCAACGTCGTCGCCTTCGTCGATTACCGTCTCTGCTTCAGCCGCTAAGGCTTCCCCGTCCGCATCCGCGGCACCTTCGCTCCCCCCGCTATTTCTATGTCTCAACAAACTCCTCCGTCGTCTTATGCTATTTGCCGTCGCCTCCATCTCCGCCTCTCCAACGCTCTTCCAGTTCGGCAAATCTTCCGCCATCCCGACTTGCGTCACGGCGTACACTCTTCTATAGTAATTCATCCCGTCCACTCGCGGCGTCGGATCGTACTTAAATAACCCTCTGTGCGTCAATAAAGGAACCGACCCGTTAAAATTCGCCTCCAAAGCGCTCCTCTCGCTCCCCGGTTGGTCCACATCGAACGGAAGTTTCGAAACGAGCCATCCTCGGGCGAGATGCGGCTTATTCCCCGCCGTCGTCGTCGTCGCTGTTGTCGCCGCCGCGACCGCATCCGAAGACGACTGTTCCGACGAGCTCGTCGTCGTCTTGCTACTCCCGCTACCGCTATCGCTACTCCCACCGCTGCTATCACCGCTCCTCTTCTTCTCCTCTTCTTCCGTCACCTCTACTAAGTGCGCGTCCACCGTCGACTGCGGCAAATCATGCGCGACCACGCGTTCGCGCTCACCGCCATCGTCGTCATCGTCGTCGTCGTCGTCGTCGTCTCCAAACGTCGTGTGGAATACGTGGTCGAACGAGTGCTTCATCTCGTCCAAAACTTCGTGCGCTTTTTCCTTCAGCATCGCGGAACCGCTCTCCGTCTTCGCGTTCCCATCTCCTCCTCCTCCTCCTTTGCCGAGTCGTATCCTCACCCGAAACGTCCTCGCATTACCACCCGTCGCCCTGAGCGCGAACAACGCGAAAAAGGACGTCGCAAGGACGAGCACCGCGACGAGCAGCGATGAAGGCGTCGAGAAGAACGCGCTGCGTCGATGGTGATGATGATTAGGAAATCTGCCCCCTCCGCCCCGGGAAAAAAACAGAGAAGAACCGCCGTTGAGATTCGCTTTCGGCGTGACCGCCATGACGTCTCTCTTCTTCACCACCTCGACTTCCTGCTCTCCTTCTCGCAACCGGTTACGGGACGTTACGTTTTTTTGGTGGTGCGGAGTCTCTTTCCCCGTCGGGTGCGAAACAAAAAGCAGAACTGTTTAAGGTTTTGGCTCCTCTCTTCGCGAGCACTTTTTTGGAAACCTCTCTGCACCATATACAGATATACATATGTGAGTCAGCGCGTATTGAGTTGTGCCGTTGTAAATTTCTTGCTGTATTGTACGGTATTTTGCTACTATACGAGTGTACCAAGTCGGGTCGTAAACGTTACAACGCGAGTGTGAATACGTGTATGATAAGGTGCTAAGCTAAAAAAAAGGTAAATCCACAAGTCTCTCTATCTCTACGATGATCACGCGCTCTCTTCTTATTCAGTGATCACTTTCGTCCCCAACCCTTTGAAATCCCCTTTTTGCACTTCGTCGACCACCGTCACGTACGAGTACATCTCCTCGTCGGCGTCTTCGTTGTCGTTTCTTCGTCGGGAGATTTGGACGCGGATGCGCTTCGGGACGTTGCGAATGCCTTTGGACCAGACGGCTTTGTTCAATTTCACGTCCACGCGGACGTCGGACGTTTTCATCATCTTTTGCGCGAAGGTTTTGATCTGGTTTTTATCATCGCGGAAGAAGAGACGAGAGAGAGTCAGTACTCGTTTTCGAGAGAGAGACGCAGAAGTGAACGAAAAAAAAAGTGAAAAAAAGCAGCCTCGTCTCTCCCTTTTTGGGGTCATCGGAAATTTTTGCCTCTCGCGCGGTCCTACATACGAACTAAAAAAAACGAACGCAAAACGCGACGAGGAACAGCGACGAGGGAGAAACCAGCACACGCGAGAACATAAATACACGCCGCGCGCATTTCCACCGCCCATACCGCGTCGCGTATTTCGCGAGACACATCCCGCGTCGCGATTTCGAGACCCCATTTTTCGTCTTTCCCTCCTAAAAAACTGGGCAACAAAAGCGCTTTGGGACCAAAAACAGAGGCGCATTTTGGTGCAAAAAAAACGTCGGAAATCACGTCCGAACGATACGTACCGCCTTCACCGCGCGCGGAGCTCTCTTCTTAAAAGTAACTCCGTGAGTCGCTTTGCCCAAGTTGATGGTATATTCTCTCGTTACGACGTCGTCGGCACCCATTTTTGTATGTGTTATGTCAGATAGATTTTTAACGCGTAAAATTTATGAAGGGCTTGCGCTTCTCGCGTGTGTGGGGGCTTCTTTTTTTCGTTTTTTTCTTCTTGTGTTTTGACGGAAATTCACGAAAACTCATTATTGACACTCCCTTCTAAACGCTACTCTTCTTCGCCGCTGACTTCGCCGTAGTCGTCGTCTTCTTCGCTGCCGCTGCTAAAAGCTAAATCCTTCGTCGCGCTGCCTCCTACGTTATTTTTCCTACCGCCCCTCCCGATACCGTCTTCTTGGTCGTCGTTATCGCCGAAGAAGACGTCCCCGTCTTCGTCTCCGTCGTTTCGGTCGTCTTCGTCTTTGCGAACGAGCTCGTCGGGCTCGACGAAGTCGCGAGAGACGCGCATGGCGGTGGTCGTGCCGTCCGAGTCGATGGTGACGACGATGATGGATTCGTGCTCGTCTTTTTTATCGTTCGTTTCTTCTTTTTGTTCTTTTTGTTCTTCTTCTTTGTGTTCGGTTCGTTCGTTTTCCTCCTCGCGCGTGGTCGTCGTCGTCGTCGAAGCTTTCTTCTCTCCTCCTCCTCCTCCCTCCATCTTCTCCACCGCCGCCGCCGACGACGACGCCGCCAACCGATCCAACCCGTCCCTATTTGCAACAATCTCTAAGAACTCCTCGTCGATGACCCCTCGGTTCAGCGCGAACGCGTACGCTTTCGTCTTTTGCCTCGCCGTCCGCGGAATGGTGCCGTTCCTCTTCGCCGCCGGTCGCGGGTTCGGCGTGCACTTCAAGCACGACAACGGTTTCTGATGGTGCGCGTTTAACTCGATTCGAGGAAGACACTCGAGCCATAAACCGGAACGCATCAAACCGAGATACGCGCCGTATAAGTCAGAGGGCGTCGCCACGGCGGAGGAGAAATCGACGTCTTCGAGAGAGAGTTTTGATGACGACGATACGGACGACGAGGACGCGTTGTCGACGATTTCACATTTCGACGCGAATTCGGTGAATGAAAGTAAACGCGCGACTCCTCCCGCGGTGTTCTCGTCGTTGTGGTCGTCTCCGTCGCGACGCGGGCGTCGTTTGAGGAGGGAATTCGGTGAATGAAAGTAAACGCGCGACTCCTCCCGCGGTGTTCTCGTCGTTGTGGTCGTCTCCGTCGCGACGCGGGCGTCGTTTGAGGAGGGAGGAGGGAGAGGCGCGTTTCTTGGTCGTCGTCGTCGTCGTTTTTTCGTTCGGTCCGGAGGAGGTCATGATACTCTGGGGAAAAATTCGAATTTCGTCAGAAGAAATAAAAGGCATAAAAGCATAAAAGCGGCGAGAGAGAGAGAGAGAGAGAGATGGCAGCACCGACGAAACTACCGACATCGATGGAGCGCGTCAAACGAGCGATACGCGAGAAAATCGAATTCATCCAATCGAAGAAAGATGAGCTCGGAGAGAAGGGTTTTCGGAGAGTTTTAGAGCGCGATTTGAATCTTCCCAAGAGAGCTTTGGACGAAGAGCCGATGAAAGGAGCGATTGGAAAGCTGTTGATGCGGGTGATTGAAACCGGAACGGTCGAGGACGACGATGAAGAGGAAGACGAAGATGACGATGACGATGATGATGAAACGGACGAGGAAGAGGAGGAGGATTTTTCGGACTCGGAAGAGGCAAAGCCGAAGACGAAGAAAGTGAAA
>Ga0181599_1000113_pt1 | contig 74018 bp, 93 predicted proteins | sample 041ome_3_FD_148658 | JGI IMG/M metagenome (GOLD analysis project Ga0181599, IMG submission 148658) | Coastal salt marsh microbial communities from the Groves Creek Marsh, Skidaway Island, Georgia - 041405US metaG (spades assembly) | ecosystem: Environmental > Aquatic > Marine > Intertidal zone >...
CCATACCTCACCTTTGCCCCTGGGAAGTTGGCTTCCACGTAGTTCTTGGTCTCTTCAATCATGGACCTCCCCTTGAACGTCACCGACGACGCGATGGCGACGCATGGCAAGATGCCCTTCGCGGCTCCCGTGAACCCGTAGCACGAGTTCATGGAAATCTTATACGCCAGTTGCTTACCATTGTACACCTCCTTCATCGCCTGCGTGGTCGCCGCGGCCATGTCCTTCTTCGCCTGTTTACGAAACTGCTTGAGCTCTGCCAAGATGGTCGGGAGCAAACTCGGCACGTTTTGTGCGAATGTGTACGACTTCCCCGATGCGAGAGTGAACGTCTCGTACTCCACCCCTGGGACGTTCCCATAGCGTCGCTCATCCATGACCAAGGTACTGTAGCACAGATTGTGGGCCATCATGATGGATGGGTACAACGACGCAAAATCAAGCGCGGTGATCGGTGCGTAGTACGCCCCGGATTGGGCGTCAAGGACGGTGGCCCCTTCGTACCCTTCCTCTGGGAGCGTGCCTTGGTAGATGACTGGAACCAAGAACCCGAGCTCCGCCGCCTTTTTACACAATTGCGAAAACACTTTAATTTGCTGCCCCCTCTCGACGAGAAAACACAGCGGCACCGACGTGGCTTTCGCCATCTCCAGGAGGTTGACGAGGATGCACAACTTCGCCAACAACTTGTGTGGAAGGAGGGTGTCCTTGATGCAGTAATCAGCCACTTCACCCAACTCACGGGCGTCGCCCCCCTGAAACCTTCTAAAAATCTCTCTCGGGGGCATGTCCAACTTCTGATCGCCCAGGTACAGTTGCGCCACGTTGTTCAGTTTGTAGCTGTCCAACTTGTACCCCTTCTTGACTTCGTGAAAGAGGTCAAAGATGAACCGACCACTCATGGGCAAAAGTTTCAACTCGTTATCGCCCAGGGCACTCGAAGACAACTTCTTATAGAGCATCTCGCACGACGTGTTCTTGAATTTACCCATCTCGTAAAACTCTGGCGCACACTTACACACGAGACCACGTTTCATGATGTATTCTAAATCGAACCCGAAAATGTTCCACCCCGTGATGATGTCGACGTCCGCATTTCGAAGATACCTTTGAAACGCCTCGAGAAGCTCTCGCTCCGTGTCGAAACTTTGCACCTTGCCACCGTCGGTCTTTTTGTAGCACAGACACACCTCCTCGTAGGGTTCGTCGCTCCCGAACCGACACAGGGTCACCGCGATCTGAAAACAACAATCATCGGTGACGTCGGCGTCTGGAAACTTCCCCGTGGAACTGTTACACTCGATGTCCACCGATGCCACGACGAACGGGGCGATGTCATCGCGCTTCACAGGTGTCAGTGTGGTCCAGTCGTTGCAGAAGAGGTCGATGTCCACGTGTGCCAGATGGGAACGCACGCACTTCTCCCCCGTGTCGAGCCACCCGGTCGACTGAATCCCTGTCCGATGCATGAGACGGAGGACCGGGTCCAAGTTCGCCTCGTACGTGCGGAGCTTCGTGTTCCCCCTCGCCAGCTGCACGCCGTACTTCAAGGTGTTGGCGAGGTACCTCCTCTTGGCCAGGTTGGCGCAGTCCAGTCGCATGAATGGAAATTCCTGGTTATTTTGAAATCCCCAGACGTCTTTGGCCTTCTTTAACCCATAGCCGACCAAACACTCAGGACACCGCTTCTCCAACGCCTGGTACACCTCGCGCACCGTCTGCGCTTTGGCGTCAGGGAGTTTGATGAAAAAGTACGGCGTGAACTCCGTGGTGACGCAGACCGAGCGCCCGTCCTCGGTCTTGCCGAAGACGCTGATGAGATGTCCGTTGTCCTCGTCATCCCTCGCCTCCCACGTCAACGCCTGAAAGACCACCATGTGTAAGAATCTCACCCAAAATTTTAATATGTTTTATATAGTAAATGACAGCTGCATTGATTGAATTGGTCAGCCGAGGTGTCCAGGACACGTACACTACCTCCAACCCGGAAGTGAGTTTTTTTAGACAGAACTATAAGCGCTATACGAACTTCGCAATCAAGCCCGAACGTCTCGACTATATCGGAACGTTCGCGTCGAATAATGAGGTCACGATTCCGATCCGAACCAAGGGCGATTTGTTGTCGTACGTCTGGGTCGAGGCTGCGAACATCGGGGCCACGGGGGATAACAACACCGGTTTCTTCAGCAGCACGACGGCGCCGACGGAGTTCTCCTTGTGGATCGGTGGTCAAGAGGTCTGCCGCTTGGACGCGCTCTACATCCAGGGTGTACACAACGTGTTGTACCGCCCCGACGGCGCGAAGTCGTCCATGGCGGTGACGACGACGGACGTCAAGCCCAACGCCGTCGGCTACAGTGGTTCCAACGCCGGGCACTACATGATTCCATTCTTTTTCACCGAGGACTGGACAAAGTCGCTCCCACTCGTGGCCCTCGCGAACCACCAGGTGGAGATTCGCATCAAGTGCCGCACCGGTCTCGACCCGAGCGAGACCCCGAAGGTGTACGGCTCGTTCGTGTTCTTGGACACCCAAGAGCGCGATTTTTTCGTGAAGAACGAACAACGCCTGCTCATCAACCAAGTGCAGTACCAACCCATGGAGCCCACCGACACTGAAGTGGACCTCACCTATTTCAACCACCCGTGCCGCGCGGTGCACGTCGTGTCTTCCAAGACCACCGGAGCCAACTGGGCGGCGAACTACACGTTCGCGGAGAGCACGCTGTACATCAACGGCACGCCTCTGTTCGACGGCACGTCCAACGTGTACCACCACACCGTCGTTCCCGAGATGCACACCACGTCCCTTCCGGATGACCTCTTGGACACGGTGCCGTTGTACACGTGGCCGTTCGCCCTCACCTTGAACAAATCCCAGATGACCGGGTCGTTGAACTTTTCGAGAATCGATACGGCCACGCTCAAGTTAAAGTCCCCGAGCGGTGGCGTCGGTGCTATCACGCGCGCCTACGGGGTGAACATGAACGTGTTGCGCATCCGCGATGGCATGGGTGGTGTTGCATTCGGAAACTAAATCTCATTTAAATACATGATAGTCATCGCCTCGTTGGCTTTTCTTCTATTCTTGGCAGCGTACAAAGATGTCAACAATAGAAATAGATACTTTCAAGAAATACAGAGGTACATCCCAAAGTTCGCGAACGTCCTCGACTTCGGTGCCGGTCGATGTGAACTCAGTGCCTACCTGAAAAAAAGAAACTACGTCACGAGCGTGGACATTTACAAAGGGTGTCAGGACGCGCTCGTGTACGATGGACACACCCTCCCGTTCGTGGACGACGCGTTCGACGTGGTCGTGTGCATGTTCGTGTTGCATCACATCCCCCACAACAGGGAAATCATCGAGGAGTTGAAACGCGTGTGCGCGAAAAGAATAATCATCATCGAGGACATGCCTCAAACGTTTTATCAGTACATAATTTCGAAATTACATTACGTATTTTTTAGACAACCTATGAGCACCATCAAGCACATGCAGTCTCCACAGACGTGGTGCGACCTCCTCGGTGGAGATGGTCGGTGTACCATCGAACAACTGAAATCACAGTCGTTCATTAATCCCACACCACACTTTGTCATAGTCAAGGATTTAGGGCCCACAAAAGGCGCCCAAGTCTGACTTCATCGCACTCGCACTCGTCCGAACACCCCTCATCCCTCTGGAGATGGCACGTGTCGCAACGAATGTCTTCCACCTCGTAGTCTGGAAGATATCCATCCTTCTTAAGGAGGTCCGCGAGGGCCACTTTGACGTGTACGTCCACCCCCTTGAGGAGGTCCTTCGCCACCTTGGTGCACTCCTTGACGTAGGGGTGTTTCACGAGCACAAAGGCTTTCATGGTGTGTTTATTCGATGGGCGTTCCATGGCCAAGAGTTCTTTCGTCCGCACCTGTATCTTCATTTCTGTATCCATGAGTTCTTCGAGACGCTGACACTTTCCCGTCTCTAAAAATTCATCGACGATGTCCACCGAACTTCGACCCACCCCGAGGAGGTTCTCGATGTCTGCACCACAACTGATGGACTTGAGACACTTTATGGACTCCGCGACCCGGGCGAAGGACGCCGCGCGCCCCTCGTCCTCGTAGTGCGCATAGGCTTGACTGAGATTTTCAAAAAGTTTGACGATGTCCTTCATGATTACATTACCCAGAAACACCGCCACATGGCGCTCTGGGGGATGTTCCTTCACTTTTTTCACATGTAATGTAAGATGAAATTTACCCCCGCGCGGTATTTCACAGGTCTCACCATGGATGAAAAGAAGCAGAGATACTTGAAAATGCAAGAAAAAACCTACACCCCCTTCCCGACGAATACAGGGAGGAAGACGCGCACATCTTCATACACCATCAAATTTAGAAAGATGTATGGAGATGATGTAAAAACATTACCTCAAATCGCAAAAGCTACAGGTATCCCACTAGGTACCTTACGAAGGGTCTATAACAGAGGTCTCGCCGCGTGGCGCACGGGACACCGTCCAGGGGCCTCCCCCCAACAGTGGGCGTACGCGCGCGTACACAGCTATGCTACAAAGGGCAAGACGTGGCACACGGCTGACAAAAATCTACACACAAAGGCTCTTTAATAAAATAATGTGCGTAAAAATTAAGTGTACATGGCAACTTCATTATGGGACATCTTACCTGTCGAACTTCAGGAGATAATACTAGAAAAATCAGTACGTGAAGACTACATAAATGCTGGTATTTCAAAGCACAACCGGGCGAAAAAGAAACAGGGTCGGGGTCTGCTCACCGCGGACATGATTCGCTACATACAATCCGGAACGGACGCGATGGAACTGATTAACTGGGCGTTCGAGACAGAGGTGCGCGAACTCGAACTCCTCGTCGACCCACCCGTGCACCTCCTGAACCGGGTCTATGATTACGATTATGCCGCCTATTACGATGAATTTTTAAACAGAGCCATTGCGTACATAGAAAACCCAGAACACCGAGATGCATGGGTCGTCCCCACGGAGGACTGTTGGTTGACCATGTTTACAAAGTTGAATGAATTTCATCGTAAACATGGACATCTCCACGTGTTGGACCACGACCCAAAGTTATACCTGTGGCTGGAACAACAGAAGGACCCCGACACGGCGTTGTCCCGAGAGCGAAGACACTCCCTTCGAACCCTGGGTGTGCGCCTGCCTAAATTCGACACTGCACGGCAAAGAATATGATCCACGCCACGAGCACGTCCACGCTGTAGTGTTCCCTTGTCGCGATTGTGACGAGCGATGCAAAGATGGGATACACCGGGTACAACACGTTCCCGACGAAATACGATGTGACGATGTTGTACGTGGTGTGTCCGGAGAACATGTAATCGTTGCAGAACGAGAACGGTGGGCTCACTTTACACACCCCCGGTTTAGCTGCTGGAAGTTGTGTCACGATGTTCGTCATGGCACGCGCGGCATACATGAACGTCAGTGTCATTAAATAGCGGTTCTTTACCGCATCGGTCCACCCCCCTGGACGGAACCAGTTGTACAGCAAGAAGATGGATGGAATGACTCCCGTGAGGTCGTGGAGTATTTCATAGCGACTCAAATCTGGGAGCATTTCAAAACCCACGTCACGTACTTTGCCCGTGTCATTTTCACCACGACGCGCCGAGATGTAGTACCCGACGAGGCAATTCGATACGAGTGCGAGAAAAAACACGAGGTAGACGAGCCACATCTGTCCTTTATTACAACCCTAGAATTTTCTTTTTGTCCTCGAATTCTCGTCGTTCCCCTGGTGATTCAATGTCCCTCCCCGTGCGAATGGCTTCAATCTCGGGTCCCGTGAGGAATAGTCCATTGACTCTGAAATCGCGGAACGCCTCCATCGTGATGGGGACGAGGGGTTCGATGACGTTATATATGGCTTCGGCGTATTCACGAATTTCCTGTTGCGCGTGGTGGTCCAAACGCAGTTGCAAATAGTGCATGAGGTTGTGCAAGTTGATTTTCCAATAGAATTCCGTGTACGTGCTCTGTGGTAAAACCCCTCTGGCCTGTTCGCGACACACCCCCTGTTCGAGAAGCTGTTCGTAGACGCCAAAAGCCTGTTCGAGCGCCTGCGTGGTCTCGACGCCGTCGACGTCGACGATGCCCTCGGAGCCTTGGTGATTTACCACGGATTGTCCGCGAAAGGTCCCGGGGTCGTAGTACTCCTTCGGGACGACGGAGTAGCGGGCGGAAAGTTCATTGACACTGGCGGTTCGGTGACGCAGGTGCTGCCTTGCGATGTATATGGGCATTTTGATGTGAAACTTGAACTCCACCATCTCGAAGGGTGTGGTGTGCCAGTGTCTAAGGAGATATCGAATAAGTCCTCGGTCTCCTCGCGTGGATTTAGTCCCATCTCCATAAGAGACTCTCGCGGCCTGTACGATGGACGCATCCAAATCGTGTTGAGGCATGTGGTCCACGAGGCGAACAAATCCATGGTCCAGGACATGAGTCATTTGTATATTAAAAAACTCGAAACTTTAATTAATACCGATGCACGTCGTTCTCACACCGAGTCCATCTGTGGCGCATCAGTACAGAGTGGAACTTCCTAATAAACGATTTATCGACTTTGGTGCCAAGGGGTGCCCGAACTACACGACGCACGGAGACGTTCAGCTGACGCGAACGCACATTCTCGAACACGGTGGCGTGGTGTCCGAGGATTTGCGAAAAGAACGCGACCCCGCGGAATTGCACCGCGGCCTTCTATGGGTCAACACCAGTGCAACGGAGGATTGGGAGGACGTGCATTGCAAAGAATTTTGGGACCGGTGGTTACTCTGGTCGTATCCGTCGGTACACAAGGCAAAGTTATTCATGACGATGCGTAAGGGTGTGCTCTTCATGCCCGTGGCGGAAGGGATGTGGTACGTTTGAAAATAATAATTACATACATTAATGGAGTGTGCCGTAGATAGTGACGACATTTTAATAAGAGAACGAGGGTGCACCAAGGTGAGTACCGACCTTTGTAAGTCTGGATACATAGCGAGGAGCGAAAATATCGAGTTTCCAGAAGATGCACTCGACGTGTGTTGTCGATGCAAAGAGGGCGAAGCGTGTCCATATTGTATCGATGAACTCAGCTGCACCAATGGTGAATTAGCTGAATTTGTAACAGGGAACGAGCAGTGCTTCGAACCACCACCGTCGGAGCCGGAACCACCTTCAGAGCCGGAACCACCTTCAGAGGTGGAACCACCTTCAGACACCAAGTCCAATGATGATTACATGATCATGCCTATATTAATACTGATTGGACTGTTTATTATATTTATACTTAGTCGCCAGTAGACCCAAAGCCTCCCGCACCCCTCTCGGTGTCCTCGATGACACCAATGTGTTTCACCTCGGGCGTTTCACAACGTTCGAGCACGAGTTGCGCCACGCGGTCCCCCCTCTTCGCTTCAAACACGTCATCGCCGTGATTGAAGAGGAGAACCTTAACTTCACCCGTGTAATCGGGATCAATGACACCCGCACCGACTTGAATCCCGTGTTTGACCGCGAGACCGGAGCGAGGCGCGACGCGACCATACGTGCCTACCGGTACAACAACTGCGATGCCCGTGTCGACAAGCGCGCGGGAGCCAGGTAAAATGCGAACATCTTCATGACAGCATAAATCATAACCGACAGCGCCACCAGAAGCGCGACGAGGGAGGGTTGCAGTGTCATGAAGGCGTTTAACGCGGAGATGCATCTTACGTATACATGTGAGTCTAATTTTTATATTACCAATTCGCAAATTCACCCGCGTATCTACCTTGAATGGTAAACTTTAGTTTAAAATCCGCATCGTCACTACGGTCAGTATCATTAGGATTTAATGCCATTGATTTAATCTTGAGCACGAGACCCTTGCATTTAGTATATGGATACTTTATACCTCTACCGAAGATAAAATTTATCCAATTTCTGTTGCTGGATTTCGTAGAAGTGGTACTGAAGGTGGTCATACCAAGAGCTTTCCATGTTCCGTCGGGGTTTATTATAAACCATTCAACTCCAACTGGAAGTATGTCTGCTTCCGGAAGTGCTTCGTATTCTATGACGTTCAAATACATGAACTCGGGAAACGTCAAACTGTAAAAGTAATCCCGGTCGTTCCAGCCAACAACTTCCTTATAACCATCAGTCATACTGAACGTATTGGGAAGTCTTGACAGTCCAAGTGCAAATTGTTCTTGTACCGTACCTGTATAATTAAAAAATGTATCCTGACATTTAGGCGTCGCTGCGCACGAATAAGTTGGTGCCGTTCCTTTATCGGGACACCAACCCGTACCAATGGGGTCTTTGGTCATGGACCACGTCTTACTCGGCGTTGTTGCAGGGGTCCCACACGCTGTTGGACACGGAGGGCTCGTCCAGAAACCCTCACAGTTCGCTGGACACGGTTCTCTCGCGGGACAATACTGCTGTTTCGTGGTCGTACACGACCCAGTGCCAACAGCTGGTGTGTAATTCACGAGAGTGGCAGTGACGTTTCCACCACCGTAGCCACAGTTTGTTGGACACGTGTAGCTCCAGGTTCCCCCAGAGCAATCTGCTGGACATGGGTCTCTCGCGGGACAGTTCTTTGTTTCTTCTGTTGGACTTGGACACGCGGGTGAATAGGAGTACCCAGGTGGTAACAAGCTCGTCGTAGTCCACGAACGAGTCTCAGAGTGTGATGTAGATGTGGTTCCACAGCTTGGACACCCTGACCACGCACTCCACGAACCCTCACAGTCCACTGAACACGGTTCTGTCGCGGGACAGGGTATCTCCATTTGGAAGCCATCGTAGTAAGGACACTCCTGACCTCCACCAAAGGCATCGGCGACGACCCTGTAGGTGGCAGACACCGTCGTTTGGGGTGTCCCACACGCTGTAGGACATGCGCTTTCAAAGACAAAACCTCCGTCACAATCGTTTCTATCGTTGTTCGGGTTGTTATCGAAGAGGATTGTCCTCTCCACATCACTGGGTACGCTCTCGACACCAGATGGCGATACTTCACAAAACCCAGGGAACTGGTCACAGAACCCCTCGATGGCTTTGGCCTTCGTTGGGTATGTATGACATGGTGGCGTGGACATCTATAATACAGCTAGATTTTATACTGGGAAACATTGCCATCTTTCGCATGAGTCTAATTTTTAAGTTTTTTTGTTTCTTCGTACCAATCGATGTTCCATCCGCGTTCTGTGAACTTTTCATCATCCACCCAAAATGTATAATCTATGACTTGTTGACGAACAAATTTTATTTCGCGAACCTCCGAAGCTTTGCGCGGTTTTTTGAATCTGAGCACAGTATGAAACCACGAAGTCGGTCTTTTCGTGTTCAATACACACGGATGTTCTTTGCAAAATCTTGACGTGAACTCGGTGTCAAACCAAACGACGAGTCCATCGATGATTTCATCCGAATCAAATCTGATGTCGGATGAAATTTCAAAAGTATCTTCAAGTTTTACCGTGGTAAAGTCTACTCTATGAATCACGTAATCATCGGTCAGTATGTTTTGTGGGTCCACGTATTCCAACGTCTTGCATCCATCGTATCCGTTGGTATCGCTTTTAAATCCACATACATAGATGGTACCCCTGTCTGGCAACAACGCACCACCCGGTTTCAAATAGTTATCTCGAGCGTACAAAAACATGTCCGTGATATTTTCTTCATACAACGCGCAACCCATGAACTCTGAAACGACCACGTCGTATTTTTGAATTGGTAATTTTGCCTTTTGAATTGGTTTGCCTATGACGAATTGTACGTCATCCACACCGTCGCACTTGGCAACTGAAACCATGTCAACTCCGACGACGTTCGACGCACCACCTTCGGCGGCGAAGGCGCTCAGTATACCCGTACCACAGCCCACATCTAGTACAGTCGCATCTTTTATCAATGATGGATTTTGCGTCAGTGCGGTCTTATACGTATCCACGCGATGTGAGTCGTTCAGTAAACCTTTGTGAAATTCTAAATCTTCATACAACTTTCTGATGGCGACCATGTTTTTGGATTCTAGTGAACCTGTGTATACTAAAATCAACACACAAAGTGTGATTAAAACATACACTATCATGGTATAACGCCAGAAATTAAAATATCAAGAAATTACAATGTGGTTCATACTCAGTATCATCCTCATAGTCGTCTTTATGTGTCTCAAGACCAACGAGTGGACGAAGACCTACCAAAAACACTTCAAAGGCAAGGACCTCGAGGTGGCCGTGTACGACTACAACACGCGAATCGGGGAATCTGATTACAAACACACACTCACTAAAATGACGAGCGATGATTTCTTTTACGATAAAAATTTAAAAACCTCCATGTTGAAAGTGAAAGAGACGGAACCTGAATTTGCGTCGTTCTGGGAAGAGGTCTACCAGAGATGTGTACAGAAGACCCATGTCATGCCTATGCATGCGCGATTTCAAAGGGGTCCATGGCAATACCATGCACATTTCGACTGTTATGACCAAATGTGCCACATCATTCATGGACAAAAGACGTGGGTGTTGTTTGACATTACATTTGAAAGGTTAGAAGACGAAAAACAGTTCGTCGACCAGGTTCTCTATATGTCTCTCAAAGACCTTCGAGAACACCTCACGACCATGGGCGTGACGTACGAGGTGGTCGTGACGAAACCTGGGGATTCCCTATATGTCAGAGCCGGTACATACCACGCAGTGGAGGCAGAGGGCAATCACATAATGGTAAACGAATACCTTGGTAAAGAATATTTACATTTAACAGAAAGGTTTTCTAAGATATGGAGAGTGTGGTACGAAAGGAGTGCCAAATATTAACGCTAACGTGCGGGAATAGAAAGCTGGCCTCTCGGACAAGCTGAACAACCTGAGCACCCTTGCCACTCTCCGTTTGGTACTTTCGTGGGTGTAAAGATCGTGTTTGACCAATAACATGATGATGTATTAACACCTTGTTTAGTTATACCCCAATTTTGTACTTTATACTTGGTACAATAACACGTTGTACGACCATCCCATCTACATACACGTCTCGGGTTGTCGTTGCTGTTATGCACGCCCTCACTGACAACCCCCACTTCACAGGGTTCACATGGTACATGTCGAAAAGTTGGGTTATTATTGTGAATATATGGAAAGTTATACGTGTGTATACAAGGGCCATTCGTTACATCGCGAGTCTGAAATTGTTTGTAATCATTACACCCCCGATCACCGTAGTCTCGCCATGCGGTGTACTCACACGGAGGACACGCCGGCTTTGCTGGGCACGGCTGCTGTTTCGTGGTCGTACACGAGCCCCCATATTGGGCTGGTGTGTAATTCACGCGAGTGGCAGTGACGTTTCCACCACGGTAGCCACAGTGTGTTGGACACGTGTAGCTCCAGTTTCCCCCAGAACAGTCCACTGCACACGGTTCTCTCGCGGGGCACGAATAAGTTGGTGCCGTTCCTGTATTGGGGCACGAGCCCCCATATTGTGCCGGTGTGGTCATGGACCACGTCTGACTCGGTGTTGATGCAGGGGTCCCACACGCTATTGGACACGGAGGGCTCGTCCACGAACCTACACAGTCCACTGAACACGGTTCTCTCGCGGGGCACGAATAAGTTGGCGCCGTTCCTGTATTGGGGCACGAGCCCCCATATTGTGCCGGTGTGGTCATGGACCACGTCTGACTCGGTGTTGATGCAGGGGTCCCACACGCTATTGGACACGGAGGGCTCGTCCACGAACCTACGCAGTTCACTGAACACGGTTCTCTCGCGGGACACGAATAAGTTGGTGCCGTTCCTGTATTGGGGCACGAGCCCCCATATTGTGCCAGTGTGGTCATGGACCACGTCTGACTCTGTGTTGATGCAGGGGTCCCACACGCTATTGGACACGGAGGGCTCGTCCACGAACCTACGCAGTCCACTGCACACGGTTCTCTCGCGGGACATGTTCTCTCCATGACGAAGCCATCGTGGTAAGGACACTCCTGACCTCCACCAAAGGCATCGGCGACGACCCTGTAGGTGGCAGACACCGTCGTTTGGGGTGTCCCACACGCTGTAGGACATGCGAGGTCAAAATCAAAACCTCCGTCACAATCGTTTCTATCGTTGTTCGGGTTGTTATCTAAGAGGATTGTCCTCTCCACATCACTGGGGACACTCTCGACACCATTTGATACTGTGCACAATTCTGGAAATTCATGGCAGAACCCCTCGATGGCTTTGGCCTTCGTTGGGTATGTATGACATGGTGGCGTGGACATCTATAATACACCTAGATTTTATACAGCAACTGGGCAACTTTGTGGACACGGTTCTCTCGAGGGACACGTGATGGTCGTTTCTGTCGGCGGACACGCCTCACCGTAGCCATTGTCATCTTGTGAGAGGAGGGTGACCCATTTCTTCGGGACATCCCCACCCTGATAACCACATCCCGTGGGACACGCATCGGCTTCCCAGAATCCATAGCAGTTTTGACACTGCACTTCTTTCGAAGTGGGTGCGACGCCGTCCTCTTGACACGGTTCGTTGGACTTTTGAACTTGGAGATTGATTGTTTGTAAACCTGGCGCACCTGTACACACAGAACTACCAGTGATGAGTGGTTCCACTGTCGAATATGTGCAACACCGTGTCGTCGCAGGACACGTTCTATTGTATTCATGACCATCTATGTATGGACACTGCGAACCCTTTCCTTGTTGTGGAATGATGTGTTCATATTTAGCATTGTACGTGACCTCCGCCTGACCACACAAAGACGGGCATGCGGGTACGTCTTTGTCGAATTGTCCGACGCAGTTGACGTCGACGTCACTGCGAATGGTTGGTGGTGAACCTGGACTAGTAGTACACGAACCTGGATTAATAGCGCACCACCAACCCGCGGCACCCCCCGCGGCACCTGCTATGGCACCAGTCAAGGCACCACCCGCCACGGCACCATTGGATGCGCACGCCTGTATAGCAGGGCATGTTTTCTCTTGCTTCGCTGGTGGGCAGTCAATGTAGCTTTGTCCGGGTGGTGCACTGTCAGTCGTCCAGTTCCGTGTGTAGGTCACTTCTTCTGAACCACATTCGGTCGGACACTCTGGGAAACCATCTGCGTAGTTATCCCACTCACCCTCGCACATAAGGTTGCACGCACCCGTTGGCGGGCATGTCTTAGATTCAGACGCCGGCGGGCAGTCAATGCTGTAGCTTTGTCCGAGTGGTGCCTCGGAAGTCGTCCAGTTTCTCGTGAACGTCTCTCCTGCATATCCGCACCGTTCTTCCGTTGTAGGACATGATGGGAAACCATTGGAGTATATATCCCACGAACCCTCGCACGGAAGGTTGCACGGACCCGTTGCCGAGCATTCAAGCGTTTTGGTTTCGCTTGACGGAGGACAGTTGATGTACGTCTCACCCGGTGGTGCCGTATTCGTGGTCCAGGTGCGGCTAGTCTCTACTGTACCCCCCGTGTATCCGCATAGTGTTGCAGTTGTAGGACAGACGTTATCCCAGTCACTCCAAGACCCAGACCCATTCTCTTCTTCACACTCTATCTGCTTCAGAGCCGTAGCATCGCACGGCGCTGTTTGTCCATGTACGTAATCGTTACTACACATACCCATACCAGTGGCCGCGGTGGTGACTCTCCACGTCTTCATTTTGGTGGGGTCATTGCCGAGAAATCCAGGTTCCGTCGGGCAGTCAGTGATGTCCCAACCCTGCACACAATCACATGGCACCGCTGGACACGTTGTCGTTTCATCGGATGGGCAGTTCGAATACACGAAACCTGCTGGTGCTTGTTCTTTCTCCCATATTCTAGTGTAAGTTATGCCATCGGTGCACACACCCGGTTCAGGGCACGATGGGAAACCATCTGCGTATTCATTCCACGACCCCGGACAGTCAGTAGAAGTTTGACACGTTTCATATTTCGTCGTCGTGTTGGTTTCATCGCACGCGGAGCCGAAAACATTTCGTTGATATTGTTGCTTATATACACCCGAATTTTCATCCTGGGTGCAATAATCGACAGGCGCCCATGCGTCTTCGTAGCAACAGTCAACTGTTTTCTGCAAAATTTGTGTGTCTTCTTGTTCTGGAAAGCATCCATTGGAAGGCTCAATGAGACTTCGAATCATTATCTGTGATGGTTCGTCACTCTCTTCTGTAGAAAGGGTGCACTCTCCAGAGTTCTCCCATTCAGTGTATCCACAGCACGGCACACGGCTTTCCAGCACAGAGTCTTCCTCTTCATAACACTCGGAAATCGTGGTCCCAACATCTCGAATGATGTTCTGTCCATCTGTGGTACATTGACCGGAAGGTGTCCACTCCGTGTATCCACAACACGGCGCGTAGCGCTCTTGCCTGCCGTCCGGACACCCGGCAGTGGTTTGTACCTGCTTCTGCAGACCCTCTTCGTTGCACTGACCAACAGGTGCCCAATCCCCAGCTTCATAGCAGCATGGTTCATATTTCGTCGTTGGGTTGTCGGTTTCATTGCACATGGTGCCGTAAGTAGTTCGTGTGTACTGTTGCAGTCCTTCGGCGGTGCACTGACCAACAGACTGCCATGCGCCTTCGTAGCAGCACGGTTCCGATGTCGTCAAAATTTCGGTATTGGTATCTTCCGGATAACATCCCGGTGTCGTCGTGAGCACGGTTCGTATCTTCGCCTGCGATGGTTCGAGAACGTCATTTTCCGAACGAACGCACAGACCATCGTTCTCCCACGCACTGTACCCACAACACGGTACCAAGTTTGACACCAGATATTCTTGCTCTAGACCACACCCCTCAGAGGTTCCGGTTTGTCTTGCAATCTCCTGCAGAAACTTTTTAATCGCGATGCCAGTGCCACTCGGGTCTTCGACATCACGTTCCTCACACGCCCCCACCGGTGTCCACTCTGTGTATCCACAGCACGGCACGTAGCGCTCTTCCGTGCCGTCCGGACACGGCCCGGCAGTGGTTTGTTCCTGCTTCTGGCGTTTGATGTACAACTGATTTCCTTGTGCATCCATACCATCGGGAATATCTTCGCACTGACCAACAGGTGTCCAATCACCGGCTTCGTAGCAGCACGGTTCGGTGTACTGCTTAATGTTGTTCCTGTCTGGGTCTTCCTTGCAGTTTGAGTTGACGTAGGACCGCGTGTAGGTGAGTTCTCCAGAAGTACTGCACACACCGTCTGTGGCTGGTGGATTGTAATCACAACAAGGGGGTTGCGCTGGACACTCCACCTCTTCCTTGGTGTTGTTGGGCTTTGTGCAAGCCTTTCCAGTTCCAATGGGCTCTGCTAAAATTTTCCAAGTTCTCGTGAACTTGTCCCCACCGTAACCACAGTCGTTCGCATCTTGTGGGCACGAGGGCAAACCATCGGCGTAGTTGTCCCACCCCTCGACGCACGGTGCACACTGTTCGAACTTTTCCACTTCACCTGCTGGACACTCACCCAAGTAGTCTTTCGTGTACCGTTGCTGTCCATTGTCGCACTCCCCGACCGCTTCCCATTGCCCGGTTATCTGACAACATGGCGCGTACCGCTCCGTCTCGAAGCCGGCACACGCCCCTTCTTTATTTTCTCTAAGTTCCCTGGTGAACGTTTTCAACCCATTCTCACACGGTACGTCCCCGGGGTCTTCCCAATCCCTCACGAGTTCGCAACACGGAGACACGGGGCCACACACTTCTGTTTCCGTGTATCCATCGATGTACGGACAATCGGGTGCCTCGCTGGTGATGACATACGTTCGACTACGCGTGGGTGTCTCGTCGCATGCACCCACACACGGGCTCCAAGGGGTGAAATCGCCCTGACACTTCTGTGTGCGAGTTCCGAAGAAGCCACCTGCGGCCGCGGCGATGGCCGACGCGGTACCTAAGACCATAAACATGATGACAGTCAGGTCATCATCTGCGGACATCTTACAATTCTCGAAGAAAAAAAAACGTAGTGGCTAATATATGAACACCGGACCACCGGTTGTGAATTATGGGCGCATGCAGCGACTCACACCTGAACCAGTGGGTCCGCCTATGAATATGAATACGTTCTTAATTGTCATTATAATACTAAGCGTACTCTTAATGTACAAACGCTACGTCGACGTCAGTCGTAATCGTCAACGATGGCATACTTGATGCACTCCGCGGGTTCGAGGTAGATGTCCCTTTTGAGAAGTTTTTTCAACTTCTTTTCTGGAATCTTTGTGTGTTCAAAATACGTGCGGCGAATCATGTCCATCAACTTGGACGCGGTGCGCATCTCATCCTTCATCTCCTCAAACTTCCCCCAGAACGATCCCGTGCTGAGTTGGTGGATGAGGATGTGCGCGTTCCTCCCTATGCGTCGTTCTTTCCCACCTAAGAGCATGAACGTCGCGGCGGAGCAGCACGCACCGTGTGCGACCGTCACGACGTGGACCCGACTCTTCTGTAAGATGTTCATGGCTGTGAACCCTGAAAAGAGGTCGCCACCGTCGCTCATGATGTTGACTCTTATGGTGGGAACGAACCCTATGATGTCCGCGCTCATCTTCAGCAAACCACTCTCCAACTTTCGAAACTTTTCCGTAAAGTCCAAGATGCTCTCGGCGGTTATGTCGCCGTAGTAGAACATCTCGTTGCCGACGACTTTCGTGCAATCGGCGACGACGTCTTCTTCTTCGGTTTCAGTCGGGGGCATTGAGTCGTTTCTTAATTGAATTGACGTCCCTTGGTTTTAATTTACTTGTTATGCAAAGATGATTCATCGTGTCGAAATCTTGGGCGGTGATGTTGTATGACTGCAATTTATCAATGTATCCCAAACCCGCGTAGCGTTGTAATAAACACAGAGCCTCGATGCTTATGTTGGTATTTCTCACCTGAATGTCGTGTAGTTTCCTATGTCGCATCTTATAGTTGCCGTGTTTCGTCCAACACGCCCCCGCGCGCAGTTTGTCTTCGCGCAACGACGCGCGCATGTAAAACCTGGGAATGCACATCGCCGCGTTGGCGAAGAAGGGCATGACGTTCCAATCCGCGTCGGAACTGTACATGGTGGTGTCGAACAAGTCGGCGTCTGAAAATGCGTACGCCACCTTGGTGACATCGACGTCTGCGCTGTCGAGGTAGTTTTCCTGAAATATGGACCACATGTGTCCGTGCTCGGACAACCGTTCGTTGTTGTGTACGTACGTTGGGTCGCACAAGATGCGATGAATGATTTCTTTGGGCGACTCGAACACGTCTTTATCATCGCACCCCTCTATGTAGTGAAAGTAGTCTCGTATGTTCCCTCTCGCCCGCGAGGCCGCGTCGCGGTCGTATCTCTTTGGGTCCAACTGTGCCATGGTTTCTGGGGCGTGACTCGGAACGGAGATGAGTTCAAAATTTGGATACATGCACATGTGGGTGGACACGACGACCAGCGACCCGTTGGTGAGGCGTTGACCATCGCTCACGCGTTCGATGGTTCCCTTCAGTATGAGGGAGTCCGGTTCGTAATCCTCGATGTACAGGTGTTTATCGCTGTTTTTTATGAGTTCCGAAAACACACTCTTGGAACGAAGAAGGTCGACGCCGAGTTCGACGCTGTTGCCCTCGTCCATGCACCATTCGCGGATGAACGTCTTCCCGGTACCACACGCGCCGTATATGAACACGTTCTTATTCTCGTCGAGACATCGTCTCAAACGCGCGATGCGTTCGATGTGTAGATTCGTCGCCGCATCATCAGGGGGTTTCTTTTTTTGTGGGGTGATTTTAATATACCTATCCATTACCAATGTCAGATAAAGACCTCACAGACCAAGCGATGGAGGTGCTGGAAGAAAAGGTACTAAACCCTTTAAAAAGGAAAATGTTCCCTTACGTGTGCGGTGCCGTGGTGTTTAATCTCATTCTTCTTTCGATGTTGGTTGTGATTCTACTACGACTTCCATCAACCCGGCTCGACGCGTGAGTTCTTCGTCGAGTTTTTGATTTCGTCGAGACACTGTGGTCATCTGTTTCAAGTCCTCAATCTCTTTCTTTGTTTCGTCCTGCTGTCTCTGTGCGATGGAATCGACGACTCTTTTCGCGTACGTCTTGGTCGGCACGATTTCTTGCGGCGTTCGCAACTTTACGAGGTCGCTCACGAGTTCTTGTTTGCTCTTATCCGTGGGTATGAGTCCTTTGAGTTTAGACACCACGGAATTTTCAGTGATGGCACTGAACATTTGAATGGGTTTGATGTGAATGATTTCTGGTTTGGTGATGTCGTCGTCCGAGGGAAAGTCGCGTTCGAACAAATCCAGAACGTACGAGGGAATCGACGGACTTTGTTCGATGAGAGCGTCGTATTCCCCCTTGAGAAGTTCGACCATGTCCGCGCCGTCGCGGCTTCTGTCGACCAAGGGTAATGCCAGTTCCAGGCGCACGACGCGCGAGAACTTCCCAAACTGCATCGCCGCCACACGATGCGCCTCCATGAGTTCGCTCACTTTCAAAAATTGCGCAATGGTGGCGATGAGACCGGCGATGAGGTTGAGACCTCCGATGCTCGGAGGGACGTACGGCTGTAAACTCACGGGAAACTGCTCTTGTGCAAAGTTCGCGGTTCCAGTGAGCGTGGACAACACGATGACTGGAAGGGTGTAGTGCATGTTCGATTTGCGATACTTTAAAAACGCCTGGTAATGCATGTATCTGTAACACGCCGCGCTCTCACCCCACCCCTTGAGTATGGCTTCCTGCTGCGGGTGCCAAATTTTAGGCATTTTTTTATCTTTTTCCATTTTAGAATAGATGAACATAATATTCACACTTCACGCAGCTTTACTTTTGATGCTCATCGTCATCCCGTTCACGAACAACGAACGTTGGCTTCAGACGTACTCCCTCATCATCCCGTTCATATTTTACCACTGGAGCGTCAACGACGACACGTGTGCCATGACGCAGTTGGAGACGTACGTGACTGGCAAGAACAAAGACGAAACCTTCTTCCATCGTCTCGTGTCTCCTGTGTATAAGATGGACGACACCACCGCGAACAACATGTTGAAGAGCATGCTCTTCTTCCTATGGATGTTTACGCAGTACCGACTCGAACGGTTCAAAATCCTCGAAGATGACTTAAAAAAGATTCTTGCGAAGTATCGTGTCAATAAAAATTAAACACTCCCCAAAGATGCAGACGGCTTTGAGCACTCGCTCTTTATCCATGAAATATGTAATGAAAATAAACACGCCTATTATTAAAGGGACCCCCTCTTTTTAATAATATATGTACAAGGTGCTCGCCATCGATGTTGGGTATCATAACATGGGTTTGGTCCTGGCACGGTGCGAAAACGCGCGAGTTGACGTCGTGTGGATGAAAAAGGTGAGTTTGGGCGATTATAAATACATTCACACCAATGACATCGTCGACTTAGTGCCCCTGATGGTCCATGAATACCGACACCACTTCGACGAGGCCGACCACGTGCTCATCGAGAGACAACCCCCTGGGGGATTTCAAAACATCGAGATTCTCTTACACTACATGTTTCGCGACAAAGTGACCCTCGTGAACCCAGTGTCGTTGCACGCGCACTTCGGCATGAGACATCTAGACTACGAGCAGAGAAAGGAGAGAACCACCAGTATCGCGGAGAAGTACATCGAAGGGGGTATACCCTACGACAGAAAACACGATATTGGTGATGCACTGTGCATGATTGTGTACTTTAATTTTAGAAAGTCTGTACATTTTTTTGATAGATTTAGATTTACTTAAACCTCCACGACTGGTTCGCGGGGTCTCTGAAACGACGCATCTCCTCGAGCGCGTTGAACATGACCGCCGGACTCGACCCTTTATTCGTCGCCGCGTCGATGTCCACGTACTTGTTCACTTCACTCCTCTGCGCCTTCTTGAGCTGCGCGTAGCGCCCACGGACGCGTTCGGCCACGAGCGCCTTTGCCTCGACGAGCGCCTTTGCATAGTTCTTCATGCCCTTGTATTTCATCATCTTTTTTCCATAGTTTGAGAAATTCTTCGACTTTGCCAAGTCCTCGACCATCGTCGTCTTCGCCGTGGACTTTGTCGGTGCTTTCAGAGTGTTTAATTTTCTAAGAGCCTCGAACAGACGCCTCGGCGAGGACTCTGCGTTTACCCCCGCCGCAATTTGCATGGCGAATTGCTTTGAATTTACATCGGCGTTTTCGTACGCGCGCAACACCCGGGCGTACAAAAGGTTGCGACTGTTTCTCACCATCGCGACGTAATCTGGGACTTTCCTGTTCTTGTACCCAGCCAACTTCATTTGGTAGTCGTACAACGTTTTGGAGTTTGCCAATTCGCGCGCACTCATCCTGTGTTACGGTGAACTCACAATTTATTTTTAATCTTCTCACAGATGACCTTACGCGAGTTCTTGTTGGCGACGTTAACGTTCAACCCTCGTGCGATGCGTCGCATCTCATCCTTTTTGATGCGACACGCGCGTTTCTTGACGTCTCCCTCCCACGCCTTGATGAGACGTTCGACGTCGCGCCACTTCCTGTCGAGTCGCGCGCGAACAATCTTTCCCAAATGTTTGAAATCCGTGGGCGTGTACGTGGCTTGGCGCATGACTTTCGCGACCATGCGCTGATACATGGGCTCTACGATTTGTCCGCGTATGTCGACGTTTCGACCGACACCCATGGTGCCCGCCGTGTTAATCTGACGCATCAGCGCAGCGCGTTCCGCGGACGCTCGCGCGTTCTCGAGTCTCCTCTTTTTGGCGCGATGGACTTCGAGCGCCATTCGAGCGGCTTGCTCGTTTCGAGACAGTGCTTTTCTTTTCTCGGCCATATAGTATACATGAAGAATAAAAACGTAAACGTGTACGTGGGTTCCATCGTGCTCTTGGTGATCGTGCTCGTCTACGTGTGGTACAACCCACGCGTGGTCGAGGTCGAGGTCCCCGTGGAAGTGCCTGTGGAAGTGCCCGTCGTGGTCGACGCCCCGAATCGCGCGCCTGAGTACAGGGGGCCGCCCATCAAAAAGTATAAACCAGGGTACATGCAGCAGATGGGTCTGTTGGTGGACGCGACCGGAGAGCAGACGCTCCCACTCTACGGGAGAGAAGCGACGGGGTACAGAGACCGATACAATTACTACACGACCACGTCCGGGGAACAAATGTACCCAGTGCCTGTGACCCACGGTGGTCGGGAGTGCACTGAGGACATCGGTTGTCCTGAATTCTACGGCGAGGAGAGCGTGGACATCCTCGGCAAGACTGGAGCGTACACGGTGAAGATGTACCGCACCGACAACTTCTTCTAAACAAAGACGACGCCAAACTTTTGACGCATCAAACGCTTCGCCCCGTTCAACGTCGGGCGCGACCAGAGCAACCACCGCGACCAGAACCCTGGGGTGTGCACGCCCACCTTGGTCCAGGTTTCCCGTCGACGATGACGCACCAAGTATCGCTGCATCCTGTCCCTATCTTTGTGTATGGTGTAGTCCGAATACCCCTTGCCACCAAAGTCCACAAACTTTCCACTGTCCACGAAGACGGCGCGGAACTTCTTATCCACCTTTGGGCTCTCGATGAGACGCACTTTCATATACAATCCCATGATATTTTTGTTCACATCATGCATTTGGCGCAGTATTTTTCAACTTTTTGCATGCGACGATAGGCATAGAGTCCGACGAGCGCCAGGAGCGCCACGGCGTAGGTCATCTGCGTCATCTGCTTGCGCAAAAAGAACAGAGCGACGACGATGATGAGCATGAGAATCTCTTCCATCGTGGGCATGAAGAAGCGCGCGGATAGGTCCGGGGTGTCTTCTGTCGGTTCGGGGGCGGTGTACATCGAGCGCTTGTATCCTGGCATTTTTATAATCTACATAGAAATTAATGTGGTGGTTCGTGCCCGTCGGTCTCGTGGTGTGGGATTTTTGTAAACCACCCATGGATGCGTTGTACTTTCAAAACCCATGGCGACCCTTCGTTGGGATGCGAAACACACTGGTGGACATCTTTTTTGGACAGAGGGACTACCACCCCTTCGACCTATGGCCCATAGGGTTCAACTTTGGCAAGATACGTCGTGAATTCTTCGAACGCGAAAAAGATGTGGAGAAACACTACTTCCACGACTTGGACCCATGGTTTCCAAAAAACACGGGGTATTATTATTACAACGTCAGGGACTTTCCCGTTTTACAAGGCGTCATCGATACAATCCCACAGGTGGACAAAGACACCGGGGTCATCGCCGTCATCGAGGGTCCGATGACCATCCCACCGCACCGGGCGGAGAGTAATTTACAACTACGATATCACATGACCTTGGAGGGGTCGGGCGACTGCACCTTGCACCTCAAGGATTCCAAGCACACACACAACACAGGTGATGAGTTCATGTTCGACCACGCCCGCTATCATAGTCTCGAAAAGACCAGCTCCGGGAGACGGGTGACAGTAATATTGGATGTACATCGGTTCTGACTGGTGCCTGAACCTCCAGCAGCACGACCTCCCCGACGTCGTTCCTAGCCTGGATGAGCATCGTCGGTTTCGGTGGTGGTCGAGGAGGACCCGGCTTGGGGTCCATGCCAAAGAGGAACCTAAACATTTTTTAAAAAAAGGGTGGTATTTTTTTAAAAAGTGCAATTCTCCGTCTCTGGGTTTCGATCCCAGTACTTTGAGGTTAACAGCCTCACACTCTACCGATTGAGTTAAGACGGAAAGGGTCCAGCCTACTGGATTCGAACCAGTGACCCACTGAGCTTTGATAACGACTACAATCAGTTGCTCTTCCAACTGAGCTAAGGCTGGTGAAAGCTTCCACCAGGGTTCGAACCTGGGTTGTTGGATTCAAAGTCCAAAGTGATGAACCACTACACTATGGAAGCTCTAGTATTATAAACATTTTATTCTTTAAATAATATATGATTGTCGTGATTGTACTTCTCGCGATCGTGTTTCTGATTTTACGCAGACAACGTGAGTGGTCGTACGAGACCTATCTCCTGACGCTCCCAGAAGCACGCGACCGGCGAGAGAAGTTCTTCAGGCACAACACCAACGGGCCAAAGGTGCACGTCGTCTACGGACAGGACACGCGCGAGGTGGAGACGGCTCGTAAATTTGAGCAACACGTGCAGAGTGAATTCATGGAAAAGGCGGTGGAGATGCACTACGACCCATCGATCGTGCGCCCGAACATCACGTATTTCAACTTGGGTGCCATCGGGTGTCAGATGGGCCACGCTGACATATGGAATCGAGCATCGAAAGCTGGACACAAATACGCGCTCGTGTTCGAAGATAACGCGGTGGTGAGTTCTTCGAAAAAGTTGCATCAGTACGTCGAGTCGTTCATCGAGGAGAAGGGGGACGACTTCGAGGTGTGTTTCTTCCACTGTCTGCACTATCTCCCAGACGAGGTGCAGAAAGATAGGGTTCGGTGGATTTCGAGCACGAAGTGCTACCTCCTGCACGTGCCAAACATGCAAAAGTATTTCCCGATGTTTTTCCCCATGAACAACCACGTCGACCTGAAGTTTGAAGACGTGATCGCCAAGGGTGCGCGCGTGTACTACCGAGACCTTCGCAAGTACTTAAAAATCGACCGGAGCGTGCCGTCAATCATAGGACACAGCGCACACGACGAGACCGAGATGTTCTCTCGACAATTCCCCAAAGCCACGGTCGTGGACCTGATTAAAGGATGGTAGGGTGTCTCTTGCGTTCTTCTTCGGTGCGCAAAAGTTGGGTTATGCTCAAGAACAGCACAATGACGAAGAGGGCGTCTTCGAAATCACGCACGGCGGCAAACGCGAGGAGGAACAGCGTAAAAAACTTGAAGAAGGGGGTGTCGGACACGTTATCGAGTAGCTTTGGTTTCTCGGTCACTCCTGGAGCACCGAACACGCTGTGGAGGAGGATGGTGACGCCGTAGACGAGTGGGCCGTTGACGATATTTTCAGTCTTCCCCAAATAGTCAAAGCCATCATGTGCGACAAGACCCGCGATTGAAAATGCACACAGCGATATAAGTAGGGGAGTGCTCTGAAGAGACATATGTATTTATACAACATTAAATTTTATGGAGAATAAATTTTCGGGATAAAAGGCGTACGGGATCATACGACCACCATCGCACACGAAATTTTTTCGAAGCTCGACGTGTTCGCACACCTCCCTCGACATGCGCGCGCACAGGATGTTGTCGTACACGCACGGGGTCGCCACGTCGAGCGTCGCGTCGGGGCGCATGATGGTGGTCTCCACGTTGTACACCTTGAGGGCATCGAGAATGTACCCATAGTCGCAACACGCGTTGACGACGACCACACAGTGGCCATTCATCGCGTAGTTGTTTTGGACGTCGAACAGAAAGTTTTCATCCTCTTCTGGTGTTATGACCACGTTGGCGTGGGGTTCGCTCATGGACGCGTTTCGGGCGAGTTCGCCGTATTTCTCCGCGAGTTCCAGAAACACCACACCGTGGATGCTTTCAGCGAGGACGTGGCACTTTCTGATGTACCGCGAAACTTCTTCAATCTTCGATTGCATGCCAAAGCCCGTGATGCCGACCAAGCTCACGGGGAGGTCCGCGTTGAAGATCGTTCGAGCTTCCTTTTGGGTCTCCATGTCCCCGATGCAGTACAGTCGGTCGAGGGTGAGAATGTGTCTCCGAGCGAGCTTCATGTTCAGGGGTTCGCGAGACGTGTGAAGAATGGACCCCGGCTCGTTCCGTGCCTGGCCTGTGACGAACATGTCTTCCATGAACCCATGGTTGAGTCCACGCCATCCCTCGACGACGCCTATGACCCTGTTGTGTCGCTGTTTCTCCCGAAGTGCGATTTCCGTGATGCACGAGTTCACTCCGGGGGAAAGTCTTCCAGGTGTAATGATGCCGATGTTCATCTTTTGTTGTTTCTGAAACGCTGAAATACTCTAATTAAGAAGTATGCGAGGAGAGAAATGACGACAGCCATTTTCACATTAAACAATTTATCAGATGGTTCGTACGAGGGGTTGAATTTAGTGTCAACCACGAGATGTTCAAAATGTTTGTTGAAATGTACGTGTTCTATGTCATCTATTGTTTTGTAATCATATTTAGCATTTTTGTCCACAATAGATGAACACCTGTAAATTCCGAAACCACTAAACGCGGATTGCACTTTTACGTGTTGTTTCAATTTCAATCCTATCGTTGGCAATTTCGTCATCGGGCGCACCGCGCTGATGTCATAGGGGATGCCCATGTGTTTCACGACAGACATGCCGAACATGGCATCGACGTCCTTGTTATTTTCCATGAATTCAAACATGCCATCCAAATGCGATGGGTCGTACGATTCGAAATCCATGTCCAACATGCACACGTAATCGTAAGCCTCGTCGGCGTTCATCACCGCGTCGAGACCTTGTTGTCGAATGTACGCCAAACGCCGAACGCGTTTCGCGCAATTGACCTCACCCAATCCACACAGTTCGAGAGAACTTTTATCGTCGAGGTCGAGTGTGATGACTTTCTTAATGTCGGCGCGTTTCAGGATGTTTTTGGTATCGTCCACGCTGTTGTTTTCGACCGCGTAAATGTCGTGTCCGTGTCGCTTCAACAGATTAAGATTTGGTTCGAGATACTTTTCACCATCCTTCACTATGAAAATGAACGCCACCTTCATATGTATTGGGTGCACATTTTTTTTTCATCGCGCACAACTTTTATCAGCCCGCAACACGTAGAACAACATGGCGATGAGTGATATGTACATTGGTATCCACTTTTGTTCGTTTGGAATTGCAATCAACAACACCGCCATGGCGATGATGAATTGCCACTTGAAAAACTGTGCGTAATCGCGACACGCGCGCACGAGGCGTTCAATAGTGGGCGTGCCGGGATAGGACACGAACACGGCGTTCGATGGTGTGGTCATGTTAAATGGGGACATGTTTTCAAAGATGCGTTCGTGTTCATCGACTTTGATGAAATCGTACTTTTCACACATTTTATTAAAGTTAACCTGGTCATCCTGACACTTTTCGCCTAGTTCATCTTGTAAGATTATTTTCAATTCCTTGACGTATCCCATGTACATCCCCGCGTTGGCCATGCCTTCGCTGGTGCACATTGGAAACACCTGGCGCACGATGTATTTTGAAATAATGTCTGGATGTTTCGAAAACAACACGCGACAGTCGTAGGATTTGAACAGTTGTTCAACCTCCTCGGGTGTTTTATTAATCTTAGAATCAAACCCATCGATGAACACGACGATGTCTTCGTCATCTTTGCTCGTGGTGATGTATTCCAATACGCCTTTAGACTTGTCCGAGTATCCGTTCCACTTCGTACCCCACCCTAACACTTTGACTGGAACGTCGAACTCGTTGTGCACGAGCTCTTCGAAGAGTCCGCTCGATTTATTCGCATAGGTCACGACTTCCATGACTCTTGATGTACGCTGATATAATTTTCACGCGTTCCGGGTCTTCGGTCAACTCTCGCGCGTCCGTGATCACCTTGTTGTATTGAAGGGGGGTCATCTTTTTCACGAGGTCGTCCCACCCTTTCTCATAAAGAAAGCGCTTGAGGGGTATGTTTGCTTGGCTGTTCCAGGTCTGCTCCCTGGTGGTGGTTTTTGTTCTCATGCGTGCGTCGCGTTATGGCGTGTTCATTACAACGGTTTCAGTGGTAGGTTATGACGCGTTTGCCACGCATGACTTGCAGGACGCCTCCGTGAATGCCATAGTCCCCAATCTTTGGAATGTAATTAATTTCCATCTTCGACCCATTATGAATGATGACCTTTTTCGCATCATTCAAAATGGCTCGGTCTGTCACCTGTTTGACTCCACACCCCCAACGGTAATCGTACACTGGTGCGTATCCCATGTTTCTCTCTATATATAGTCTTTGTGGGTGGGGGTACTGGGGGTTATTTTCTACAATTATTACAGAAATGATATTCGTATGATGCAGAGCACCAAGGTTCGATTCGTGAAAACGCTATACAAACACGTCGCCTACGGAGGTGGAGACAAGTACATGCTTCACAACTTGCGGTAGTAATCACGCACCACATCATCGGTGATGAACACCTGGTCTATGTGAAACCGTTGGAGCGCACACCGTGCGCGGAATATGCTTCTGTGTCTATCACTGACCGGCTCACGTTTCGCATCGCGCACGTAGCTCGCAGCCACGCCCGGTGCGTACCCTCTGGTTTTGTTAAGCCACCAGACGCGTGCGATGTCTTCTTTCGAATTCTGGGCGAGACACGCGTCGCGTACGGTGAGTTCTGACTTATGGTAGTCGTGCCCTCCCGGCAACATCGCGTTGCGTAGGAATCGATCGTACAGCAGAAAGGCGCGATAATCGTTCCCTTGACAGTCGCCCTCCAGGTCCACGCGTTTTGACGAGAGATGTCTATGGACGGCGCGTCTGTTGTTCAGGTTCACTCCACTGTTCGACAGTCGCCGACAATACATGTCTATGGTCGACGGTGCGTAGTTATTCGCGATGAGTACGGTGCGAAAATGCTCCATTGTCCTAGTCAATCATCGTTTCATAACTTTAAGGAAGGGGCGTTTGAAAGCGAATCTCGACTCTTTCGCCTCTTTAAAGCAAAAAGGGTGCTCATCCAATGTGTGATGGCTTTTTCATGTTTCTCGACATCATCTGTCCCCAATATACTGAGTCCATTACACACATCTGGTTTATTGTCTTTATCGGGAAATTCCATATTGAATTGTATGATGGCGTTCGCGGGGATGTCGGGGGCGTCGTCAAGGAGGCGGTCGTACTCTTGTCGACACATGTTGACGAATTCTATGACGTCCTGTCTGTGTTCGGGGTCCAGAGACAACTCCATGTCTATGTTCCGATAGAATTTCGAATACTGCACACACATCGCGGAGTGCGCTTCCGCGAGTTGCGCGCTCTGTGAAAATTTCGAGAGCGACGTGAGGATGCCACCTATGACGTTCAAAAAGGCAAACATGTACTGGACTATTAAAATTTTGTTCTTCGTCCGATCGTCCAAGTTTTCGTTTCCACTAGGGTTCAGCACGGCGAACCCACCCACCCCTGTTATGCTACTGATGACTATAGACGGGTAGGACATGTAATCATTGACTCGCTTGAAGTGCAGCCTGGCGTAGTTATGGAGCCAACGATAGCCCGCCGCTTTTTCAGCCCAACGCACGAGCAGTTGTTCCTGCTTAGGACACCAAACATGCGTGGTTTCCATTATTTTACGCAGACATTTTTCGCCTGTTCCCTGGCGAGTGTGTCGACCCTCTCGTTCTGTGGGTGCCCGTTGTGTGCCTTCACCCATCGCCATTGGACATCGGTCATCTCCTGTAGGAGTGCGTCGATGCGCACCCAATGCTCTTTATTTTTCACGGGCGTCCCTTTGGACGTCTTCCATCCATTTGTTTTCCAGTTTCTGGTCCACGTCGTGACGCCGTTTTTCACGTATGCACTGTCAGTCCATATCGTCGCTCGACCGATGCCCTCGGCGACGCATCGTTCGAGGGCTTTGTGAACCGCGGTGAGTTCCATGACGTTGTTCGTGGTGTGCGCCTCAGCGCCCGAGAGCTCGAAGGCGTCGCACGTGCACGCCCAACCCCCAGGCCCTGGATTGCCCAAACAACTTCCATCGGTGTACACGTCCATCGTCTTGAATGAATATATTTTCTATGGTTTAATTAATATGGATACGCAGAGTCCAAGGAGTAGTAGAAGTCCTGGACAACGAACCTTAATTATATTGGTGCTCACACTCGTAGTCTTGGGTGGTCTTGCCTATTATTTTTTCGTGTACGATAAAGACGAGTCAAAGACCCCAAGCTCGAACGCGTGTGCGACGCACACCACGGAAGCCGCGTGCATCGAGCCGTGCGTGTGGGACGGGGCCGTGTGTAAAGACGCCGCCCCAATCTTCAGCGCCGAAGACAAAATCACGGACGTCGCCAATCTCTCGGCGCGATACTTACCGAGTGGATACAACATGACGACTACGAAATGGTCCGACACAAATGGTGGAAACGTGATCGACGTCACCGGCACGCTCACCAAGTTCACAGGCGACACCCACGTTTCAGGGGACACTCTGACTAAATTTACTCTACCAAGTGGGCTCTATGACCGTCGCTACACCATGTTCACCGTGGCCAAGTACAATGGTGATGCGAAAAAACGCATCTTCACGAGCAGTGAAGGGGACTGGTATTCAGGACACAACGAGGGCAAGTCGGGTGTCGCTAAACACGACGATATCCTGACTGAAGACATCGACCGCTACGGGGACGAGTGGGTCGTCTCGTGCGACCAGAGAGACATGTACCGCGCCAACGGCGTCAGACTCAGTGGGTTGCATTACAGCCAGGATAAACCCGCAAACATCGGTGTGAACATCCAGGAGGGGTTCGAATCGAACTTTGCCATCGGTGAAATCCTCGTGTATTCTCGAGAACTGACCATCAATGAGATTGAAATCATTGAAAAAATCCTTTTGGACAAATACGTCGTCCCCCCGGAGACATACTTCAGAGGTATGATTACCAACGACGCGCAGGCTGACATATACAACGCCGAAGTGGACTGTGGGAAGAACAGTGCCCTTTCCAGTATCGAAGTTAAGGAAGGGAACGCCCACAAATACAAGTGCATGTTCAACATGGACGACTTCTCCAACGACGGATACATCAGAGACAACGTCGAAGACATCAAGGACGGTGTATACATGGAAGACATGTCGCATCACCGCATGGAGTGTGGTGCGAAAGCGCTGCAAGGGTACAAATTCCGACCATCGACGGGTGAAAACAACGTGTCCTTGCTGTCCTTGCAATACAAATGCTCCGGTGGTCTCGTAGACGAGAACGCGTGTGAAAACCAAAACTCTGAATATAACGACGTTGCGAACATCTCAGCCCACGTCATCAACTGCACGGACGACACGAAAGTTTTGACGTCCGTTCGTTTCAATAAGCATCCCGAAGATGTCAACCAGGGTCGATACGAGTACACCTGTTGCAAACCAAAGGGTTATTAATTTTCAAACGCACGCACTGCATTAAATATTAAGATAAATGAAAAATTTATGTTAATATTTAAGTTTTTTTTTGTACTGAAGTAAGCTTCTTAGTTAGAGAACGCAAGACCGCCCATACCGGATTGCACGCGGAGAACGTTGTAGTTCGTCGCGAAGAGGTGCATCGTTTCGGATTGCGTGGCACCAGACTTGAGCGTCACGGACACTTGAGCGTTGTCGATGCGCGAGAAGTTGCACGTACCGGACGGTTGGTGTTCTTCCGGCTTGAGCGCGAAAGAGTACGAGTACACACCCGGCACCGGGGAGCCCGCGTGGTAGGTGTACGGTTGCACTTGGTTGAAGTACTTACCCGATTGCGCCTTCATGCGGTCTTGGCCGTTGAGAATGACCTTGAACTCAGACAACGGACCAACGGCGCGAGTCGCCGCGACCGCACCGTCTTCGCAGACCGTGGATTCGGAGTAGCCCTGGCCGACCGCGAGGAGCGGGGCACCGGTGGCGTAGGTGACCGGAACGAAGATGTTCGAGGTGGCACCGAGCGCGCGCACGTCGGATTCAAGGACGACCGCAGTTTCCGCCAAGTTGGACGTGAAGTTCCAGAGGGAGGCGTTGGACACGGAGCCGTTGCCGAACGCGAAGAGGAGTTCCTTGACCGGGTGGTTGAAGGACAAGCGCACTTGCTTCGTGCTGGTGGCGCTGACGGAGTCGGTGCCAGTGTGTTGCACTTGTTCGATGAGGTATTCGTGCGACTTTTGCGCGAAGCGACGGCGTTCCTCGGTGTCGAGGAAGTGGTAGTTGGCCCAGCACTTGAGCGTGTTGCCGTCAGTGTAGTGGGAGAACTCGGAGCTCAAGTCGACGTCGACGCGGCATTCGTGGTATTGAAGCGCGATGAGCGGCAAAGACAAGCCCGGGTGGCGGTTGAACCAGAAGATGAGCGGCAAGTAGATGGCACCGTTTTGGGTGTTGGACGTCATCTTGGCGTAGTCAGCCTTCTTGGCTTCGGTGTGGTACAAGTTGTCGAACAAACGCCACCACTTTTGGAAGTGGCGGTCGATGCGCTGACCACCGATGGACACCTCGATGTCCTTGATGGCACGCTCCGCGGCGTAGATGGCCGAGGCACCCTTGGAGGAGGAGCTGAGGCCGGACTTCGCCTTCATTTCGAGGTACATGTCCTGGACCAAATCACCGTTGCGGGCGATCGTGATCGAGACGCGACCGTTGTCGGCCGGGTTACCGTTGACCGTTTGCTCGATGACTTCGGATGCGAAGTTCGAGTGGCGCTTGTACACGGCTTGGAAGAACGTGACCTTCGGGTTCGCCGTCAAGTAAATATCTTGCGAACCGTACGCGACGAGCTGCATGAGACCACCAGCCATTTTGAGAGTTGTTTGTACTATAGGCAGAGAAAATAATTTTGGCCTGGGCTCCGCGGTAAAACGCGTCTGGTGTTTTCTCCACACTACGTATACCACTTGACCCATGAGCGACATCGAAGAAGGTGAAATCGTAGAAGAAGACTTTGACGACGACGAGGACATCGACATTGACATCGAAGACTTCGAGGGGGGCGAAGGGTCGGCTGAGGTCCTGGCGTCGACCCTCGCCACCCCAGACGGCGACACCGTGTGCACGGCCCTGTTGCGCATCGGAGACCAACTCGAGATGCAAAATAAAATTCTCATTAAAATTTTGAGCAAACTGACTTAAAAATTCTCCGCATTAATTATTCAGACCGGCTGCCATGAACACCACGCATTACATCGAGAGAGATCCCGACACAGGGGCTTCGGAGATGGAGCTCCTGAGAAATCAGATAGTGACTCTCTCGAGTGAGCAAATTTTGCGCATCCTTGGACTGATGGAAGAAAATTGGTATCTCGGTGAGACTGCCGGTAAAGATGTGATGACCAAGTGTGTCCGCCTGGGATACGATCAATTTTTCGATCCGTCCGAAAGAGCGAGTGGATTTCCAACGAGTATAGATATTAAAGCGGTTGATGGTAAAAGAGACCGGGAAATCAAGGTTCTGAAAAACATTGGTTCGCGAGTCAAGGCGTTGGATATGACCGATTACGTGGAGAACGAAAACGTGAACCTCACCGCGGGCGAACGCGTGTGTAGACTCATAAAACAGGTTTCCGAAGCCTTTAAGAATGTTCGCCTGCACCTGAACACGATGCAGAGGATAAAGAATCCTCGGGAAATGCCAGACAAGATGAACTCGGACCCGGAGTACTTCGACGCGACGCCGATGGATGAGACCCGTCTCGGGGAGATGACCCCGTTCCAGAGAGCCATCGTGGCGTGTCTGGACGAAACCTACAAGAAACACATGCGTCGCTACAAGGGTGAGTGCTACGTGCAGAGGATTTCAGAGGGTGCCTACACGCGATCGTGGAAACAGGTGTGCCCCATTCCAGAGTTCGTGTACGAGTTTGCGGAGAAGGAGGTTAACTTTGATTTTTGGAAGGACATCACGTCTCGTGGCAACACGGCGAGGGAAGTCATCAACTACCTGTCCAACTGCATCGATTCACAGTTTCCGGAAATCATCAAAGATAGACACGTGTGGAGTTTTAAGAATGGCCTGTTCATCGGGAAGGAGTGGCAACCGAAGGAGGGAAAGTACGCGTGTCGATTCTACCCGTACGACAGTAGGCAGTTCCGTTCACTGGACCCGACCCTTGTGAGTTGTAAGTTCTTCGACCAATTTTTCGACGATTACAATTACGTCGAGGATTGGTGGGACATTCCTACACCATATTTTCAGAGCATTTTTGACTATCAAAAGTTTGACGAAGACGTGTCTCGATGGGCGTACGTCATGGGTGGTCGGCTGTGCTTCGACGTCGGTGAGTTGGACGGGTGGCAAGTCATCCCCTTCTTCAAGGGCATCGCGCGGTCTGGGAAATCCACCGTCATCACGAAGGTGTTTCGAAAGTTTTACGAAAGCAACGACGTGCGCACGCTTTCGAACAACATCGAGAAGAAGTTCGGTCTGTCCTCCATCTACGATTCGTTCATGTTCATCGCACCCGAAGTCAAGGGAGACCTCTCCCTGGAGCAGGCCGAGTTCCAGTCCCTCGTGTCCGGTGAAGACGTCTCCATCGCCGTGAAGCACCAGAACGCCATCAGCATGCAGTGGACCACCCCAGGGGTTCTCGGTGGTAACGAAGTGCCGTCGTGGAAAGACAACTCGGGGTCGGTCCTGAGACGCATCCTGCCCTGGAACTTCCGCAGACAAGTGCGCGATGCGGACCCACATTTGGACCAAAAGTTGGAGGAAGAGTTGCCAGCCATCCTTCTCAAGTGTGTGCGCGCGTACCTCGAATACTCGGCGCGTTATTCCGACAAGGACATTTGGAACGTCGTCCCTGAATATTTCAAATCCGTCCAGAAGGAAGTCGCGAAGATGACGTCCACGATTCATCACTTCCTAGAAGACAGCAGCGTGCAGTTCGGCAAGGACTTGTTCGTGCCTCAGAGCATCTTCTTGGCCGCGTTCAACCAGCATTGCCAGATGAACAACTTAGGCAAACCTCGTTTCAACGAAGACAGCTACGCGGGCGCGTTCAGTCAGCGCGACATCACGGTCACCACCGCAACGCTCACGTACCGTGGACGGGTGTACAACAATCAAAAGTTTGTCCATGGTTTAGACGTCGTTCAGGAAGAATTGGTTTTTGAATAAAATATCTTCATATATATTAATGACCCCACCACAACTCAAGGCGTTTCTTAAAAACTCAAACGTAAAGGTGGAGACGGCTGTGCCCACGGCTGTGCCCACGGCTGCGCCCCCATCGCTCACATCCCCCCTGCGCTACACGAACTTCATCGCTGAAGTGGGTCCTCTGACCCGTCCCGACGTGCTCGCGTTCGTGCGTCAAACGAAGCCCACGCGTAAAGAGGGGAACTTCGATGTCCAGGAGATTTCCGGATACCATGGACAGTTTCAAAAAGGCGTGACGCACACGAACGTGTACGGTTTTAAATCGCATCAAAACTACGACGCGAGTGAGTTGAAAAACCTGTCGTGGAGTTTCGTCGAGTTTCGAGTGGTCTTCAAAGGCCGGAAGATGATCATCGCGCGTCTGTACAAGGATAAGATGGTCTTACAGGGTGGATGCGTCGATAACGACCCCAAGACGCCGCTGTACGTGGCCAGATACTTGGCGAAAAAGTACGAACTCGGCGACGCCGATGCCTTGCGCGTGAAATACGCCTCACTCGATGGTGTGTTCCAGATTCGAGGCACGGTGAGTCCGTCAACCCTATCGCGCGCGCTCTATGCGAACAAGATTAACCACTTTTTCGAACCCGAGTTGAAAGTCGCGGACGTGCGAAACATCAAGTACCAAGGAGAAATCATCGACAGCATCACTCTCAATGGTTTCGTCACGTTGCACAAAAAGTCCGTGGAAGAGATTCAGCGCGCCTACGCAGTGGCGATCAAATTCGTGGAACGCATGGACAAACGCGGACTCATCGCGCGCGCGTCCACGTTTGCCCCGTCGAAGGAGACGAACGCGCCCGAAGAACCAAAGGCTGTTCGCGTGCCGCGCATTCAGAAACTCAGAAACACCACGAACGTCCTCTTGAACGACAAGCTGTGTTCAAAATACAGCACGGACGACCTCAAGAAAATCGCCAAAGCCATGGGCATCTTCTCAAAGAAGACGTGGAAAAAGAAGGACCTATGCCAGGCCATCTTCGATAAGAATTTGAACACGTTTCTTGAAAACGGAAAAAAACGTGCGAACAACAACACCACCCTCTTGAAAAAGCGCGGCATCGACGATAACGCCGTGCGCGCGATGCTGAAAAACGCCTACGGCAACGGATTCAAGACTGGGCGCAACGTCAACGCGGACGCTCGCCTCGTGAAGAATGGCATGAAAAAATTAAAAACCAATAAAAAAGGTGTGCCGTTCAAGGGTGAAGTGATCAGACTCGTGAAGGACGTCGCGCGTGAACGAAAATTGAAAGCCTACCTGAACAAGTACGACGCGAATACGCGAGATTTCATTCGTCGACGGTTGAAGAATCGCGCGGTGACGAAAAAGGTTGTGGAGAACGTCGCGGAAAAGGTCAAGGGTGTGAACGTGCGTGCAATCAAGAACGTCAATTTACAACCCAACGTCAACGTGTCCAAGTACGTGAAGCAGCGAAAGCTCGCCAAGGAGTACGTGAATAGCGTGGTGCGACCAGGGATGCGTAAGATTGTGGAACGCGAAGTGCTCGAGTGGCTCGCGATGCGTCGGAAAAACCCCACCAACGACGAGTTGAAGAAGGAATTGCTTCGATACATTCAACTTTGGGACGACCCAATGATGAACAAATTGACTATGGAACAACTCCGTGCACGCCGCGCGAAGTTGCTTTAATCATCTCCGTGTGATAACCAAAGTCGTAGTCAGGGAAGCGGTCTTTGATTTCGAGGGAAATTTCCAACGCACGTCCCACGGAGTCGGCCTCGATGAGCGCGGTCTCCATCTCAAGAAACAAGTGCGCGTCGTCGCCGCTGTCCACCATGCGCTCGTACACGAGATGCGATGGCGTGTGTGGCAAGGTTTCCTTCTTTGCAGTCATGCTCAGATAGAACACTAGGAGCGCGAAGACATAGAAGAGCATTATCTTTACTATAGTCGTGATATTTTTTTCTGTGTTGGGAGTATAATGAAAACTCCAGCATTTGTGCAAAGGGCGATGAAAGCGATGGGCATGAAGAAAGGCGACACGGTCGAAAAAGTCGTCGCAGAAAACAAAGCGATGTTGAAGAAGGAGAACGACGCCATCAACAATTTCAACAAGAAAGTGTACGAAAACAAGAAGAACAACCTCGAGAAGGTTGCGAACATTGTGAAAAAGCACGAAAACATGAAACGAAAGAAAAAGCTTAATCGTAATTAAAACGCTAGACTTAAGGAGGTAGAATCTTAAACAGATCATTGATTTTCCACAAAATATTGAAAAACTCCTCTTGACACCCCACCTTTGCTGGGTCCACTATTTCCATTTCTATCTGGTAGTGATTCGGGTCCTCCGCGTCCTTGTCGACCGCATCACCACTCGATATCGTCATGTCTATGGATAAATTCTTTCGCACGAAGCTCTGTCTGTGCTTCGTGCGCTTGCGGTCCATCTCGTACTCGCCCGTGACTGGCACTTCCTTCGCGATGCTGAACCGCACGTCCAGGGGTGCGGAAAATTCTTGAAAATCCTCGTGGTACACCTTTTGCTTTTTCACCATCGTCTGGTCCCCCGTGTGCTCGTCCACTGACAATCGAATTCCCGCGGCGTCGTGATAGAAGACGTCGCACGCCGTCGTGCGCACCTCTTCCCACCCATCGTACTGCTGTAAACTTTTCAGTATGGTATCGAACGCACTTTTCCCAACATTCGTGTCGAAGAATGCGCCGTTAAACTTCCCCAGACGAATCTCGACTTCGATGTGTTCCTGGTCGCTGTGTCTCTCGAAGACGGGTAGGGTCTTATCGACAATCTTCTGAATGTTCATCCTTTGTTTCGTAATATAAAAGCTTGGTGTCTTTAATAAACTATGCGAGGTTTTCGTAATATCGGGAACACATGTTATTTCAACACCTCGCTCCAATGTTTATTACAAATTCCACCTTTATCCAACCATTTCATGCGCCATGGATACACTGGTTCGTGTGAATTCACTCGAGCGTACACCGACCTCGTCCATCGGTTTTGGTCCACTGGAAACGAGCCCTTCGACGTGCGTTCGATTCTCGTGATGTTTCAACATCAGTTTCCACGGTTCACGTTGGGTCAACAACACGACGTCCAGGAGACTATCCTGTGCATCATAGACATCCTCGAGCGGTCCATCCCGGAGATGAAATCCCTGTTCTATGGAAAGAAGACACAAGAGACCGTCTACCCTGGTGGAAAGAAAACGCACGAGGAGGATTTCAGCGTCCACCTCGTGTGTTCCATGGATGGTAAAGACTTCGAGACGATGTTCAAAGAGAGCTTGCAATGGAACACCTTGGTGGACTACGTCGACGACGATGGGAAGACCCACCACGTGGCGACCACGCGGAACGTGTTGACCGCACTGCCGCACGTGTTCATGGTGAGTTTCGACAAGAAGAGTTTCATCAGTCTCGTGGAATACATAGACATGGGTGAGTTGAAGTATCGCCTCCTCGCGGTCGCCGCGCACGTGGGGGTGCAGTGTGATGGACACTACGTCGCGTTCACGCGACACAAAGACCAGTGGTACTATAAGAATGACGACTTCGTCCAGGCGGTCAATCTGCCACGAGAGGGGGGGTTCTATTTTCTCATCTACACGAAACAATAGACACATCGCGTCTGTTGAAACCCATTAAACGTGCTCGCCGCGGCGATGGTGTAGGCACCAAAGTTTTCCACGTACATCCACTCCCCGATGGCGAGGTCTGGAAGGCGACTGTTTTCAGAGATGACGTCGATGCTGTCACACGTGGGACCAAAAACCACTGAATCATACAACGTGCCATCTCTTTCGTTATACGGTTGTATGTTCGGCTTTGCGTGGTCAAAATACACGCAATTGAATGAACCGTAGATGCCATCGTTGAGGTAATAGATGAACTTGTCCCCATTTTTCTTTTTTCCAATAATGTTCGTGACGAGCGTGTGCGAGGAACACACGAAATATCTCCCTGGCTCTGCGATTATTTTCACATCCTCCTCCTCATTGGAAAAGAAATCATCGATGCCCCTGTTTATTTCCTTTGCAATGTCTTTAAAATTGACGCCATCGCTCGAGTCGAACCCTGGAAATCCACCACCAATGTCCACGAGGTTCATGGTGTATCCAACCTCTTTAGCGACGTCGAATGCATTTCGAACGTCTTTGAGCGCGGTGTAGTAGGTCTCGGCGTCGTTGCAATTGCTGCCCACGTGGAAAGAGATGCCAGTCACGCAGAGTTCGAGAATTTTCGCCGTTTGTAAAATGTTTTTAATGTCCTGTGGGTCGGCGCCGAATTTACAATTGAAACGACACATGGACTTGGAATCATCCGTCTTGATGCGAAGCACGAGTTTGGCGTGTGGGTGATACAGCTTTATCTTGTACAACTCATGGACGTCGTCAAAGGTCATGAGGTCCACGTCCTCGGAACGCGCAAACTTAATCTGACCACTCGCCTTGCATGGGTTGGCGTAAATGATGTTCGACGGGTCCACGTCGTGATTGATGACCTGACTGATTTCATTCTTACTCGCACAATCGAAACCAATGTCAAACTTTGAGAGAATTTTAGTGATGACAGGGTTTGGGTTGCACTTCACCGCGTAAAATGGTTTCACACGAGGGAGGTGTTCGACCCACTGTTCATATTGTTGAATAATTTTCTTCACGTTGACAATGTAAAAGGCGGAGTTATCGTCGTTATTTTCTAAAAATTTACTTATGATGTCAATGGTGTTCGTGCACCCCTCTTCGAAGATTCGGATATCGCACTCCTGAATGATACTGACGATTTCTGGGAAATCAGACATAATTTCCCTGTATATTAGAATGACACATATAAAGTTTCAATGTTTATAGATACGTAGGCATGAAACCGTTCCTCAAATGGGTGGGTGGAAAGACACAAATCATCGACCAAGTCCTCGCGGAGTTCCCGAGAGACATCGACACCTATCACGAACCCTTCGTCGGCGGCGGCAGCGTCCTGCTCGCGGTGCTCTCGAGTCCGGACATACGCGTGCGACGGGTGAGAGCCAGTGACGCCAACCCCCATCTCATAGCCCTGTACAAACACGTGCAAGACGACCCCGAGGTCTTACACCGCGCCATCGACGAACTTTTTAGTGCATACGACGCGAGGAGTCCCGAGCAGAAGAAAGTGTTTTACTACGACCAGAGACTGCGGTTCAGAGAACTCCCATCGTGCACGGAAAAGTGTGCGCTCTTCGTGTTCCTGAACAAGACGTGTTTCCGTGGTCTCTACCGAGAGGGCCCCGATGGATTCAACGTCCCCTATGGACACTACACCACGACGCCAAAGCCGCCGACGCTTGATGAATTGCGAGCGGTGCAGGGTCTCATCGAGAATGTCGAGTTCACGACGTGCGACTTTCACGAAGCCCTGACACACGTGCAGGGTCCTCGCGATTTCGTGTACGCCGACCCACCGTACGCGCGGGAAACGAAGACGTCCTTTAAGGACTACACGAGGAGTGCATTTGACCAGGACCTCTTATTTAAAGCACTCTCCAAAACAATATTCGTCATGAGTAACGCGAATGTTCCATGTGTCACAGAGTTTTTTAAAGATTTCCAGATATTGTACATCAAGGCTCGTCGCGCCATACATAGCAAGCGACCAGATGCAACAACGACAGAAGTCCTCGTCGTCTGCAAACCGGGGGACCGGGGCCGGGGGTGCACAGACGAATAGGAATGGTTTAGCGTTTGAACGGTGCGTGTACCCCAACGTGTACGTCAAGGGTCAAGGTGGAGAAATCGATGGGTATTGGTTCTTGAAACAGCGCGACTTTGCGAAACACATGAAACCGGTGGACCCGAACATGCGTCTGTTCCATCCCGACGGTGCGTACATCAAAGACGATTGGGTCATGATCATAGAGTGTAAATATCAAGGTGGGTCGGGTAGCGTGGATGAAAAAATTCTAAACTCGCCGACAAAGTTGGAGTTGTACAAACAGGCGTATCCACACGTCAAGGACTGGTGCTATGTTCTCGTCCTGTCCGAGTGGTTCAGGCAACCCTCGTACAAGACATGGATAGATACGTTGACACGTAATCCCGAGATTCAAGTGTGGTGGGCGGAGAAGAGAACTCATAGTGTGTGCATGAAATTAGAAGTAGACGGAGATGCGGTCAAAGTGCATTTATCGAATTATCAACTCGTCCCATGATTTAATGCTCATGTCAGTTTCCTTACACCACGGATACACCGGGTCGCCCACGAAGTTTATCGCACTCACCCCATTTTTAAAACAATCCTTACATATGTCGTAGTTATCATCGATGATGAGTTTCAAGTTGAGTGCTCGACACACGGACGACTTGGATATTTCATGGCGCGTGTAGCTGTTGGTCAGAACGAGGTCGTGAAATATTCCTGGGTAGTGCATGTTCAACCACACCTCCGTCTTCCGTCGAACACAATCCTGTCTACCCGTGACGGCGTAGATGGTATTTTTCTTCGACAGTCTCGAGAGGACGTACTGGGAATCCTTCATCGGTCGAAGTTCTGCAAATTCTCGTGAATCATAAAACTCTTGAATCATCTTTTGTGATTCAGCTTCACTGCATTTAAAGATGTCTCTAAACACGTACGGGTGGTTGACGTGCTGTGGTAACTTTCGTCTGTGAAAGCGTGCGAGGGGGTCTAGGAGAGGCACGAGGACTTCATCGATATCAATAGCAATTCTGTTCATCCTATAGTATTAAACTCAGACATTTGTATGTCCTCTTTTATGTTCACTAAAGTTCTATAAAACGTTCGACGATTGTTCGGGTGGGTCTTGTCTGTCCTGACCTTCAAGGGGCGCCACCACATGGGCACGTCTTCCGTCATGTACTGACACTCCGCGATGGCGTCTTCCCTGAACCACGGTTCCTCGTAATTGTGAATCTCAGATTCGTAGACCAATTGCCCTTTCTCCTGGATGTACAGACGCCACACCCCTGGGCGGTACGGGTCCCTCTTCATTTGAAAATCTATGGTGTTGTGGTCCTTGGGTTTCCACTTGAACATCGTCTCGTGCGTGCCCATCTTCACCGGTTCGTACACCGGGGTGAACACGAGACCATCGACCCGCTGTTGCACCCGGGGCAGGTGCTCTGTCTGAAACGTCTGGAAATCTGCGAGGGGGTGAAATATCTTGAGACGCACCCGGTACGGGTCGGATTTCATGGCGACGATGCGCTTGATGCACTGTTCGATGATCTCGTAGCGATCGAGAAAGTTCATGTGCCCGACGGGTCGTCCACACACCGTGATGCCGTCGTAGGCCAGATAGAGGCCACCGTCGCACAGCTCCCCGTCGAGAATCGTGCCCTCGTACGCGTTTTTCGGAAGGTTGACCCTCGTCTCGAACATGTGAAACGAGCGGTTCACGAACACCGACACGTTCCGCCCCTGCCATCGCGTCGCCACGAGCATGTACCGCTCTCCGTCGGTCTTCTCGCACACGACGTACGCGTTGTTTCGGAGCGTGGGGAAATGTTTGCGTTCGATGCTTATGGGCTGGGGTCCGGGGAAACGGTCCCTCGATCCCCAGACCTGGTGAATATAGGCGATGACGTGTTTGTCCATTACACGAGAAACGCGGCGTCGCTTTATGCCGTGGCGCGAACGCCTGCGGCATTCATGATGTTAGATATGCATTCGTGGGCGTAGGTGGCCACCACTTGGGCCGCGGTCCATGCGTATATTTTAACTCCATAGTCCTTTAATTTTTCAAACATTTTGTCGTAATTCGTCAACTTTGTGTCCCCCAACTTTTTCTTCGCCGTCTTGCACACCATCATCCAGCATCTGGGATTTGTGGACTTCACGTGGTACAGGTCGTCTTTAATTTTCTGTCCCACCTCGGTGTCGAAGTGCAGGCCCATCTGATGCACGGGTTCCTGCGAGTCTTCGAGCACTTTCTTCTTGAACATGTCCCAATCGATGCCCTCCGTGGCTGCGGGGAACACCAGGCACCCACACCCTTCGTGCGTCTCGAACACCTGTTCGATGGTCTTTTCGTCGAGGTTGATGCCGAAATCGATGAACACGATGCGGTCGTACATCTTCATCAACTTTTGCACAGCCTCCGCCTTTTTGAATGGGTCGTCGTTGCAAAACATGATTTCATTGGCCCATCCACGACGAACGCAGTGAATGTTCAACTTCATGACGGTGTGTAAGGTTTTTACGTGACATGACTTCGAACGTGTCACGAGAAGAGTGACGAGTCTCATCTTATGTGTATTAAAACAAATCTAAGCCTTAAGCCTCTCTGCCATGCACGCGTTGAAAGGCAAGTTTCCAACGTGTCCGAGCGTGGTCTGAATGTCGGCGTAGATTTTACCACCCATCTGTTGCCAGCGTCGACAGAACGCGTAGTCTTCGGACAGGTAACGACGCGTCACTGGGTCGATCATGCAATCGAACAGGGCGCAGTACGTGTCAAAGTCTCTGTTTTGATGGTCGTTCACGCAGTCCAACTCCTTGGCGTAGTGTTCGTGCATGCGTTCGAACGCCTCTCGCTTAATCATCATGAACCCCGTCGGTCCGTCGAGGATTTCAATCATGCCATTGTCCACCGAGCGACGTTGGGCGCCAAAATTGATGACGAGCGAACTGCTTAACATGGCCATGTCTCGGTCGTCCCCTTGTTTGATGGCGTCCTTGGCCTGGTCCCACATGACGACCTTTTTCGGGTAGCACGCGACGCTGATGTCGCGATTCGCCCGGAGAAGACGAACCACGGACTTTGGGTCGAAATCGATGTCGGCGTCGATGAACAAGAAAAAGTCGCAGTCAGTCTTTTGCATGAATCGACCGACGGCCACGTTTCGCGCGCGATGGACCAACGATTCGTTCTCCGTGGTGTCGAAATACATCTGAATCCCTTCGCGAATGAGTTCCATCTGGAGTTTAATCATAGAGGCCATGTATCGCTCGAGACAGAGACCGCCGTAGCATGGTGTAGCAACAAAAAGTTTCATTACAAGTTAAACGGCTTTCGCCTCTAAGTATTTTCGAATGATGTTTTCTATTTTATTGAGTGTGGGCACGGACACTGAACACTGTTTACACACATCAGCCTTTGCAATGCCGGTGACAATCCATATTATAGCAGATGCGATGCTGTTTGGTGTCTTACTCATCAATTCCACGCAGTCCTCCACGTCGCGGCACATTTTATTGCACGCGATGCGATGTTCCCTTCCGAGTTCAAACCCGTTGATGAGGCGATTCATGACGTCGACCGGGCGCGTGGTGCCGTTGTCCTCGTTCGTGGTCAACAACACGCTCTTGAACATCTCCGCGGTGCGACTGATGTCTTTGGACTGCACGTTGAACATGTCCGCGATTTCCTTGGTCGTTCTCGGGTAGTTGGCGAGTCGACACGCGTACAACACGCAGTTAGCCTTGATGCCTAGCCGCACGGCACCCCGGGTCAGCTTTCGTTCACTGAAGGTTTTGTAGATCATCTTTGCGTCTCGAATGACCACCTCGGGCAGGGTCGCGCACGCCTCCTCGATTTGCTTGTACGCGTGGTACAGACCTCGGTCTTTGTGATTCATCGCCATGTGGAAGTTGATCGTCGCCATGCGTCGATTCTTGTACGTGGACGATCCCCTGGACGTGCTGATCACGGTGCTCTTCCCCCACTGCGACGAGTACAGGTTCGGGTTCGCGTGCGCGTCGGCGCCACAGCGTGCTGGGTCGGAGACTTTCCCATCCTCGGAGACGCCCGAGGTCCACTCCGCGACGTCGGAGATGTACTTGTCGTCCACGAGACCACACTGCGTGCACACGGGCAAGCCCTCGGGGGCGATCACCTTGGTGCCCTTGCACTCCACGCACTCGTAGTTATTTGCCGCGTGTTCATGTTCTTCTTTGTGTTCTTTGTGTTTGTTTTGGAGAAGCGTGTTTAAATCTTCCCATATAGCTGCCAACATTTGAATGAGCTGATGTTTTAAAACGACGCAAAGTGACGCTCATCCAAACTTCGTCTCGCGCGCATTTCAATCATGTCCACGGTGTCTTTGAAACTTCGCGCCCCTGGGCTCCTGGGCTCCCAGATGTCCCACGCGCGGTCGATCTCGCGATGGCCCTCTGGTAAGGATTCTTCCTCGCTCACGTCCTCGTCTGGAACGATGAAGTCCTCGAGGTCGCTCCCGTCGTCCTCCCATATCTCGCTATCGTCGTCTTCAATGTCAACCTCGGCATAAAAGACGTAGTACGGCGAACCTAAACATTTTATCTCGAGATCTTCGAACGTCGTCCCCGTCGGATAGTGTTCGCACAAACTTTCGCAGGGGGTCGCGGTCATCTCTTGGTCCAACTCGTACACGCACGCGTTCTTGTAAATCTTCTCCGTCTGACTGAGGTAGCGCACGCCGAGGACGTGCCCTGTGTTCATCTGCACCACTCCGTACGTCGCTTCTTCGAGGTCGTTGTCGTGTTCTTTAACTATAGCTTTGACAATGTCATCGACTTGTATTTCTGTGAGTTTGATCATTTTTCTTTACTATCAGGTCAATTAAAAATATTTAACTATTATACTTCAGGTGTCAGATGAGGATTCATATTTATTCAAAAGAGGGATGTACGTATTGCGATCGCGCCGTCGAGTTGTGTGAGTCCGAGGGGCTGACCCACGAAAAGATTATGATAGAAAAAGTGGACTTAGAGAAACTCTGTGGTGGGGCATTTGACGCGTACCCACAGATTTTCAAGGATGGCACGCACCTGGGAAATTTCTTCGACCTCGAGGACTTCATTCAAGACCAATACGAACCACTGCTGGACGACGAGGGGTCGTTCACCCTGTTTCCGCTGAAATATGAAAACCTGTGGAGTCTGTACAAAAAGGCGCAGATGTCCAACTGGACCGCGGAGGAGATTGATTTCTCACGGGACATGGAGGATTGGAAAGGGTTGTCCGAGAACGAACAGCGATTCGTGAAGTACGTGTTGGCGTTCTTCGCGGGTTCGGATGGCATCGTGTTCGAAAACATCAACAACAACTTTGCCGACGAAGTCAGGTCTTCGGAGGCGAAGTCCTTCTACGCCTATCAGTGCCACAACGAGATGGTGCACTCGGAGACGTACAGTAAACTCATAGATAAATACATTCAAGATGGAAAGGAAAAGATGCACTTGTTCAACGCCATCAACACCATTCCGTGCATCGAGAAAAAGGCGAACTGGGCTTTGAAGTGGTTCGACAAGGGTCGCCCGTTCGCGGAACGCCTGTTCGCGTTCGCGTGCGTCGAGGGCATCTTCTTCTCTGGGTCGTTCTGTGCCATCTACTGGTTGAAGAAGCGGGGCCTCATGCCAGGTCTCACCTTTTCCAACGAACTCATCTCACGGGACGAAGGGTTGCACCAGGAGTTCGCCGTGGAACTGTTCAAAATGCTCCGCCACAAACCTTCGGGACACGTGCTCCAAGCCATCGTGCGCGAGGCGGTGGGGATCGAAAAGGAGTTCATCATCGACGCCCTGCCGTGTTCACTCATAGGCATGAACGCGCAAAAGATGTCGGAATACATCGAGTACGTCTCTGATAGGCTGCTGAAACAGATTGGACAGCAGCCCATATTCAATTCTAAAAATCCCTTTGATTTCATGGAACTCATTTCTCTAGAAGGAAAGACAAACTTCTTCGAGAAAAGGGTTGGCGACTATGGTAAAATGGACGTCACTGAGGACACAATTAATTTTGACGAGGAGTTCTAGACTCGCGCTTGATATTCATCATACCCCACGTGACGAGAAGAAACACGAGGGTATGAACGAACAAGCCCAACATCGTCGGGCACCCGTTCGGGCTGGCCAAACCTTGGCCCAACAATCCACGGGTCAACATGTACGTCTGTGGGTTGGAGATGATGAAAAACGTCAAAGCGGAGATGACGCTGATGACGAGCTTTTGTTGTTGCTTTTCGCCGTTGCAGCCGCAGCCGCAATCCTTGAACAATGCCATTTTAATATATGCGTAGAAAAATTTTATTTCCAGGACAAGGTCCCTGTGGTGTACGTGTACGTGCTTCTGACGTTCTGAATGATTGGAGATTCCTCGAGATTGACAGCCGTGGACGTACTCGTCTCACCCTGGTACAGAGGTCGTCGAAGGATGATTTTCGTACCACACACGTCAGCTCGATGGGCGACATCGCTCGTGTTCGTGAGCGTCACCTCGAGGACTTCACGCACCGCGCCTAAATCGAGCGTGAACGACGACGTCGCCTGTGCGTCGGTCTCCTCTTCTGCGTCTATGAGTGTAGAGTTGTTGACGCCCACGATGGACGCCGCTGGAGTCATGTTCTTGATGAGATTCGTCACGCCCGTCTCCCCGCCGACGACTGCTATGTCGGAAAGGATGAACGTGTTGGACGTCGTCTGCTTGACGTCGATGTATCGGCACAACACTGGCACCGGGCTTGGTTCGCATGGTGGACACTCAGGGACACACTCCGTGCCCGTGAATGAAAAACATGCGTTGGTATTCAAGTTGCTCAGGTCGAAACTGCCTTCTGTGCACGTGTACGCGAGTCCCACCGCCGAGGACGCGGCACATCCCATGAGACCAAACACGAGCACGACGGACATCTGTATTACCCTGTGAAATTATTTCCATTTTTCATAGGCGTCGCTCGTGATTTTGTACGTGTAGTTGGCCGCGGCGAAGTCGATGACTGGCGACGTCGCGATTATCTTCTTGGCGACGGCACCCGCGTCGCCCACTTCGTTCCCACTGAACACGAGTTTCGCGCCCGCGATGTTGACTTGGCTCGCTGCGGTAGCGGTGTTCGTCAAGACCACTTTGTGCACCTTCTTGAGACCACCGAGGTCTAAGACCACCTTTGCCTTGTCGGTGGCATCGGTGGCCACCGCCGGTGCCGTGCCGAGCGTGGCCGTGCCCGTCTCGACGTCGATTAAGTTGGCGAGACCGTTAGCGGTCGTCGCACCTTCTATCGCAGACGCGCGCTCCGTCGCCGTGGCCGCGTGCACGATGAGGCTCGTACCGGACAGGTCGTAGACCTCGATGTCCGAGAGCGAGATCGCGTTTGACGTGGTCTGTTCGACCGTGATGTATTGGCAATTGATGGCCATGTCGACGGTAGTGGTCGTCGGCGTCGCGTTCGACGTGAGGAACGACAAACAGCTATTCGCGCTGAGGTTCGACAGTTGCAGCGAACCATCGGTGCACGTGTAGAATAAGCCCGCGGCGGACGAGCACGAGCATCCAAGCATGGCCATAATGATCGCGGCCGACATTCTGAGTATGTATACATTAAAGAAATATATTTTTCCCCTGGGTTAAAGTTAATCCGCGGTACTTAGGTATACAAGCAAAACAATAAAAATGTCACTCGCAATCACCCAAGCTTCCGAATTCAAGGCTTCTGATGTCGATTTCTCTAAGATGAAAAAGAACAAGAACGGCGGAAAGACGGTCTACCTCAACAAGGGTGGCAATAACAAAATCTTCATTCAATTTCCGAAACTTCGATGCCCGTACGGCCTCTCCGCGTTCACCGACGAGGGCACGGGGAAGACGTCGTACAGCCTCGACCTGGCCTTCGACACGGACGTCCCGGAAGCCGTCGAACTTCGTAAGACGTTCGAGGAGCTCGACGAACTCATCGTCAACAAGGTTGCGGAAAACTCCGTGGAATGGCTTGGGAAGGAATTCAACGTCGAAGTCCTCAAGCAAGCCTTGTACAAGCCGTTGGTGCGTGTGGGGAAGCCTGAGTACCCGGCGACCATCAAGTTGAAGATTCTCACCAAGCCCGATGGAACCTTCGTCCCGGAGAGCTACAACATGAACCGCGAGAGCATCCCCCTTGACAACGTCGAGAAGGGTGCCAAGGTGCACACCATCGTCGACCTGAACCAAATCTGGTTCATCGACAATAAGTTTGGTGTCACTATTCGCCTCTCACAGGCGCTCGTCGAACAATCTGCCAAGTTGCCATCGTTCGCGTTCCAGGGCATCGACCTTCCCGAACCGTCCAATGAAGTGGATGACGACGATGAAATCGTAGACGAAGAATAAATAATTTTCTAGTGTAATTACAACATACCATGATTGCCCTCATCATTCTGCTCCTCATCGACGCGTACATTTTGTGCTCCATGAAGAACGCCACCACCACCGCTGCGAAGAAAAACGGAGACTACATTGTTTACGGGACCATGGGATGTGGATGGACTCGTAAGCAACTCGACGTCATGAAGGACAATAATATTTCCCATGAATTCGTGGATTGCTCGAAGAAAGGGACGTGCCCCGCTGGTGTCAAGGCCTATCCGACTATTAAGCACCCGAACGGTGACATGACCACGGGATTTAACACCCTCGAATGATCATGAGGGACACGGACAATAAGAACGCGTCCAACATCGTCTCGATGGGCTTCAACACGCTGATGTGCTTCACCAACGAACGGTTCCACAACACGCGCAAGAGGAAGGTGCTGATGAGAATGATCAGCGTGTAGAGGAGGACTTCCGTGAGCATATCCGACTTCGTTTCAGTCTTAGAGATTTCTCTGAGCATTTTATTATGTACACAGATAATAAAATGGTCCTTCCACTGAGTGGTTCTGAAAAGAAATTTACCACGCGTTTGTGGAACAAATACAAGAACTCGAACAACTGCTACGCCTACGCCGTCAACGATCCTGAAACGTACCGTTGGCAGAAGAGCATCCCAGGAGACCGAAGCGGCATGTCGAACACGTATCACAACTACACGCATTGCAAAGGCCTTCCCGAACGCGTCATTTCGGACAACCCACGAAAAGTGTACAAGGTTAACCCCGTGTTGCGATGTAAAAAAGGGTTTTTCAAAATCATGATGTTCACGTCACCTCAAGGCGACTTTCACTTTTACAAACAACACGGGCTCTGTGAATACAAAGTCCAACCCGGCAACACCGTGAAGAGTGTGGCTGCGTTTTTCAAGGTACCACAGGCGCGCATCGCCAACGCCGCGACCAAGGCTGGAGGGTTCAAAGAGGGCAAGCGCATCGTGTTCAAAGTCAACTTGTGGTCCCATAAGAGGGGGTGGAGCGACGGTGGCGCTCTCCTCGTGGACGCCAAGGGGAAGATGATTCAGGACCCTCGCAAGGCGGCAAGAAACTACCCAGGTCTGAACTACTCAAACTTCTGTTCGTCATTCTGCGTCAAGGATCGCGGCATCAAGGTCGGCAAGACTCACCCCAAAGTCTCTCAGAAGTGAGTCCAGGTCGTCCTGAGTCTCCGCCTCGAAGGACACATCGAAGATGTCGAGGACACTGAACACCTGCTCGTCGTTCAAGTGCACGACGTTTGACGTTCGAGCGATGAAGTTATTCGTCACTTGCAATGTTATGCTAAATTGGGAAACATCGAATACTTTTCGACAGACCGGGCACGTGTGTTTACCCTGCGCCTTCCATCGCTCGATGCACGACGCGTGAAATATATGTCCACAACGGATGGCGTTGTTCCTGGTGGCCTTCACCTCGTTGAGACATATAGAACATGTCATTACTACATGTACCTACCTAAACTTTTTTTAATAAATATCCGCGACGTTCAACAACGGCGTGTTGCACTGGTTGCACTGTTGTGCGCCCTGCAAGCCTTGGACTTTCGCGAGCACTTCCGGACCGCTCTTTTGCAACAACTGGCGGTACGTGTAGTTGTCCTCGAGAGCGATGCCGTTTTGTTTCATGATGTAATTGTTCACGAGTTGCGCTGAGGAGTGAATCGTGAAGCATCGGCCGTCGGCCATTCCCAGGCGTTGAGACATTGTATTTATTATTACAGGAGAAAATTTATACGATTGTTTCGAGTCGTTTGAAGCCATGATTCAAAACCCATGCTGTGCAACTTATGTACAAGACTGTTACATTTGTATCCAAGGAAAGTGTCGAACGAGTCGCGGACGTCAGTCGGCGACACGCGAATGTTTTGGTCGCATCGGTCGATGTGTCGACACACGATGTTGTATCCATAGGCAACCTCTTTCAGGGTCTCGGCACCGGTGATGATTATTTTACCCGTGGAGAAAATGGATGTGGTGATTTCTTTCGCTTCTTCGAACGGTTTGAATTTTATTTTCACCGCCGAATACTTGTCCGGTTGGAAACTGACTGAAAACGTGTTTCCATGGTTTTGAAAGTGTCTGGCTACCAACATCAGGTTGACGTGATAATTCAGACTGTAGTTGCTGTTTATCATGACGACTCGAAAGTCGTCGTCCTTTATCATCGACTCCATGTCGAGGTACGTCTTGAAAAGTTGTTTAAGTTGGGCGATCACTCGCTGACAATCGAAAAGGTCGCAGCACCCAGCGACTTGGATGGACCCATTGGGGAAAATTTTCACACTCTTAGTGGAATATGGGTCTTTATACACTAATGTTATTTGATTGTAAAAAGTGGTATTTTTTATGGACCACTGAAAATCAGATCCAACGGCGCCCTCTCTTTGAAACGACAAGTGTTCGACGCGACCGAACACCTCTCGGAGCTTCTCGAGATCCACGGGTTGACCGAACTTGGCGACCATCGTGATCGTGGTAATCTTCACCCACGACGGACGCGTCTCCTCGGGGAACATGTTCCTAAAGTCATCCACCGTGAGTATGAAGCTGAACGACTGGTTCGCGATCGACGAATACATGTCGTGCGTCGCGAACTGACGTCATGTCTTTAAAAGTCTCTCGAGCCGACCCCCCTCCCTTCCCATAAAAATAGTCAATTCGACAGTTTCACCATCTAAATATACCTGTCCCGAAGCCCTTCCGATACCTAAATCTTCGACCCTACACATGTGAACTTTGACCATCTTCGAGGGGGGTGCCCTGCTGTGGCGCACCGCGAGCACCGCGGCGTCGCGCTTCGTCTCCCGTGGCACGACGTCGTCCTCGCACGCGATGACGACGTGAGAGCCTGGGTGCCCTGCGACGTGCATCCACCACTCTCGGCCGTAGGACGATTCCGTCAGTCGATCGTTGTCTTTGGCGTTCTCACCGACGTGAATTTTCACCCCGTCCACGGACGTGAACGTCTTCATGCGTAGTACTGCTCGTAAATATTTAAATAACTTGCAAAAGTCAACCACATCGCGAGAGGGAGGGTGTAGTTTCTGGCCGGACCCTTGAGCTGGGCGACCGTGTACCACGTGGCCACCGCCGCGCTCACGATCACCAAGGGGGCCTTGTCCTTGTTTTTAGTGCACGAGTACGCGATGAGCCACAGGCAGCATAGAGCCGTTATGGCTGTGAATAGGACGTCCTGTTTACTCAGGTACCACGCGTAGCCCGTGGTCGCGTAGAGGATGGGCCACACCACACCAAACACCCACCCCGGTGGGCGAAAGGGCACCCCCTCTCCTGAACTTTTCAAATTGGGACACAACAGACTCGTGCCCGTGATCGCAAGGGCAGGGATGAATGCACGCATTGTTCTTATTAAAATACACGATATTATTTATACGTTTGTCTACACCACCATTCATTCATCCCCGCGAATTCGAACGCGAGATGGATGAGAGCACCGGTCAGGAAGAGGAGCCACGGGGTGGTGAGACCCGTGTTGAGCTGGATGAGGGCAAAGTACGTCGCCGATGTCATGACACCGACGACCACCGCTTCCATCAAGACTGAGTTTCTCATTGTATTTATTACTTAGCACGCATTTTTTTAGTAAACTTGGTGAGTTCGTCAGATTTCTTGAACGCAAAGTATTCAGCCTTCATACCAGCATCGACGAGCTTTGCAACCTTGATTAACTGCGCGTCCGTTGGAACAGTTTTCATCCTCGCCAACTTGTCCGCGTAGATGCTCGCCTTCTGCTGCGCTCTCTTCATGACTTTCACGAGAAGGTCGAGCTCTTTCCGAAGTTTCGCGTATTTGTCCAGTTCTCGTTTGGTCATCTTTTCCATGATTTTCTTCGGGAGAGTGGCAGCGACCATGTTTGTATATATGTATGCAATGATTTTTCGCATACATCTATATAGGCATGTCCAGAGAAGAAACGTCTGGTCGAGCGTCTGCTGACTGACAAAAATTGGAATCCCACACCAAAGGAACTTAAAAAGTATGGTTTGTAATAAAGCATGAGTTTCCTTCGGTCTGCTAAATTCATCAACGACGTCGAGCTCGGTGCTGATTTCGTGGAGGTTGAGTACGCCAAGTACGTGGTCGGCGAGAACCGCTACGAGACGTTCGTCGATTACTTTCGCACCACACCCAAAGGGGACTGGGTGGAGATCACCTCGCTGAAACAAAACATTCGTTTGGAAAAGTTCCTGGACAGCATGGTCGAGAAGACGACCGAGGTGTTGCAGAAAATGTGCGAAATCGTCATCGAAAACGTGGAGTGTTCGACTCGACTCATGTGCGCATCCAAAATATTAGACCCAACGTTCACCCCGCCGTACGTCAATCTTCGTCGCAGTTGGCAGCGCGCGCTCGTGGTCGACTTTTGCATGGACGTGCTTCCCGAAATCATCTATCACTGCACCGATACGCGCAGACTCGAGAAATTTTATAACGTCGTTAACCTTTTCGAATAAAAATAAACCCCATCATGAGCAACACGACGAGAAGGGGGATGACCACGTTCACATCCTTCGTGGTGGTGGGTAGGCGGACACGTCCTGTGCTCGAGGTCTTCGCAGCACACGTGTCGATGCGTCTGCGCGGGTACGCGGGGCGCGTCAGCGGACACGATGGTTCGCGACCACCCTTGCAAAAGTCAATGGTGCGGTCGCCGGAGGTGGACGCCACGTCGCAGATGGGGCTCAGGGGCGACGTTCGTTCGACGTCGCGCCCACCGTGAACCTCTCTGCCATGGTCGGCGAAATCGGGGGTCTGTCGAACGCTTCCTGGGAGTGAAAAGTCAAACAGGACATAGGGGTTCAGTTTATTCATGGCATCTTCATCAGACAGCAGCATTGCTCTTTACTTAATACAATATTTTTTATACCAATCCTTGGTAGGATAGGTGGCTATTGGTCTATGCACGGTCGGCGGGTCAAAGATACTCTTACGCCGTCGTCCAACTTTCACCAGGCGCGCGTGATACTTTTGCGCGTGCGACGCGACTTGCGTGGGTGAGCGGGTGAGCACGTATTTCTTGGAAATCTTGGCCCATTTCCCCGGACCGTAGATTTGCAACCCTAGAAGAAATCGAGTGTGTTCGCTCTGAGTCCACGCGTTTTTGTTCATGTTTTTGCGTCGAATTGTGACGATCACAATTTGATGATGTTGGCGTAATTCTTCTTTTTTCCATAAAGCGAGGTGTTTTCCGGTCGGTCGATGGGGATGGTCGCCGTGTCAATCTCCTTGAGATAGGCCAGGTACTGGGCCACGCCAGTCTTCACTTGGCCGACCGCGGTGTCGATGACGACCGTGTTCATGGCGCGGACTTGGCTATTCACGTCGCCGTAATGGTCGCCGGCGTTGTTGATGAACACGTAACGCATGAGGGTCTTGAGGTCGTCGTCGTTCTGATAATCAATCTTGATGCCCGTGATTTGCTTGAACTTTTCACGAATCCCGCGTTGAAGGAGGTCCCGATTAAAGTCGCTAAAGTACAGGGTGTTCAGGGGTGTCGCGCACTGTTTGATTGTGTTCAGCTGGACGTTGTCACACATTTAATATACCCGAGGAAAATAATATTTACTTCTATTAAATAATATCATGGAGCTCGCCGACTTCGACGAGACCTATGCCAACAAGCCCCAGAACGTCGAGGTCAAGCCGTGTCAAGCCCCGGCCTGTTTCGTGAACTCGTACGCACCCGTGGCGAAGCCCGGGGAAGACGGTCCGTTCTTCGTGAACACGTACCTCATGCAATCCAATCGTAAGAAAGAAGTAGCCGGTGCGGTCACCATTCGCGCGAGTGATTTGAAATGTAATTAAAAAATTCGTACCCTAATTATACAACACCCCCACCCCCGAGGATGAGAGTCACCAAGAGAAATGGTCGCGTTGAAGACATGAAATTTGACAAAGTCACCACCCGTATCTCCAACCTGATTCATGGACTCTCACCCGAAGTCGACCCCACCAAAGTGGCGCAACAAGTCTTCAGCAGCATGTACGACGGCATCAAGACCCAGGAGTTGGACACGCTCTCGGCCGAGATTTGTATCGGCATGATCACGAGCGACCCCGACTACGAAGTCTTGGCCACGCGCATCGTCGCTTCAAACATTCAGAAGCAAGCGCCTAACACCTTCGTCGACGCCATGAAGGCTTTGCACGAGGGGGGTGTGGTCACCGACGAGATTGTCCGCGTGGCGGAACTCGTGAACGATTACATCAAGCCCGAGAGAGACTTCGACTATGGCTACTTTGGACTGAAAACCCTGGAGAAGTCCTACCTCCAAAAAGTACATGGAAAAATTTGCGAAACCCCGTCGTACATGTTCATGCGCGTGGCCATAGGCGTGCACGGGGAGGATTTCCCATCCATCCTGGAGACGTATAATTTCATGAGTCAAGGCTATTTCATCCACGCGACCCCGACCCTGTTCAACGCCGGCACGCACAGACCACAAATGAGTTCGTGCTTTTTAGTGGCAAATAAAGACGACAGCATTCACGGCATCTACGACACCCTGCACGAGTGCGCAGCCATCAGTAAATGGGCCGGTGGCATTGGATTGCACATTCACGACGTGCGTGCCAGTGGGTCGCACATTCGAGGCACCAATGGACGCAGCGATGGCATCGTTCCCATGCTCCGCGTGTACAACGCCACGGCCAGGTACGTGAACCAGGCTGGTAAGAGGAAAGGCTCATTCGCCATCTACATCGAACCGTGGCACGCCGATGTCATGGAGTTTCTCGAGTTACGTCTGAACCAGGGTGATGACGAATCGCGATGTCGCGACTTGTTCACGGCCATGTGGATTCCAGACCTGTTCATGAAACGCGTCGAGGAAGGTGGTCGATGGTCCCTGTTCTGCCCAGACACCGCGAAAGGGTTATCGGATTGCTACGGCGACGAGTTTGACAAGTTGTACACAAAGTACGAACAGGAGGGATTGGCCAAGCGCACCGTGGACGCCGCCGACGTGTGGAAAGCCATCTTGAAGAGTCAGACCGAGACGGGAACGCCGTACATGCTCTACAAAGACGCGTGCAACGCCAAGTCCAATCAAAAGAATTTAGGCGTCATTAAGAGTTCAAATCTTTGCGTGGAAATTCTGGAGTACACGGACAAGGACGAGACCGCGGTGTGCAACTTGGGGTCCATCGCGCTCCCGAAGTTTGTCGACGCGGAGAATAACACGTTCGACTACGAGGCGTTGCACAGAGTGACCAAAGTCTTGACGAAGAACTTGAACAAAGTCATCGACCGAAACTACTACCCAACCGTCAACGCCCGACAGAGCAACGTGCGCCATCGACCCATCGGTATCGGGGTCCAGGGTTTGGCGGATGCGTTCAACATGTGTAAGTTGCCTTTCGATTGCGACGCGTCCAGGGCGATGAACAGCTACATCTTTGAGACGATGTATCACGCCGCTCTCGAGGCGAGTTGTGATTTGGCGAAGGCGTCCCACCCCTATCCCACGTTCAAGGGCAGTCCCGCGAGTGAGGGCATCCTCCAGTTCGACATGTGGCAAGGGGAGACCAAGTTGAGTGGTATGTACGACTGGGACGCGATGCGTCAACGCATCAAACTCGATGGTCTCAGAAATTCCCTCCTCCTCGCGCCCATGCCTACGGCGAGCACGGCGCAAATTTTAGGGAACAACGAGTGTTTCGAACCGTACACGACGAACATCTATCTCCGACGCACGCTCGCGGGAGAATTCGTCGTCGTGAACAAACACTTGGTGGAGGACCTCAAACAGTTGGGTCTGTGGTCCAAGGCGATGAAAGACCTGCTCATCAAGGCGGATGGTTCGGTCCAGAACATCTCAAACATTCCCGACGACATCAAGAACAGGTACAAAACGGTGTGGGAAATTTCCCAAAAGTGCATCATCGACATGGCTGCCGACCGGGGACGCTTCGTGTGTCAAAGCCAGAGCATGAACCTCTTCATGCAAAGTCCCACGTTCAGTAAGTTGTCGTCGATGCACATGTACGCGTGGAAGAAAGGGCTGAAGACGGGCATGTATTACCTGCGCTCGAAGGCCAAGGCGAAGCCCATCCAGTTCTCGCTCGACATCGAACCCGATTGCGTCGCGTGTTCTGCTTAAAGTTATGATTTGATTTATTTAATATGAAGTTCACTGAGTTGTGCTCTAACATCGACATCGGTAGCTATAAGAATAAGAAGATTGTCATCACCAACAAGGATGGTGGACATCTTCGCACGCAAGCCCCGCGTTTGTACATGCCCTTTGGTATCTGTGGATTCACACCCGAGGTCGGTCCCACCAAGTACACTTTGGACTTGGCGTTGACTGGTTGGGACGAGGAAGGTGGTTACGTTCAAAAGTTTTACAACACCCTCCGCGACGTGGAAGACATGGTCATCGACGCCGTCGTCGCGCAGAGTCAGGACATTTTTCAAAAACCGATGACCAAGGAGGAACTGCTTCCGATGTTCAACTCGAACATCAAGGAGAACCCGGGACACGCGCCAAAGTTTCGCGTCAAGGTTGACACGGACATGAACGACGTCATGAAGGCGGATGTGTTCGACGCGAACAAGGAGCGTCTGTGTAAGGAGGCTGTGACGCACGGTATGTATTCAAGAAATTCAGGAAGACCCATCGTGGAGATGTGTTCTGTGTATTTCTTGAACCGGAAATTTGGCGTCACGTGGAAGCTGCACCAGTTGCAAGTGTTTGAACCGGAACGTCTCAAGGGGTTCCAGTTCTCTATTTAGTACCCGCCACCAAGGCGGTGTAGATGAGCTGACACTTTTTTAATAACTTACCTTCGATGCGAACGAACGCATCCTTCACACCCATCTGCTTCTTAGCCTCGGCGACCGCTTCGTCCCACAATGCGAGAGTCATCATGTATTACTATGTGCTCAGAGTTTTTTTTGCAAACGCTTGAACTGCTTCATTTTGCGGTCGTACTCGCTCGAACCCTCCTTGGCCTGCAACTTGACCTCGCCATCCTTCTTCACGCCTTTGGGCTTCCACACCTTGACGAAGTGCGCCTTACCTTCAGCCTTCATGCGCGCCATCGCGGCGGCGTGCGCCTTCTTGCTCTTGATGCGGCCATCGTTGGGGTCGAGGTACAAATCCTTCTTCATGAGACCACCTTCGGTCATCGTCGCGCTGCCGTGCATGACTTCGGCGCGGGAACCAATGCGTTTCATCATCATCGTTTTTTATTATAAGGGCTAGAAAAAAAAGTCATCCTCCTCATCCGAGGGTTCTATGATTTCACACTCCGCTGGGGGCTTGGGTTTACGCGGACGCGTCGTCTTCGGTGGTGGTGGTTCGATGCCGTGTTCTCGGTGATAGAGCACCTTGTCCCAGAACGCGCGCATGATGGGGAGGTTCGTCTCGAACCACCCGCGGTCCCTGTCGACTTGAACGACCACGAATTCCTCCCCCTTTGGCCAGTTGAAATCCGCTGGTTTGTACTGAATGAAATGACACGTTTCGAGATCCATTATTTCCATGCACAGCTGCAGTTGTGGCATGTAGTGTTCTGGCACCTCTGCTTTGATTTCGCGCATCATGGGACACTTAATTTCCACGAGTTTCCCACTCTCCGTGACCCCATCAGGGGACCCCCCGAGCCACAAGTGTACGGGGTGGGGCACCAATCCTATCTCGTGCACGACTTCACCGTATCGTTCTTCGTACAGTATTCTCGCTTCGTCTTCGTATTTCTCCCCATGTCTGGTCGCTTCGTTTCCAGTAAACTTTTCCCCGACGCCACACTTCTTCAACAACAAGTCATGTGGCGTCTGGTATTTATTACATCCTATGGCGGTGGCGGCGTCGCTCGCGGTGAGCATCTTCCCACGCAATGCCAGCCATTCCTCTGACTTTTGTGCTGCATATTCACGCTCGAGGAGGGCTTTCACATTCGGATGCATCGCACTTATTGAAAGAATGAATACTACTTTTAACTAAAAAAGGCTCTCGCGGCGTTCTGTTCCGCCTGTTTTTTGGATTTGGCCCACCCTCGTCCGAGGAACGCGTCGTTCACGTAGGCGTCGATGACGAACACCCCATCGGTGTGGTCGGTGATTCTGTACTCGGGGAGGGGGAAGTTGTTCGTCTGACAGTACCGCATGAGGTGGTCTTTGAAGTTGTCGTCCACGAGGAGGCACTGCATGTCCACGAACGATGGGTCCTCGTAGATGCGAAGGATGAATTCCTTCGTGTGTAGGAGGCCGAGGTCCATGTATATAGCACCACACAGGGCCTCGAACACGTCTTCGAGTATCTTCGTGTTGTTATTCCACTTGTTTCGCATGCCTTTCTCGTCCATCAACACCACGTCCTGCAGTTGAAGTTTACGCGCGATGGCGGCCAAGGTCTCTCCGCGCACGAGTTTCGTGCGCGCCTTGGTCAAGAACCCTTCTTGTTGGGATTCATACCGGTCGAACAACCACTTCGTGACGACAAAACCAAGCACGCTATCGCCTATGAATTCAAGGGTTTCGTACGAGTGTTCTATGTTTTCGTATTGTTTCAACGCAGACTTGTGAGTAAAGGCTTTTTGGTACAGAGATAGGTCTCCAATCTTTGTACCAACAAGTTTTTCGATATAATTTCGGTCAACGTTGGACATTACATTACAATATTATTTTATTTTTAAGCCGACTTGATGTAATGCGGGGAAAGGTACTTTTGCAAGTTCAAATACGTGACTTGAACATCCGCCGGCGGCTTCAAGAGCGAACGGAGGGTGTCGTCCAAAACCAATTGGCGACCGTTCTCCGGATGCTTGAGACCTTTTTCCGTGATGTACTTGGTGACAAACTTGGTGACTTCGCTGCGAGAAGCTTGTTCTTCGGCGGATAAACCCATGAACGCGCGAAGCTCATCGGAGATGTTTTGCTTGCGGTTGAAACCGTTGTTAGCCACGCGAGCCTTGGCCTTCTCGCCGTCCGGGTCGTCGAGCTTCGCCTTAATCTTGCGAACAATCTTCGTGAGGCTCTTGATGTCGTTGCGAAGGGCTTCAATTTCTTCTTGCATCTTTGGTTTGTTTCTTATTGAATTCTCGTCTCGATTCTTTAAGCCATTAAAATCGTCGAAAGTATGACCAAAATGACGAGTGCGACGAACACCAGCCAGAATGACCCAGTCTTTTGAGACATGCCGTCGTTCAGTATGGCGAACGGTTCTGGACCTCTGCACCCACCAGCGCAACACGCGGGAGGACACGGGTCCACGTTCGGCCCGTGCCTGGCGCCACAGAACTGTGGACTCGTGGGCGTCTTCGCGTAGCACCGACAGTTGTCTATGACGTCGCACGCGAGCTGCATTTTAATTTATGTACACATAATAATATGGATACGAGGTTGTACACCGAGGACACCATCAGGAAATATTTGTTAAAGAACCTGTGTAAAGGGGACAAGGTTCTGTTGAAATATTACGATGAGGGCAAGGTGCGTGAATTCCGTAAACGCCTGTCGACGCGACACAAAGATGCCAATCTGAAAGAGATGCTGTACGTGTACGTCACGGACACCGTGCGAGACATCGTGTATAAAATCATAGGCGAACTCTCCGAACACATGAAACCCATGGGCGACCTCGTCATCTCCGGTGGTGATGCGTTTAACATGCAACTCCCCAGGGTGGATCGCATCGTGACGTCGGACATCGACACCAAGTTCGCACCCAGGATGAAGTACGACGCCAGATTTTTTGGGAAATTACAGGGCATCAAACTCATCATGTGGGACAAGCTCGGTGAGATTTGCGTGCGTTTCAACAAAGTCATCAAAGAGAGGATTCAGATGGATCGCTCCAAGTTGAAAAAGTTTTTGGGGGTCTCGTTCACAGAGAAAGGGCCGTGGCTCGTCAGGAGGTACACGCTCATGAAGAAGAAAAAGCTCTCATCTGGAACGAACGTGAGCAAGGGCAACGTGCTCACCGACGTCGAGCTCTTCGCCCTCGACCTGAACCTGGGGTGGTACGACGTCGCCGCGGGAAAGGTTGTGCAACAACGCATGGGTGGCATCCTGGACGTGCCGTTCATGCGCCCAGGGGAGTTTGGGTTTGACGTCATATTCAAAAAACAAACCACGGGCATCACGTACGTCAACAGGAACAGTGGCGCCATCGTGCACGACAAGAGAGTGGCCATCGCGAGCAAGGCTTTTCTCATTCACGACGTGGTCATCATGCAGGAGTTAAACTTACGCCCGGAGAAGAAAGCCAAGGACCGCGCGCGACTCATCAAACTCGCCCAGGCCATCTCGAAAGGGATGACGTTCAGGGCGACGGACAGCATCTTTGACATTTACTTCAAAGTCATCAATAAACTCCCATCCAGGACGAAGACGGTGATCATGAATGGAAAAGTGAACTTGCGCGTGGCGGAACAGAAAGACCCGTACAAGTATCAAAAGTACACGATTCAACCCGACGGGGAAAAGCTCAAGAGGCAGTTGGTGTACGGCGTGAACACCTTGGTGCCGCTGAAGATTAAAGGTTTCGTCAAGACGAACGGGCGTCAGCGTTTCGACGTGCGCAAGAAGAAATGGGTCGAGAACAACTCGTTGCGATACATAGGGAACGAATGGAACTACAAGCCCGCGCTCAACTTGAATAAACTTAATTTCGTGAATCAGTCCGTGTGGAACGAAGTCAATCTGCGAAGCACTTTATATGGCTACAGACCGGAAAGAGATGGGTGGATTCCAGACGGCATCCTCTACGGTGCAGCTATGATTCCATTCATAGGCATGCAGGACAGTCTGTTCATTTAAAGATTATCCTCGTGATTTAGGTATACAATGCTGTACAACACCCCCGCCAAACAAGACGATGGATGCTACTTCGTGCGCGCCACGACGGACGACAAGAAGAAGCATTTCATCCAGTTGAACAAGGTTCGCATCATCGACAACGCAGACACCGACATCACGATCGACCCAGTGTCCGTGGGCAATAAGCGAAAGATCGCCGCCATTAACAAGGCAAATCTTCAGGCTGCAAAGGAAAACTGCAAGGAATGGTTCGGTAAGGAGAAGTCAACGGACGCCCTCAAGGCGGCGTACAGCGACGCCGAGCTCGTGGCTGAACGCATCCCACCGACCAAGGTTTTCTCAGCAGAACAGGAGGTCGTCGACTTCACCGCCATTGCCGAAGGCGCGGAGTGCTCATTGATTCTGGAATACGTCGGCATGTGGTTCGCCAAGAGCGCATTCGGTCCAGCCTACAACGTCGTCCAGGTCAAGCTCCATCCAGAGCCCATCAAGTCTGAATACCCAGAGGAGTACGCCTTCGTCGACGAAGAGGAGGTCGAGCCCGAGCCCGAGGCTGAGGTCGAGCCCGAGCCCGAGCCCGAGGCCGAGGCTGACCCCGAGCCCGAGGCCCCAGTAGACGAGACGTCAGAATAAAAAAAATTATGTAATAGTAATATAAAGCAGGATGGTGAAAGTTAACAGCCGCACCAGAAATTTATTGATGTTGGTGAGCATTGCGGTGCTCGTTTATTTGTTGTTCAACATGAACAACGGCAAGTCCGAATACACGCTCACGGAGCGCGAATTCGCGGACGTGGGCCCGACCGCGGTCGGACCGTCTGCCGCCGCGATGCCGGTTGCGAACGGTTGTCAGATGAATGCGGGTACCGGTTTGGCCTCGTCCCTCTTGCCGCGCGAAGTCGCCCAGGGCGAGTTCGGTGAGTTCAGCCCGGAAGACATTCTTAAGGGTCAAAACTTCCTCGAACCGCGTCAGCAAATCGGGTTCCCGGAGACCGTGGGAGGTGCCCTTCGCAACGCGAACCAGCAAATCCGTTCCGACCCGGCCACGCCGAAACAACAATACATCTGGAACAATAGCACCATCGTCGCGGACACGATGCAGCGCGACTTGTGCTAATTAAAGATTTGTAGACTTTTAGTAATAAACGCATGTCATCAGACGAACTCTCAGAAACCGTCGCACGCCTCGTCGAATTGAACAAACAAATCACCGAGGCGAAGTCAGACATTAAGATTTTAACACAGGCGGAGAAAGCGTTGAAGGTGCGGGTGCAGAGCGCCATGGTGAATCAGGGCATAGACACCATCAACTTGCGAAAGGGAAAGATTGCACTCAAAAAGACCACGCGTAAGAAAGTCATGTCTAAAAAACACCTTCTCGAAGGTCTCGTGGACTATTTTGAAGGCGACCAGGCCAGGGTAGACCGCATCGTGCAGGGTATCCAGGAGAAACTCGGCACCACGGAAAGCACTTCCATTTCGCTCACGGGTTTAAAAGAAAAGAGCTCTGATTAAATACATCGCGATGGTCTGGTCGCAATACGTCTACGAAGCCTCGGTGGGTTTAGACGTAGACCCCGATAGTGGGGGCGACGACGACCATAACAACACAGACGACCTTCGTCTGAATATATGGGAATGGGAAATCCAATATTCAGAAGAACTGTGGGAGCTCTGGGACCTCCTGCGCATGCTCGTGCGAGATGCATTTCTCGAACACGCCATGCTGACCAAGTGCACGTACTCGGAATTCGTGGAATTTTGTTTCAATCAGTACAGAGACACAGAACCGTACGATGGCCCAGTGCCTTTCTTCGACAACGTGACGTACTGGTGGTGTGTGTTGTGGAATGAATTCAAGTATTTGAACTTTGCACCAGGCGCCACCTTTGACGACTTTGCTCGTTTCGTCGTCGAACACACCGAGATAAATAATCTCACCATATAACAAATGCTCCCCGACGTTACGTCTCCGAAAGTTGCCATCCCCGCGGCCCTTTTTCTCGCGCTCAGCCCGGGTATGTTGCTCACCACCACCGGCAAAAACGTCAAGTTCATGGACCGTTCCACCAGTCAAATGGCCGTGCTGTTCCACGCGTTGGTGTTCTTCCTCGCGTTCGCCCTCGTGGCGCGCGCGATGAACTTGGTCCTCACCCAGACGGACCTCATCGTGACGACCGCGTTGTTCGTGATTCTCAGCCCGGGTCTCTTGTTGACCCTTCCGCCGGGCACTGGTGGCGTGTTCATGTCCGGTCAAACCAGTGTGTTGTCGGCCACGGCTCACGCGCTCGTCTTCGCCTTGGTCTTTGCGTCGCTTCGCAAGCAATTTCCTCAATTCTATTAAGTAAAGGGATGAAGTACCTGTGCCTCGGCCCGGCGTCCATGGGCATCTATTCGATGATAGGCACCCTCAAGGCGTTGGAACCAAGGCTCAAAGGTGTTCATGAAATATCTGGCGCATCCGCGGGGTCCATATTAGCTCTCTTTCTCGCTCTCGGGATGTCCACGGATGAAATATTAGAAAAATGTTTAGAAGTGGACATCCCCAATTTTGTTAAGTTGAGTTTAGCGAGTTTCATTAACAAATTTGGGTTCGTGGCGATGGAACCCATACGCGCACTCATGGTGGAGATGTGCAACGGGAGAGACCCCACGTTTGAGGAGTTGGAGATGAAGATTTACGTGAGCGCGTACTGTCTGAACACAGCACGCACCGAGTATTTCTCAAAGGACACACATCCACAAATGAAAGTCATAGACGCCGTGCTCATGAGCATCGCCATACCCATGATTTTCAGTGCCGGAAAGTTTGAGGGCCGGACCTATGTGGACGGAGGAGTGGCGGAGAAGTATCCGATGTCTCCATTCTTAGGCAGGAAACCACACGAAGTGACCGTGATAGTATTGAAGACTGAAAATGTCTATCAAGATTCAATAGACACACCCAGGCAATTCGTCGAAGCACTCGTACGTTCTACATTAGCTCACAGAGCGGCGAGTCATGGGTGCAACCTCGTGGAAATCAACGTGGGTGAGGCGAACGTGTTTGATTTCAACATGGAGTACGAGGAGAAGGTTAGGTTGTTTAACGTAGGATACGATGTGATAAAAAATGTAAAGTAATATTATAATCATGGATGTTTGCGACCCGAACATCAGCTATGAAGACCTAAAAAAACGCGTAGAACAAAATGTTGGTCGCCCCCTCAACATTTCCAGGAAACAGATTTGCAACCTGTACGCCAACATCCAACAGGGCAAGCTCCTGTTGCCCCCTATGGTGTTGTCGAAGGACCGCACGTACATGGTAGATAAGAAGTCTCCACTGACACAGGCAGACTACGAACGCCTGTTCGATAAGAGCGCGCTCAAGGCTCAAATCAAGAGACTCGCCACCAAAGTTGAGGCACTCGTCGACGATAAAAATACCAAAGATGAACTCCGAGACGCCATCTTTGCTCGTTTACGCAACATGGGCGTGCGCGAACCTGTCAGACTGGCCACTGGCAAGCCCAAGCCGAGACAGACCATGTCTGCGCCTGCGAACTTTGGGATGAACCGTGGAAACCTCACGAACAACGTGAACCGCGTGAACCGTGTGAACAACGTGAACCGCGTGAACAACGTGAACCGCGTGAACAACGTGAACCGTGTGAACAACGTGAACCGTGTGAACAACGTGAACCGTGTGAACCTCACGAACCGCGTGAACAACGTGAACCGTGTGAACCTCACGAACCGTGTGAACAACGTGAACCGCGCGAATGCGAATCGCGTGAACCGCGTGAACCTCACGAATACTATGAACCGTGCGAACCGCGTGAACGTGAACAATCGCACGACTGTATTCAAACGAGGTTTTGTACCCAATTTCATCAAGTCTCGTGAATCCCCCGAAGTTGAACAACCAAGGCCAGTGTTGTCGGTGCCGAGGGTCCAGGTAGTGAACAGACCACGACCGACCGCTCCCGTTCTTCGATTACAGAGGAATGCAAACACGAACAACAACGAAAACACAAACAACAGGCGTCCAGTGTTTCAACCGACGCGATTACCGAACGTGCGTGGTGGTGGTTCGGACAAACGCAAGGAACTGCAACGTCATCTGGACAGTCTCAAGGCGTTGTCCGTGGAAGACGTCAACAGCTACTATAATAATCTCGCGTCCAACCGTAGCTCTCTGAAAGAAATCAAATCAAAGGCGGAGAAACAAAACGAGATGTACCAAAAGAAGAAGAGGGACATCTTGGAAAAGTTGAAATCAACCAACTTGACGGCGACACAGAAGAATATTTACCGCGCGCGTCTCGACACCGTTGCACGGGGTAGTCGTCGTTCGTACCTGGACAATATCACAGCTGAACTCTTGAAAGACGTCGAAAAGATGAACACGATCGCCAAACGTGCGGAATTGCGTAAACAGTTTGGTGGCAAGAGTGGGGAGGAACTCGACGCCGTGTACAAGAACACGTACAACCGCATCAAAAATTTGAGAGAGCGTCAACTTTTGAATGAAATTTACAATTCCATCAAACGTCGTCCACCGAGAGTGAACACGAATGAAAACGTTCGTACCATGAAAAACGTCGTGAGCCGTCTCAACCAAAACAAAAAAGAGCAAGAGATGCGTCAATTGTCTCAACAACTGCAAGCAGCCACTGCGGCGTTGTCCTCGGCGGCGCGCTCTGGGAACTCTGCGCAGGTGTCGAACGCACAGACGAAAATCACGAAGTTGCATAATCAACGCGTGAGCATGGCGGAAACCGTGGCTGAATCGCTCCAAAACGCGGCCCAAAGCACGGATGACGTGGAATTGATAAAGAGGGCTGAACGCGCGGAGCAGGAGCTGGAGAACATGAAACGCGCGCAGGAACGTGCGCGTGTGGAAAGTCAACAAATTCTCGAGAGTGCAAACGATGCGGCCAAGCGTGTGGAGAATACACCAGAGTCATTGGCGCGCGAGTACGGAGTCGACAGGTCTTACATCAAGCAATACATGGTGGGTAAGAGTATCAAAAACTTGAACAGGAACACCTTGGCTTTGAAGATTGCCGCGGACAAGGAGGTTGCGAATCTCACCCGCAAGCGTCTGAGTTTCATTCCACCGAGCATGTACAATAAAGCCCTGGCCAATGCGAAAAAGACACCGAAGAACAAAGAAAACACGAGGGCGAACATTGCGGCGAATCGTATGGAGAATACACCAGAGTCATTGGCGCGCGAGTACGGAGTCGATGGGTCTTACATCCGCCAATACATGGTGGGTAAGAGTATCAAAAATTTGAACAGAAACGCACTGGCTCTGAAGATTGCCGCGGACAGGGAGGTTGCGAATCTCGCGCGCACGCGCCTGCGATTCGTTCCACCGAGCACGTACGAGAAAGCCTTGGCCAACGCGAAAAAGATGCTGACGAACAAAGAAAACATGAGAGCGAAGCGAGAACTGAACACGACCGAGCGCCAGCAACGAAAACAAGTCGCCACGTCTTACGGGGTGTCCGCGGATTACCTCGATAAGTACTTAGCCGGGGCGTCTCTCGAGACGTTGAACCGAAACGCATTACGTGTAAAAATTGATGCCGATAAAAAAGTCTCCAACCTCTTGGGTTCCAAGACGGTCGCGTACATTCCGGACGTTGTGTACGAAAACAGTCTTCGACGCGCCGAGAAGGCGAAGGATGACAGAGATATCAAGGCTTTGGCGAGCAATGGTGGTGTGAGCGTGGCGTACGTCGTGGCGTACTTGCAGGGGAAGAACGTGGCCGAGGCTAAGAATGCGAACAAGGTTGATTTCATGAGCAAGGTCAAGAGAGACAAGAAGCTCGCGGAAGAGGAACAGCGACGCACGGGGTTGAAGAGGCGTTTGCTCGGCAACGACGTGCGCTACGTGCCCGAAGATGAGTTCGAAGTTCGAAGTCTCCTCGCCAAGAACAAAAACATTCCGGCACCGTTCACGAATGCATTCTTGAAGAACACGGGACGCAACGTGAAGAGTTTGCAAGAGAACAACACCGCCCTCGTGAATGCCTTCAGCCAGGCACGGGAACTCAAAAAGTACACGGGTAAACTCGTGTACTTGAACAGCGCGGACAAGTACGCCAAGGCTATCGTGGACGCTAAGAAAAAGGCAATGTCGAAGGAAGGTAGGGTGTCATCGAGATACGTCGAGGCATTCTTGGCGAACCAAAACAACAACTTCTTGAATCAAAATGGGTTCATGAACACTTTCAAGCGCATGGTCGACGAGAACGTCAAGACCCGCGCCGCCGAAGTGGCCGTGACCGGTGGTGGTAAGATTGCACAGAAACTGAACAGATTGACGATGACGTACAGACCAGTCACGGCGAACCGAATGACTGCGCTCGAATCCCAAGAGAAGAACGTGGCGTTCGTTAAGGAGTTGAGCGACGCGGCGCAAGTCAGCGAGAGATACGTTCGAGACTACATGTCGCAGAATCCAAACATCTCAAATACCGAGGCGTACAAAAAGGCCTTTTACAAGAACACCGCGGTGCGTAAAGTGAAAAAGACGGTCGACGCCAATTTGGTCAACAGCTTTTTGACGAACAATAAAACAGAGGTGCGTCCAGATTTCTTGGTGATGAATGGACAACGCCTTAACATCGCCGGAGTCAAGAAGACGCAAAACACCATGAAAGCACAGGCGAAAGAACTCAGGGCTTCGAACATCCGTAAGAAAAAAGAAGAAAACATTCGCGTCAGAAACTTGGCGCAGAAGTACCTGGTGAGCGAGAACTTCATTCGAAGTGTCGACGTGAACGAGAACAAGGTGCGCGCAGAACGACAAAGAATGAACACGGACAAACGTCAACAACTTCTTAAAGCTTATTTGAATATTCAAACTTCACCGACGAATGTGCAGGAACGCAGTGCGTTGAAATCGATAATGAATCGAGAGTCCAAGAAGTATGCGAACATGTATGGAAAAACTGCACCGAAAAAGATGGAACGCGCTCTTTCACAAATATTACGTAAAAAGGGTACGGATGAAATATTTTTCCTCGACCCGAACACGGACAAGAAAAACATCACGACCATCCTGAACAAGTTGTATGGCATCAATCGACAACGCACGACGAATACTTTGAAAAAACTCAGCACGCTCAGTCAAGATGAGAAAAACAGGTTCGAGCGCGATGCAATCAGGGGTGATGCCGGTGCGATGAACAAGGCGAAGCGGGTCGACGAGCTGCGCAAAAAAATTAGAAAAATCAAGGGTCTCACGTCGGCAGATATCAAGAACTACACTACAATTGCAGGCCGCGAACCCGAACAGCTCGAAAAGGTGCTTCTCATCGCCACGGCTGCGTCGGAGCTCGCGAAAACCGGTGCACAATCTAAACTCGCCTTCAGTGAAGGACAACTTGGACGTTCGATTCGTGATAAAACATTGAATCAGGTCGTCACGTACATAAATACTGTGAAGAAGGAAGTGGAAGAGAATGTGCAGCGACAACGACTGGACGCATTGAAGAAGGAAGTGTCTAATACATATAAAAATCCAAATATGAAAAAGAAAATTCAAAATGCATCGAGCAGTGCAGAAGTCATGCAATTGAGGAACAATAACCCAAGTGAGAAGGCTCAAATCAGTTCATTAGTACATCTGTCGTCGCAACGAAAGAGTGCACTCCTCAAAGAATTGAATACTGGTAATTATGTAAATGTTCTCCAAAGGGCGAAGAATGAAAACTCTAAAACACAAATGAAAAAGGCTGAGATTGAGGCAGCGCGGGGTGAGATTACTACGTTGCAACACTTGTCTCCGAGTCGGAAACGTCAGTTCATCAAGGAATTGACTACAACGAATATCAACGATGTATTGATGCGAGCTATTCGAGAAGATGCGATGACGTCTCTTCAATACAAGAGTGAAGCTAACGCTCTTCGAAGTAATTTAATTAAAGAACCATATGGACCTGGATTCAAAAATAGACTGAAAGAATTAGTTGCGAGTGCGAACGCAAAGGGAAAAGTCAAGGCCAACGCCGAGGCTGAGAGGAAAAAGGTCGAGGCCAACCGCAAGGAAGCTGAGAGAAAGGTGGCAGCGGAGAAGAAGGAAGCTGAGAGAAAGGCTGCGGCAGAGAGGAAGGAAGCTGAGAGAAAGGTGGCAGCAGAGAAGAAGGAAGCTGAGAGAAAGGTGGCAGCAGAGAAGAAGGAAGCTGAGAGAAAGGCTGCGGCAGAGAGGAAAAAGGCTGTGGCCAACAGCAAGGAAGCTGAGAGAAAGGCTGTGGCCAACAGCAAGGAAGCTGAGAGAAAGGCTGTGGCCAACAGCAAGGAAGCTGAGAGAAAGGCTGCGGCAGAGAAGAAGGAAGCTGATATGAAAAAGGCTGCGGCAGAGAAGAAGGAAGCTGAGATGAAAAAGGAAAAGGCTGAGGCCAACAGGAGGGAGGCAGAGAGGAAAAAGGCTGTGGCCAATAGGAAGGACGCGGAGAGAAAGGCTGCGGTAGCCGCCGCAGCCGCCGCAGCCAAGGCAAAGCAGAACGCTGGAAACAACGAATTCAAAAACGCTCGCGGGTATCTCAGTAGAAGCAGTAGTATGGCGAGCCAGAAGTCATTCAAGTCAGTCGCAGAAAACTATAACGACAAATCGCGTAAAGCCGCGGAAGCCGTGAATAGAGCCGCTCGACGTGGATAAATTTCTTAATACGTAATAGAGCATGAACTCTCCCATCGTTGGTGTGCGCATTCCTTTGAGTCAAAACGTGTCCCTTGCCGTGTTCGGGTACAAGGGGGTCGCGAAGATGTCCAAGTACGCGAGGCACCGGGCACTGTCGCGCGCCATCAAGGCGGGTGAACCCCCTCTTGGTCTCTTTCGACGTCTCAACGCGTTGATGATTTTTTTCAAGAATAGTAAACCCCGTCTCTCGAAGATTTTCAAATCCGACAGGGACTGGATCCGTTTAAAGTTTTTAGTTAATAAATAGGTAAATGTGTGATGTGTGTTGTGAATCATGGAATAAAACAAATCACAAAAAGGTTTCGTGTTCTTTTTGTGATTTCGAATGTTGTCGCGAGTGTTGTCAAAAGTACTTGTTGAGCGTCGCGGAGGACGCGCACTGCATGGGTTGTAAGACTCGATGGGACCGGGATTTCGTCGACAGTTGGTGCACGTTAAAGTTTCGAAACACGGAATTTAGAAGACATAGGGAGATGGTGTTGTACGAAAGGGAAAGAGCCTTGTTCCCGGACACACAGCCCCAAGTGGAACGTATTTTGCGAATGCGTGACGTGCGTGAAACCATACGCGAGTTGCGTTCGGAGTTGATTCGTCTCCTGAACGCGTACCACATCCCGATCCCAGTCGTGGACGACGCCCATTTCGAGAGACATCCTGACTTGCGAGACATGCACGCGGCGTACACGGATGCCCTCATAGAGTACGAAGAGTTGCGCACCGGTGGACTCTCCACCGTGAACACGGATGAGCGCCGATTCGTACGCAAGTGTCCGAACGGGGAGTGTCGTGGGTTCATGGACGAAGATTGGTACTGTGGATTGTGTCGTCAGCACTTTTGCGCGCAGTGCAACGACACGATGTGCGGCGATGGTGCGCACGAGTGCGACCCAGACGCGGTGCAGACGATGCAGCTCTTGAACAAAGACACAAAGCCGTGTCCAAAGTGTGGGGAGATGATACAGAAAACGTCGGGGTGTTCGCAGATGTGGTGCACGATGTGCGAGACGGCGTTCGATTGGCGCACAGGGGTCATTTGTGTGGGTAAGATTCACAACCCGCATTACTTGGAATTTAAGAGGAAGACGAGTGCGTTGAACCGCGAACATGGGGACATCCCGTGCGGTGGGCTTCCGTCCTATCAGGAGATTCGTCAGCACGAGGAGCCGTCATGCACCGAACTGCTCACCGTGCGTCTGTCGCTGCTGCGCATCGAGGGTGAACTTCGCTGGCGATGGGTCGTGCGCGAAGACAACGTGTACCTGCGCGTGCAATACATGCTACACGAGATTGATGACGACGCGTTCAAAAAAGAGCTACAGCGTCGAGACAAACAAAACGCCAAGGCTGCGGACGTCACGCACCTGTTCCAGATGTTTTTAGACACGTCGAGTGATGAACTGCGTCAATACGTGCTAGGGAAACCGAAGCACGAGGTGTTGGAGAACATTCGCTTGCTCACGGAGTACACGAACGGTGTCATACGCACGATACACGATAGGTACAAGTGCGTGACGCCGTACTTTATAGAAAATTTCTGAGTGTAACATAACATGCTTCTCATTCTGGCACTCATCGTGTTCGTGTGGTTCATGATACCTCGGTACCAGCGACCGGTGAAGATATCCCAGGTCCTCACCAAGGACGAGTGCGAGCACATCAAGCGCCTGGCACTACCCAGGCTGCACACATCCACCGTCGGGGGTCATCACCAAGTGAACATGAACGTGCGTCAAAGCGAGACGGCGTGGCTCGGGAGGGACGACCCGGTGGTGCGTAAACTCATGGATCGATGTCTCGAACACGTGGACCGACCGTCGGAAAACTGCGAAAAACTTCAAGTCCTTCGCTATCGTCCAGGTGGATTCTATAAGCCCCATTACGATTGCTTTACAGATGGGGACAATCCGAGGATGTACACGTTCATCGTCGCCCTGAACGAGGAGTACGAGGGTGGGGCGACGGCGTTCCCGAACATCAAACAGGAGTACCGCTTGAGCACGGGGGATTGTCTCCTGTTCGAAAACCTCGACAACTACGAGTTCATGACGAGCAAGGCGTGGCACGGGGGCAAGCCCGTGTCTCGGGGTGAGAAATGGGTGTGCAATCTCTGGGTCCATAAGCACCCATATAAGGGTTAGGTGCGTTCATTATTTGAAAATGAGATGGACGACGTTCGAAAATCCCACAATCTCTTTAAAAGGGAAATCATACAGGCTGTGTGTCGAGATGGTTTCCAAGTCCTCGACGTCGGGTGTGGATACGGCGGGGACTTGCAAAAGTGGAAACACATGGGCGCGAACTTGAGCATGTGCGACCCGAGTGTGGAAGCTTTGGAGGAGGCCAAGAGTCGGGCCATGGGATTGAAGATGCAGGTGAATTTTTACGTGGGAGACATCACGGCGTGTCCAAACAGAAAGTACGACGTCGTGTGTTACAACTTTAGTCTGCACTACATCTTTGCTTCTTCGGACTTGTTCTACCGAAGCATCAAAGAGATACGAAAACGCATGAAACCAGGGGGGACGCTCGCGGGCATCATTCCCGACAGCGACGCCGTGATCATGCGCACACCCATGCAAGACGCATTGGGGAACTTTTTCCTCATGAAAGGCACACCGGAGGGTGGGTTTGGTGAAAAGTTGTTCGTGAACTTGGCGGACACGCCGTACTACGACGACGGCGCGAAAAGCGAACCCATCGCGTACAAGGACCGACTCATAACGACGTTGGAACAGCATGGGTTTCACTTGGTGCATTGGGGTGCGCTCACAGGACACGCGGTCTCGCAGATGTATTCTAAATTTATCTTTACATATAGAAAGTAGAATGATGTGGTTGATGATCATTCTCGTGAACATCTACGTGTTTTTGAACACGCGCGAACCCCCTAAACTGCGACAGGTGCGCGAGAAGTACACCACGCTTCGAGAAGCTCTGGTGCGCGAGGGCAAGTTCAAGGAATTACACGCGCCAAAACCCCTCACGGCGTACTATCGTTCGTGGGACGGTGCCTTGGGATACAACGTCAACAAGGGCTTCGAAGTTGGCGTGTGCATCGACGGTCAGGTGAATGAGGTGTTTCACATCCTCCTCCATGAGCTCGCGCACTGCACAGTGGACGAGTACGACCACAGCGATGCGTACTGGAACAATTACATCGAACTTCGAGACATCGCCGTGGCCTTGGGAATCTACGAAAAGATTCCAGAGAAGACACCGTTCTGTGGGAAAGAAGTTCAGGACGTGTAAATAAAATGTAATTCTATAGTAAGTAAAACATGTCCACACCCGCGAATGATTTGTACATGGCGGTGGCCTACTGGATAGCCGTGTTCTACACCGCGCTCCTACCCGTCGTCGTCGAGAACTACACCGCACGTCTCCTGCTCATCACTCTCATCGTGCCGAACCTTTTGCGTCTCGTCGTGAACCGACTGCCGCGTCTGGCCGTGGACCGAAGCTTCTTCTTCACGTCAACCGCCATCGCGCTCATTCTCACGTACGCTGTGCACTCCTACTTTAAAAATTTGAAGGAGGATTTCGATAAATTCGGGAAGGACGTCAAGAAGACACTTGAAGTGAGTGCCTTATTGACGGTGACGTTCACCGTCGGGGCGTTGCTGACCTATTACATCGGTATCGACCGGTCCATCTACAGCAACCTCAACTGGGAATGAGCTCAGATGTAGTTCTTTCCAAAGTAGAAAAGAACCGCAGCTACCGCGCCCGTGGCCGCGAGGCCGAATGCGCTTCTGCTCCCTTGTTCGTTAAGGAACTTGGGAACAGAGGTCACCAACTTATCTTGCACCGGCTTGCTCACCGCCGCCGCCGTGCACGCCGCCACTAACAACGCCGTCATTTGGTCATCCGTGAGACCCATGGGGTTTTGCTTCTCCGCGACTGGTGGTTGTTGTTGTTGTTGCATGGCGAATCCCGCGGACGTGGGGGCACCGGCGTGCGGTGCCATCATGTGCGGCATCACTCCTTGCATCCTGGGGTCGGCGGGTTGAACCATTTCAGGCTCCATGATTTCAGAGATGGCGGTGGAATCCATATGTTCTTGGCGGACATTTTTTTCATCGGCGACAAACGCCGTGCTCTGGCTCTGCACTTGTTGCTGCAATTCCGGGACAGGGGGTGGGGACAAGGACACCATACCCTCACCGGAATCGCTCAGATTGTACGTGACCACGTCGTCTGACATATTTTATCAGCTCATTTCTTTTTGGTCACTGTGAGCGCAGTCTTCTTCGACATCTTCTTCGGGTCCCCCTGACGGTCCTGCATGTGTTTGGGGTTGTACATCTTCTTATGCGCCGCCCAGAGTTCGGGCGCGCCCACGCGGAAGTTTTTCCTGATGTTTCCTTTGTACCAAAACACACAATCCGTGATTTTGTTCGATTTCACGGTGTTGTCCAAAACCAGACACTCGTAGTTTTCCGTGCACGCGTCCATGACTTTGTTGAACATGTCAAAGGACGGGAAGATGCCAAAGAAAGATTTGTAGAGTTTCTCTCTGTTCTGAATGATGTTTTCCCTGAGGATGAACACGTAGTCCACGTTCGCTCGAAGTGCGGGTGGGAGGTCCATGCAGTACTGCATCGTCAACATGAAGAAGATTTTCCAGTGCC